>Ga0105164_10000845_pt1 | contig 20108 bp, 18 predicted proteins | sample VDWuncwatermetaG_FD_89674 | JGI IMG/M metagenome (GOLD analysis project Ga0105164, IMG submission 89674) | Wastewater microbial communities from Netherlands to study Microbial Dark Matter (Phase II) - VDW unchlorinated drinking water | ecosystem: Environmental > Aquatic > Freshwater > Drinking...
AGAAATATCAAATAATCTACTGGAAAATATCCAGAATATAATCAATAATACCCCAAGAAAAATTCTCGGGTGGAAAACACCTCAGGAAATTTTTAACCGTTGCACTTCAAAATAGAATGGGCGTTGCAGGCTACGAGCATCCCATCGCATCATATCCCATCCTTGCTAACCAAAGCGCATGAGGCCGCTCAATATCAAGGTCATGTTTTTGATACATTCCTGCAGCGGGTAGAGTTGCGGCATGATGGAATAAAGGTCCAGCTATCATTGGCATCGCTTGTATCTGCAGAAGCTGGTCGCGAGGACATCTCTATAATACGCGATACGCCGATGCAGATTAAGCGGCGTGGCCATGAGATGCGCTTGGTCATTGAAGGTGGAATGGCAGCTGTTGCCACTATCGATTCCACCCTCGTCAACGCAATCGCTCGTGCCCATGCATGGAGTGAAGCGCTGCTATCCGGTCGCATCGCTACTATGGCAGAAATTGCATTGCGGAATAATGTCAGCGACAGCTATGTGAAGAAAATCATGCCCTTGGCATTTCTGGCACCAGATATTGTGGAAGCCATTATAGCAGGTAAGCAGCCCGTCCATCTCACGACCCAGATGCTGATTCGCCAAGTAGACATCCCGCTCGACTGGAAAGACCAGCGCCGAGCACTCGGATTCAGCGCCTAATATTTCCCCCTAAACGACACGCCGAAATTGGTCCACAGAGAGAACGGGGTGAATATGACTCGGAAAGGGCTTGGAATCGATTTCTCCGGTGTCGTTTTGGGTAACGAGTAGCCCAGACAGCGCCGCACAGGGCGATAATCTCCCAAAACATGTGATTGCTGCTCGGGAAATGGTGGGTCCGGCAAGAGTTGAACTTGCGACCTCACGCTTATCAGGCGTGCGCTCTAACCACCTGAGCTACGAACCCATTCGTTGCCAACTCTATTGAATAGAAAACGAAAAGAGTGACGTTTTTAGGGTGCATCAGGACAAAAGTCAATGGTTTTGCGGTATTTTTTTAAGATTCACGGGTAACGCGGTTGCGTCCGTTATGTTTTGAGGAATAGAGAGCGTCATCAGCCCTTTTAATCATGGTAAGCAGAGTGTCGTTATCATGGCGGAAGCGCGAAACTCCAAGGGAAACGGTAATGCTTCCAAAACTTTCTCCCGTATCACGCCTTTTCAAAGATTTGCCTGCTATACCGTTTCTTATCATTTCGGCAACTTTTTCTCCACCTTCAATTGGTGTTTCCGGCAAAAATACTACAAATTCTTCGCCCCCAAAACGTGCGACTACGTCACGACCTTTAATAGTGTCAGTTATGGTGCGGGCGACTATTTTCAGCACTTCGTCTCCGAGTAAATGACCAAACTTATCATTGAACATCTTGAAATGATCGACATCTATCATTATCAGGCACAGATCCTTTTTTTCTTCTTTGGCGAGTAGCATTTGTTCGTCAATCAATCTTTCGAAAGATTTTCTATTGAAGACTCCGGTCAGAAAATCACGTTGTGCTTCGACTGTTACCTGTTGTAAGTCTTTGCGCAGATGGTTTATTTCTCGTGTTGATTCTTCAAGCTTAAGTGATATATTTTCACCGCTTTTACGCAAATTAGCGGTGGCATCAACCAGCTCTTTAAATACGTTTTTTATATCTTCATTATCTCCAAATTCTTGAGAGATATGTTCGATATATTTATCAGTGTCCTGATTATAATGTTTTGTTTCGCCACTAAAATCGGTTACTATTTTCAGAGCCTCTGCCAATATTCTTTGTGTGTTGATGGTGGCGTCATCCAGAACTTTCTGGTTACGGTTAGAAACAACATATTTATGATAGAGATATGAGTTGTTTTCTTTGGTAAACTCAAGATTGTTCTCAACAATGGTTTTAACCTCGTGGTTAAGTTCTTTATTATCGCCGAGGGCATATTGAAACCAAACAGCATAATTTTCCGGATTGGGCGATATTTTTCGCTCTTCCATCAGTTTTAATGCTTGTTTGGCAAAATTCGAGATATTGGTATCTGATTTCTGGGAATCCATTTGGTGCTGCTCTATTTATTTATGTGTCAAATAATAGCAGATTATAGTTAACAAATTGCTTAATATTTATATATTATTTTTGGGAAAATCCCATTTCTACCCATAATTTATCAATCTTATCAACAACTTCCTGTTTTTCAAGGCTTATTCTTAGGCTAATGTATTTCTTACTTTAACCTATTGTCACATAATTATAACAAAAATTAACTTCATACTTATTGGTGCTTAGGCTATGCTGACTGTGTTTTAACGTAAATGGGATGAGTTAAGTTATGTCCGAATGGAAATTTACAGATATTTTTAAACCCCTGACTGCTCTATTTCAGCCGACTACTACATCTGATAATAGGTCTGTTGATGGCAATAAACCACATAATGGTGACACCTACTGTAAATACGGTGGAGTTAAAGAGTCAGACATACACCCATCAGTAGAATGGCTCATTAAAGAAGTTGATATAAGAAAAAAAGCATCTGCGGAAAAATCACCAGAACAATTTCCTGAATTAGAAGCAGGGCTGATGCAGTTATTCAGTAATTTTATGAATCATAATTATAATGATGAAACAATGCATAAAAATGACCACTTATTTAGAGCAATGGAAAAAGCAAGAATTGCTGGTGGTATACCACCAGAGAATGTATATAGTACATATAATAATGAAAAAGTGTACAGGCATGACGATAACAAAACTATCGGCAATTTAGTTGAACAAGTGGATTTAATGATGCAAAACATTATAAAGGAGTATTTTGGTGCAAAAGATGCAGAGATATTAAAAGATATATCTATAGGACGTAATTTATTAAAGCATGTGCGGACTAAATGTGTACAGGAAGCAAACATTACTGAACATGATGTACCTAGTACTGATGCAATTGGACAGGATATTACTGCGCCAAATATACCGGTGTCAGCTAAATCTGGCAATAAATCAGCATCGGTTCAGTAAAAATCACTTTATCCCAAGCTCATCCCATATTTTATCGATTTTATCTACTACTTCCTGTTCCATATGGATTTTCTTGCCCCATTCGCGGGTGGTTTCGCCTTCCCATTTGTTGGTGGCATCCAGCCCTACTTTTCCGCCCAGTCCGGAAACCGGCGAGGCAAAATCAAGATAATCAATTGGGGTATTTTCAATTAAAGTTAGGTCACGCACTGGATCCATGCGCGTGGAAATCGCCCAGATTACGTCTTTCCAATCGCGGCAGTTAATATCGTCATCAACTACAATTACCCATTTTGTATACATAAACTGGCGGAGATACGACCATACGCCCATCATCACCCGTTTGGCGTGTCCAGCGTAGGCTTTTTTGATAGATACCACCGCCACGCGGTAAGAACAGCCTTCTGGCGGCAGCCAGAAATCCACAATTTCAGGAAATTGTTGTTGCAGGAGCGGAATGAATATTTCGTTGAGGGCTTCACCAAGAACTGACGGTTCATCCGGAGGACGTCCAGTATAGGTGCTGTGGTAAATAGGGTCTTTACGCATAGTAATCGCAGTTATGGTGAAGGTCGGGAATTTTTCCACGGAATTATAATAGCCAGTATGATCGCCATACGGTCCTTCGTCACCGTATTCATCAAGAGAAACGTAACCTTCCAGTACTATTTCGGCTTGCGCTGGAACTTGCAGGGGAATGGTCTTGCAATCAACCAGCTCCAGTTTTTTACCACGCAGCAAACCTGAAAATTGATATTCAGAAAGAGTGTCAGGAACCGGAGTAACTGCCGCAAGGATTGTCGCTGGATCAGCACCTATTACCACCGCGCAGGGCATAGGTTCGCGCTTTTCTTTTGCCCAAATGGCATGATGCTGCGCCCCGCCACGATGTTTGAGCCAGCGCATCAGGGTTTTGTTTTTACCAAGCACCTGCATCCGGTAAATGCCGAGATTATAGGTATCAGGGGTCAATCCCCTAGTTACTACCAGCGGCCAAGTTATAAGCGGTGCCGGTTCACCAGGCCAGCAGGTCTGTATGGGAAGAATTCCCAGATCAATATCATCACCAGTCAGCACAACCTCCTGACAGGGAGCTTTGCTTACAGCTTTAGGATTCATCGCCATAGCGGTTTTTAGTATCGGCAACATTTCCCATGCTTCTTTCCAGCCGTTTGGTGGTTCTGGTTGTTTAAGGAAGGCGAGGGTTTTGCCAAATTCGCGCAGCTCCTCCGGCTTTTTGCCCATGCCTTTTGCCACGCGCTCAACTGTACCAAACAGATTTATGAGTACTGGGATTTTACTGCCTTTGACATTTTCAAACAACACAGCAGGACCACCGCTGGCGATTAAGCGCGTACCTATTTCGGTCATTTCCAGATGGGTGGAAATTTCAGTTTTTACGCGTTGCAGAAGCCCATTTTTTTCAAGGTCTTCAATAAAATCGCGTAAGTTCAAGTAGGGCATAAAAAATTATGCAGCTTTTAGAAGTTTAGTTTTTTCCGCCTGAAGTGCCAGAAGTTTTTCCATAGTCAAATTTTCCTCAAGCACGAAACCTAAATCATAATTAGGATTGAACGGGTCAATCTTTCTTGCTGCCTCGCGTGCTTCATTATAGGCTTTGTTACTTGCTTTCCAACTATCGGCTTTATCACTGGCAAGAATTGCAAAAACCGCTGCGTCATAAGCCATCATTTTTTTCAAGTCATTTTCAGTTTTGATAATGGCTGCATCAGTTGCTGCTGGATGTTTGCCTTTTAATTCTTTCAGAGTTTCCAACTCCACTGATTTTACAAAAGTGTGGGTGCTGATTCTGGTTTCTTTTGCACTTGCTTTCATGGTGAATGCGCCTTTGGAAATAGGCAGGATAATGCCGTTGTCAGTGGTAGCATAGAGGGCTTTTTCCAGTGCCGCAGCCGTGGTGGCAGCAATGCTGGAATCTTTTCCGTCACGCGCCATAAGTTCACCAGAATATTTTACGCCGTAAGAAAGCCCTTCGACAAAAGCCATTGGGTTAAATTGCAGGACACCTTCTTCTTTCCATTTGCCAAGTAGGTCGGGAGCGGTGCCGCCTGTACCCAGTTCAACTGCTTTGCGCCCGTCGCCAAGCGTGCCAACTGAATATGATGTACCTTTGCCTGCCAGTTCAATATCGGTGTAAAAATCGCCCATGATGTTGGAGCAAACCAGCAATGTATCTTTTAGGCCAGCGGTAAAATATTTAGCAGCAGCCGCACTCGATTTCAGCGTTTCTGCCTGCACCTGTTTGTAGGATGCGGAGATCGCATTCACCTCATCGCGGGCGGTTTGATAGTAAGCATCATCATCAAAAGCAAAAATGATTTTTTTGCCACTGGCTTTCGCATCGGCAAAAGTATTTTTTATTGATTGTTTCAGCCTATCCATATCCAGTGCTGTTATCATCGCATAGTCATTTTCGCCAAGATTTTTGGAGAAAACTTCTTTGCCAGTGCCGTCAATAACTTTAATATTTCCACCTGTGAACTGGAACGGTTTGTAATGGTCTTTGGTTGCTGACAGACGAATAATCGAAGAGTTTTCAGGGGCTTTAAAGCCACCATTTTCTTTAACAAGTGTCCAGAATTCCTTGACCGACTGTGCGTATGACTGATCCAGAGAAATCATGACGGTAGGCACGGATGGTGCTTTGTTTGCAAGTATCGCATGCACATTATCAATCAGAAAACCAGTGGCGAGTTGTGGTGCGCCGTCAATTTTAACAATATTCTTTGCCTTGTCTTTTTCCAGCGCGTAGTCGGCGATTTTTTCGCTTGCGCCGATGGCGTGAAGTTTCCCAGAAAGTGTTTTGTTAAGTGCGACATCATACTCCGCAATAACCGTTGCCTTCGAGCCGTGCATTATTTGCTGCACACCATTGATTTTTGCGACATTAGCATCGATAAAATCAGAAACTTGCCCTGCGTTGCTGGTAAAAAGGCGTACGGCACTTCCTTCACCGAGTTTTTCTTCAGTAATTTTTTCCTTGCCGTCGGTGGCTGTGTGAATAATTTTCATGCTGCCACCAGATATTTTACCATCCAGCGTATTCGCTGCATTGGCAGCCATTGCCAGTACTTCAAACGGTGTTTCTTTGTTCCAAACAGCAGGCTTATAGGTAGAACGTTTGGCAAGCTCATCTGATACGCCACGCTCAAGAGTTACTTCCAAATCATCACGCCACTTGGCATTGGGGCTTCCTATTTTATTCAGGCAGGATTTTACTTCGGCGGCAAACTGTTCAATAGGCAGGTTTTTAGCCCGCAAAGCATCGACTTTTGCTTGCAATTCCGCTTCCGCTTTTTTGTCGTTAAGTGAAAATTTAAGCGCGTTTTTTTGTTCCAGCTTGGTAATTGTTTCCAGCATTTGTTTATCAGAAGGAGTTATTCCCGGACCTTTAAGATAAACAGCGTTTTTGTCATTTTTTACTTGTTTGATAGCACTTCCCACAGCTTCACCATTGGTCAACACCCTTATTGCCAGATCCATCGGCGCAGTTTTGTTGGGAATGGCAAGAGCTTTCATCAGCGGCTCAAGAGCGTTCCAGGCAGCCAGAGCGCCTTCTTCTGGTGGGGTGATTATTAAACCATAGCTGTTGTTTGCGTTCATATTATCATACCTAACATTTTGTAGTGGAATATGTAATCCAAGCTAAATTAAGCATCCCATAATATCAAGTAGTATGTGATAAGATGTTTCGTAGTGTGACAATGCCCAGAATCATACCGCAATGCAGCATGAGCCTTGCGAATTTATTATAAAATTACTGGACAAATGAAACTTGCTTACCTACATAAAGGGCAGAAGCAAGATAATTGGATGTAGACTACTCAGACTTAATCATCCAATAATCCAATCATCTATTTATCATAAATAATAGGAGAAAAACATGGCTGCTGGTTCAGATAATGATATTGTAATTGTGGGTGCTGTGCGTACTGCGGTGGGAACATTTAACGGTGCGCTCAGCTCGCTTCCTGCCCATAAGCTTGGCGAAGTTGTGATCAAAGAAATTCTGAACCGTACAGGCGTTGCCGGCAGTGATATTTCCGAAGTTATTTTAGGGCAGATTCTAACCGCGCACACAGGACCAAATCCTGCACGTCAGGCTTCGCTTGGCGCGGGTCTTCCTAAGGAAGTTCCTGCTTGGGGAATGAACCAATTATGTGGTTCTGGTCTGCGTGCTGTTTGTCTTGGCGCGCAAGCTATTTCAAATGGCGATAGCACTATCGTTATTGCCGGCGGACAAGAAAGCATGAGTCAGGCACCACACGCCGTGCCTCTACGCAATGGTGTAAAAATGGGTAGTGCAACCATGGTTGATACTATGCTTTATGACGCGTTGGTTGACCCTTTCCATAATGTACATATGGGCGTAACTGCGGAAAATATTGCTAAACAATTTGGGATTACTCGTGAAGAACAAGATGCTCTTGCTCTTGGTTCACAGCAAAAAACCGCGGCAGCAATGCAGGCTGGAAAATTCAAAGATGAAATCGTGCCTGTAGTTATTAAAGGTCGCAAGGGTGATGTGGTGGTGGATAGTGATGAACATCCGAAAGCTGACACCACTGCTGAAACATTGGCAAAGTTAAAACCAGCATTTGATAAAGATGGAACTGTTACCGCTGGTAATGCTTCTGGCATTAATGACGGCGCAGCGGTAGTTATGCTGATGACGCGTGGCGAAGCAACCAAACGTGGCTTGAAAATAATGGCGACTATAAAATCATGGGCGCATGCTGGCGTTGATCCTGCGATTATGGGAACTGGTCCAATTCCTGCCAGTAAAAAAGCTCTCGCGAAAGCTGGCTGGACTATCAAGGATCTTGATTTAATTGAAGCCAACGAAGCATTTGCCGCACAGGCGATTTCGGTCAACCGCGAAATGGGCTGGGATTTAAGCAAGGTGAATGTAAATGGCGGGGCTATTGCGCTCGGACATCCAGTTGGTGCATCTGGTGCACGTGTACTTACTGGGCTGCTTTATGAAATGGCGCGCCGTGACGCGAAAAAAGCGATTGCCACATTATGTATCGGTGGCGGTATGGGTATCGCGATGTGTGTTGAAAGAGCGTAGTTGGTGAATGGTGGACGGTGAATAGTGATTGGTGAAGAACGTGGCAATTCAAAGTTATCGTGAACTGGAAGTGTGGAAAATCTCTATGGATTTAGCCGATAAGATTTACGATATAACGGAAACTTTTCCAAAGAACGAGATGTATGGACTAGCTAGTCAGATTCGTAGGGCAGCTGTTTCTATTCCATCAAATATAGCAGAAGGGAGCGCACGTTCGGGAACAAAAGAATTGCTGTATTTCATAAACATCGCTCGTGGTTCATTGGCAGAATTAGAAACCCAATTAATTTTAAGTGAAAGGCGTAAATATATAGATAGTGATACGCTTGAACAATTAATTTCAATTGCGAACAGTGTCGGAAAAATGCTTACAAGGCTATATCAATCGTTAGAAAGGAAATTATCATGACAACACCATCCACTAAACACCATTCACCATCCACCAAAAGAATAGCATTAGTATCAGGTGGCACACGCGGCATTGGCGCGGCGATTTCCATCGCTCTTAAAAATGCCGGTTACAAAGTGGCAGCGACTTATGCAGCGCGCGATGATGTGGCGGAAGCTTTTAGCAAAGAGCACCACATCGCCGTATTCAAATGGGATATTGCCGATTATGATGCTTGCGTGGAAGGTATGAAAAAAGTTTCTGCCAAACTTGGCGGGCATGTTGATGTACTCGTCAATAATGCTGGCATCACCCGTGATGGTGCAATGCATAAAATGGATGGCAAGCAGTGGAACGAGGTTATAGACACTAATCTCAATTCATGTTTTTACATGTCGCGGGCGGTGATTGATTCCATGCGTGAGCATAAATTTGGCAGGATTATTAATATCAGCTCAATGAATGGGCAGCTTGGTCAGTTCGGGCAGACTAACTATTCAGCGGCAAAGTCGGGTATTTTTGGTTTTACCAAGGCTCTGGCGCGGGAAACTGCCAGCCGTGGTATCACAGTTAATGCTATTGCCCCGGGTTATATCGCAACTGATATGGTGAAAGCCATAAAAGAAGATGTGATGAAAAAGATTATTGAGGGTATTCCGGTCGGCCGTCTTGGTGAGCCGGAAGAGGTGGCGCGTGCCGTTGTATTCCTGGCGGCGAATGAAGCAGCCTTTATAACTGGTGAGACTATCTCCATCAATGGCGGTCAGCACATGGAGTAATGTTTCACTCGGGATGACGATTGGCTTTACTTCTTCTTCAAGTTCTTGGCTTGTGCGGCTATCAAATCCATAAGTGCAAGGAAAACTCCGGAAACCACGAAAACAACATGGATTATTATCATCCATTTGATATTGCTTTCTGAAGTTTTTTCCACATCCATAAATACTTTGAGCAAGTGAATCCCAGAAATCGCTACGATTGAAGCGATAAGCTTGAGCTTTAATGTAGAAAAATCAACGTTGCCTTTCCATTCCGGGTTATCCTCATGGGTATCGGTATTAATCTTGGAAACAAAATTTTCATAGCCGGAAAAAATTACTATCAGCAGAAGATTGGCCGCCAGCGACAGGTCAATAAGCGACAATATGCCAAGCACGACATCATTTTGAGAGAGGTTAGGCAGGGCTGTAAATAAATGCACAAGCTCCTGCATGAAGCTTATAAGCAAAAGCACAATGGCGGCTGCCAGCCCAAGATACATCGGTGCCATAAGCCAGCGGCTGGCGAACAGGCTGCGTTCTATAAAACTCTCGGCGGCATTATTTTTATTCATCAATATATCCCCACTTATTATAGCTGAAACCGCTTATATATCTATGGAGAGGAATCTTATATTTCAAGTGTTGTAGGAATTATAGTGCTGAGTAGTGAGTGCTGAGTTTATAGTAAAGACCTCTGCATAATGCGTCATTGCGACTGCGAGCGTAGCGTGGCAGGAAGCAATCCATTTTTCTATGATGCTTGATTTTACTGGATTGCCGCGAAGGCTACGCCTTCTCGCAATGACGAAAAATGCATTATGCAGAGGTCTTTAGTATAGAATATGCTCAGCACTCTTAACTCACAACTCCTAAGCTTCAGAGTTTTCCTCAGAAGTTTCAGAAGCTGGGGTTTCAGTTGGCTTCTCCGGAGCTTCAGCTGCTTTTCTCTTACGCGGGTCGTAAGGCTCCTGCTGTGGAATAGGCACTTGTGGCAGGAGACGACGGGTAAAGGTTTTGTCCTGATAGTAATAAATCTTTTTGGTGCGGATTGGTGCAAAAGATTCAATAAGGATAATCTGTTCATCGCGGGGCAGGGTGATAACTTCCTGTGGTAGGAGCAGGGCGCGCTGCACTTCTGAGGTGTTGACAGTACGTGCGCCTGGGTTCATATCCATGAATTTAGGTCGGTTATGCGCATGTTGTTGCACAGTTTTATTGCCGATAAGCTGGGAAATAAGGTTGGCGGTTTCCACGTTGTTGGCGGCAAAGGTAATGCGGTAATAGCAGTTGGAGAGGAAAGAATTCATTCCGGCTTCTTCATAAATTCCTTTGAGCTGCTGTGTATCCTGTACGATAAGGAAGAGCTTCACCCGATAACCACGGAAATAAGCTATACCAACTTGAAATTGTGGCATTTCACCAAGTGACGGGAACTCGTCCATCATGAATAATACACCGTATGGCTCATCTTTACGCGGCATATTGCGGGTCATGAAGTCAGTTGCTTGCTGATAGAATACTTTTAGCAACGGCTCCAAGCGCTTTAAGTTGTCCGGAGTAACGCCGCAGAAAATACTCATTTTGCGCTTTTTAAGCTGCTGCATGTCAAAATCAGAGCGAGCGGTGGTAGCGTCAATCAGCGGGTTTGCCCATAATTCCAGACCGGAGTTCAGAGTTGAAATAACGCCGGAACGTTCCTTATCGGCCTTCTGCAGGAAGGCGGCGATGTTCATATAAGCTACAGGATGGATGCGTTTGCCGATAGTATCAAGCACTACCGCAAGATTATATACCACGTCGTCGGAGCGCATGGTGCGAACCACTTCGCCAAAGCTGTTCACTTTCTCAGGAACAGCAACCAGATATAGGATAACGCCAAGCAGCAGTGAGCGCGCTTCATTCTGCCAGAATTCTTGTTCCGGCAGGATCAGGTTGCAGATTTTCTGCACGTCATCCACCATTTGCCCAGGTTTTTCTGAAATCCAGTCAAGCGGGTTATAACAGTGGGAGATACCATCAGGATCAGCAGGATTCCACAGGAATACCTCTTGTCCTATGCGCTTGCGGTAGCCGCTGGTTATCTGGTGGTTTTCCATTTTAATGTCATGGCACACCACTGATTGCTCCCAGAATAATAAATTGGGAATTACGAAGCCGACACCCTTACCCGATCCGGTTGGTGCAAAGAGTAATACGTGCTGGAAGTCATCAACAATAAGATAATCACTGGAACCGGTGCGACCAATTAACATACCTCTTCTGGCGCGTAGTTTAGCTTTCTGGATTTCTGCTTCAGTTGCCCAGTGAGCATCACCGTGTACGCTTTCTTTCAATTTGAATGGGCGGAAATCGGTAAGTGGCGCACGCATCATATATAGCAAAATCAGGCTGAGAATTGCTCCGGCACCTGGAGGACCAATGGTTTTTGGCATAAAATCCTGCGGCAGGTGCGGATTGGTACGATACGTCCACCAATATTCGAGAAGTTTCATATATTCCCGTACCATAATGTCCGGGCGATTTATTCCAACGGCAACAAATTCTTTGCCATAAAACATAAACAGGCTGATTACCAGCCCTACACCTATTGGAACAACTATAATGAAAGTAATTATTATCCACACCAAAGCACTGTTTGCTGCGGCTCGGTTAGCGTTAGTGGATTTATAATCTTCTGCCATATCCGCCTAGCTTATAAACTTTCTTTGAAATATACCTCGGAAACAAAGCGCATTCCGTGCGCCCCACGTTTCAACTGCACTATGATATTGATTACGTTTTCCACATAGTTTCTTATCTGCTCGCGGTTCATTCCAAGGCCAGCCTGCATAATCATGAGTATAAGCTGCTCGATGGCAAGAGCTGGTGTATCAGCGTGTAGAGTAGAAATTGAACCAGGGTGACCGGTATTTACCGCGCGCATGAAGGAAAAAGCTTCCTTACCACGCAACTCTCCGAGCATAAGGCGATCCGGCCGCAAACGGAGACAGGCTTCAATCAAATCCTGCATGTCAACTTTTGCACGACCTTGCCCACCTTTTGATGCGAGAAGATGTACACGGTTGTTAATATGCGGGATCATTATTTCTCTTGCATCTTCACAGGTTATTATTCTTTCTGTGGACGGAATAACTTTTAGTGCTGCATTCAGGAAGGTGGTTTTACCGGTGGAAGTACCGCCGCTTATAATTATATTCTTTTTGGCAAGAACCGCTTTTTTGATAAAATCTTTGACGCTACCAGCATTAAGCAGGGCACGTAATTCCTGGTCTACAGGATTAGACTCATGTTGCACGACAGTTGATTGAAACGCGCCAAGAGCTTCATATTGATCCAGATCAAGATTAACGGTGGTGGCTTTACGAATAGAAATCGCAATAGAATTAGGTTCGACAGCTGGCGGGAAAATTATTTGTATACGAAAACCTTGCGGCAGAGTGGCAGAAAGTATTGGAGTTTCCTCACTGATATTCTGCTCTGTCGATTGAGCTACTAGCCTTCCAAGAGCTTTTAAATGTTCCAGAGTTAATTCTGGAACGATATATAATTCCATGTCGCCGGCAACTTCCACCCAGATTTCACCAGGTTTATTGATAGAAATTTCACTCACTTTTGGCATGTCGAAATATTGCTTAAGCGGAGCAAGATAAGTATCAAGGGCTGTTAGAGAGGCTGTTGACATTTAATTCTACATCATTGAATGAAAACACCACCGTCCAGATTGCTAGGGAAGGTCAGGTCTCTATTTACAAATACATTAACTAAAGTACCCTGATCGATAGTAATGGTTGGACGAACGTCGACCAGTCTCTGGACGACCTGTTTACCTGTATTACCAAAATCCGTAACTGCATTTGCTGCTGCTTGTTGGGCGGGACTTGAAGTTGTTGTAGTATTACCGTTGGGATTAGTAGTAGTGGTTGAAGATTGCCCATTTTGAACCGGCAATATGGCATCGGAACCGGCTGCTGCGGCTATTGTAAAGATCGTAGTAAGTATTGCACTACTGAATATGTCAAAAAGCTTATTATCCACATGACCTGCAGCGCCAGCACGTCCCAACTCATCAACGCCGGGAGAGCCAATCATTATATCAATACCATCAGGGCGTATCACGCGCGTCCATACAATCATAACTCTGTTCTGACCCTGTAATACGCCGGTGTTGTAGGTTCCTATCAGTCTTGAACCTTTGGGAATTAAAACTGTTCTACCTGTTTCAGCGTACGTATCTCTGCTGACAATAGCCCTCAAAGTTCCTGGCAAATCGGTGTTTATTGCTGTCTCCAGCACAGCGTTTATTATCTTACCCTGAGCTATGGTCATGTTCAAATTACTCAGACCCGTAGCTACTGCCTTCTCGGCTGTTGTAGCTTTCAAAACATTATCAGCAAAGGTACTGTTTGGATCATTTGTTGGGCTGGCGGTTCTAGCTGAAGAAGAGCTACTTGATTTGCCACCATCCAGAACCATCATATTTGAACGAATCCGTTTTTTTGTGTCTTTATCTTTTGTATTAACAGTCTTGCTTTTCCCGATATTGGTGATCTCAGGAGTAGGTGGAACTAAAGCCGGAAGAGGGGGCGGTGGTGGAGGTTCATCGGATATAGTCGGAACTCTGGTGATTCCAGCCAAAGTGTTGTTGTTCTTAGAAGAATCCAGATCTAGCTGCACAGGTGGCGCTATTGGTGGAGGAGCATAATTATTCAGAGGTTCGGCTGGTGGAGGCGGCTGCAGTATGGCAACAGGTGGTTGTGGGAGGTCTACCCCAGTTGTAGCGGTGATATCATTCGCATTATCTTTTTTACTGCCAGCAGCAACTTTAACGGTTTTGTCGCCAACTTCAAGAGGGTTAGGACCTTTTGTTTTCTCAGGTTCACCAAATATAGAAGAGAACATATAAATGCCAAATGCCATCAAGCCGACCGCTATAACAATTATCGGCATATTTTTTTTGTTGATGGCACTGTTATTCTTAATAACTACATCATCATCGACTTCCTGAGAGAAATCATGGGATGATTGTGAGGAGTTGTTATCGTCTGAAAACGGCGGTTTGTTGTCCATAAATTAGCGTCCGCTTAATGATTCGTTATAAACTCTTATCTCACCATCAGAGCCGCGTAACGCTAGTTCACCGGCGACACCGTCTATTATGAGAGAAGATCCACTAACTGTTGCCGGAATTCGTAATTCCCGACCATCAGCTTCTATTATAAATGCTTCAGGTACCAGTTTCCCGATGGATTTATATTTTATAAATGTATTTTTCCCATCATCATATACCTGCGTAGGGGCTATGACATCTGGTCCTGAATAAGTATAGCTATAATTAAAGCGTATTGGCAGTAATCCTATTGACTCTGGAGTTGCCGCTTCAGAGACCGGTGCTGTTGAAGAAGATTTTCCCGGAGTAATTTCTTTCTGTGCCACAGGTGCAACTAATGCATTCGCATCCGTTTTAACATTCTCGACACCAAGATTGTCTGCTACGAACGGATTAGCTTCAGGATAAGTAAATTTCAATACATAGACGTTACTATCGTTACCTTCATTCAAGGATTTCAGGTCAAACTCATAAGAGCGTTTATTAGTAAGCACTGTCATATTTGTAGAGATGTTTTCGGTCATAGGACGAATAAACAGGCGATTACTGGCAGGAATAACCTGCCACAAACTGCGGTCACCAATGGAAATAGTCTGCACCTCTTCCCTTGAGTCAAAAACTATATTGGTCTGATATCCGTGTTTCGCCCGGACAACATAAACGTTTGATTCATTATAAACCAGTTCTTTAACCTTGGAGTCAGAATCAGACGGAGCATAAGTTGGAGCATCATCAGGCATATCGAAAGGAGCTGTTTCTTCTGGGGAGTTGTTCACGGCAGTCTTTGGTGGTTTCCTTTTTATGTTCCTCACCGGAGCAATAGCAGAATCGCTGGCTGATTCTTCCATAGACAATCTGGCATGGTCAATATTGACTGCTGCCAGAGCTTCTGAATTATAAGTGATTCCTGAATAAATTATAGAAAAACCGATAGCTAGCGGCAATGCCTTAGGCAGAATATTTTCTATTAAATTGCGTGTTGTCATTTTGGTAATACATCCTCATCTAAGCGGTATTCCGTTACACGGAAACCTAATGGGTTAATATAACGTTCTTCACTGGTTAGGTCAAGCTTGGCGTATTCAAATACCAGCGAGGCAATTTTATGATATTGAAGTGTTCCACCATTGGCCGCGGTTTCCTCGATTAAAAGGCGTATCTGTGCTTGATTCGGCTTAATATAAGAAATTGACTTGAATCTAACCGTTCTTGAGCCAGCCCCGCCCATACGTGCCGCCACGCTCTGGGGATTGCTGGGGTTTGCTTCGCGCCTGAAAGCCCCATAAACCTTGCCTGCCTCGGACATTACGCGAACAGTAACATAATTACTGGAGATATCGCGCACGTTATAGCCTTCACGCGCTCTTACATATTGAACTATAAAGAAATTATTTATAGAATCAAGAGCGGTTATTTCTTTTACCGTGAGAGGGTCAACCATCTGGGTGATACCGCTTCTTGAATCAACCTGAATCAGGAATGGTTCCACACCTTTAAGAGGAATAATGCGGGCTATCACAATCATTGATAACAGAGTAGCTATCATTGATATTATGGTAACAATCATGAGCATGCGGCGTTGTAGCAACATAGACTGATATCTGTCTTTATACCAGTTGCGCGTATCTTTAGCAGTATTAGGTTGTTTGCTCATAATGTTATACAGACTGCCGTTAGATAATGGTTATGTCAACAAAATTAGGAAAATAAGGTCATTCTATGATTGTTTGTTTAACAAGATGTTAATATTGACGCAATTATTTTCTTAATAAAAAAAATATCATTTTAGGACTCATTAGTATGGTCTAGCTGATGCTTAGCATATGGTTTATGCCTTACAGCAAAGTTTGCTATTGTAAAGACCTCTGCATAATGCGTCATTGCGAGTGAAACGAAGCAATCCATTTTTCTATGATGCTTGATTTTACTGGATTGCCGCGAAGGCTACGCCTTCTCGCAATGACGAAAAACGCATTATGCAGAGGTCTTTTGTACGTTGCATTACAGAATATTTGTCGGTAAAGTTTGGAATATCAACAAAACAGGTTTTTAGGTCTGCAATATGTTGAAGAAATGATGATATACTCAAAGCAGTTTAAGAATTGGCTAGACAACCGAGACGAAGTGTAGAAAAACTACACGAGTTGAAGGTTAACAACGCCAATTCTTGAAATGAGAAGAGTATAGCTGGTAAAAAATGACTATTGATGACAAGGTTGATTTGCAGGTTTGTGTTACCTGTTCTGATGGTGGCGGACAAAATGTTGGGGCGGATTTTTATACGACTCTTACAGAGCAGGTTGACAGTAAAAAGATCAATTTACGGTCGGTTGAGTGTTTTTCTGTGTGCAAAAGACCATGTACAGTTACTGTTTCCCAGCCAGGGAAATGGTTGTATATGATAGGTGATTTAAATGCCGACAAGGATATACCAGACTTATTGGAATATGTCAGGGTTTATGCGCAGTCTGCCAATGGCAGACCACCAATTAGCGAGCGGCCAGAAATAGTACAAAAAGGCACTATATCTCGCTTGCCACCAGATTTGAAAGAGTAACAGTAGGAGATTTTATGATTATCAGGGATAATGGAATATATTTGGGGCAGGCAGCTGATGAGCATCCGCTTTTGCTTAAATACGCTAATCGCCATGGGTTGATTGCGGGAGCGACAGGTACAGGAAAAACCTTGTCTTTGCAAGGGCTGGTCGAGGGATTTTCTCAGGCTGGAGTTCCGGTGTTTATTGCCGATGTAAAGGGTGACTTATCCGGTCTTGCGGCGGCTGGTATTCCCAAGCCACCATTAGTTGAAAGGGCGAAACAGATTGGATTTCCTCTGGATTATCAGCCATGTCCGGTAATTTTCTGGGATGTTTTTGGCAAAAACGGGCATCCGGTGCGTACAACTGTTTCCGAGATGGGGCCGCTCATGCTTTCCCGTTTGCTGGAACTTAATGATACGCAGGAAGGTGTTCTAAATATAGCTTTTGCAGTGGCGGATGCGGAAGGTTTGTTGCTGCTTGATATGGATGATTTGCGCGCCATGCTTACGCATATCAGCGATAATGCTGGTGAATATTCCACGCAGTACGGTAATATTACAGCTGCTTCTGTGGGGGCAATTCAGCGTGCCTTACTCACTTTGGAAGCGCAGGGTGGCAGACAATTATTTGGTGAGCCGGCTCTTTCCATTTCTGATCTCATGCGTATAGCTCCTAACGGGCAGGGGGCGGTGAATATTCTTTCTGCTGAGACATTGATGCAGACACCGAAGCTTTACTCCATGCTACTACTATGGCTGCTTTCCGAATTATTTGAGGATATGCCGGAGGTTGGTGATATGGAAAAACCAAAGCTGGTATTTTTCTTTGATGAGGCGCATTTGCTGTTTAACGATGCGCCCAAAGCTTTGGTTGAAAAAATTGAACAATTGGTACGCTTGATCCGTTCAAAAGGTGTTGGTGTGTATTTTATAACTCAGAATCCTGCCGATATTCCTGTTAATGTTCTTGGACAACTTTCCAACCGCGTGCAGCATGCGCTGCGTGCCTTCACTCCGCAGGATCAAAAGGGTGTAAAGGCGGCGGCGCAGACATTCCGCCCGAATCCAGCTTTTAAAACCGAGGAAGCTATCACTACTCTTGGTGTTGGTGAGGCTTTGGTTTCGGTGCTGGATGCTAAAGGCTCACCTACCATTGTACAAAAAACTCTCATACGCCCGCCGCTTTCTTTAGTAGGAGCAATGCCTGTAGCGCAGCGTGAAGCTATTATTGCACAAAGTCCGATTAAAGGCGTGTACGATGAGCTGATGAATAGGGAATCAGCATATGAGCTGTTGAATGTAAAAGTGCAAAAAAGCGTTGCTTCTGATGCGGGTGGAATATGGGGTGCGGTTTCCGGTGCGGTTGCAGGTGTTGCCAGTTCCGGTGGTTCGCAAGCTACTAGCAATTACACACCACGTTCTGCTAACGCAAAACCAAGAGGGCGTGAGCCGGACAGCATGATCATGACCATGACCAAAAGCGTGGTGCGGGCAGCTGGTTCGCAGATAGGCAGGCAGGTGGTTCGCGGTCTGCTGGGCGCAATGCTGAAGAGATAATCATTTAATAACAAGATGATAAGATTGCAAAAATCTCATAGACGTTACCATGGCTAATGTATAAAATACATTGCTGATAATTAATTTTTGTATGGGTGTAATATGAGTGAAAAAAAACCTAATGAAGAACAAATAAAGCGGGCTAAAAAATGGCTGGTTGCTGTTCTTACTGAAAATCCAGGATTAAGATATGGTTCGGGTAATGATGATATTTTTACCGGAGGCAGGAAGTCCATGTTTTTGGTTGGGGATGTCAGCAAGGCTAACCTTCAAACAGATATTGATTTTGGGTCAATAAAATTAAAAGAATTGAAAGAGATCATTGCCTCACACACAGACATTAAAAATGAATCTGATAGCTCCATTGTTATATTCGGCAAGGATATTAATACTGCTTCAATCTTTTTTAGAAATAATGGCGTGGAAAATAAAACGATCAATATTAATGGAAGTAGTGCTATTGTTATTGATCTGGCACAGGAAGGTCTGGTTGATAATAAGCTTAAGAACATTTTTAACACATATGTGAAACCAGAAAGAAAACATAACAATTCCAAAGTTTTTATAGATCCGGATGGTAATTGTTATGATAAAGAATCTGCTAAAGAAGAAGTGGCTGAAAGGTTTCAGGCAGTGGTTAATTATGCGGAAAAGCATGGTATTGGCGAGCGTGAGTTAGGGGCTATCCTCAGCAGAAGATTGCCTAAGGGCAAAGGTTTTGATAGGGGCGAATAAGTATTTTTATTTTGAATAATACTTATAATAATTAATACGCCTGTGGCTTACCCATCTACGGATTAAAAAAATGACCGGAAAAATAATATTGGTAGGGGCGGGGTGTGGCGACCCGGAGCTGCTTACGCTTAAGGCACTGCGCGTGCTGAAAACTGCCGATGTGCTGCTTTATGATTCGCTGGTTTCTGCCGATGTTCTTGCTATGGTAAATCCACAGTCAGAAAAAATTTCGGTTGGTAAAAAAGGATATGATGGCAAATCCTGCCGCCAGTCAGATATTAATTCCATGATGATAGAATTTGCCCGCGCCGGTAAAATTGTGGTGCGTCTGAAAGGTGGTGATCCACTTATTTTCAGCCGGGCGGCGGAAGAAATCGAAGCCGCAACACAGGCGGAAATTGCATTGGAAATAATCCCCGGTATCACCACCGCGCAAGCTGTTGCCGCTATGCTTGGTTTTCCGCTTACGCACCGTGAATCGGCTCGCCGCCTACAATTTGTAACCGGACATGATCATAATGGCGGGCTTCCAGAAGGGGTGGATTGGCGGGCTATAGCTGATGTTGGTGCAACCACTGTTGTTTACATGCCGAAAAAAACACTGGCTGAACTGAGCAAAAAACTGCAGGAATTCGGTCTGCCCGCAACTACTCCTGCGCTGGCGATTATGGATGCTACACTGCCTACCCAGCGCGTTGTTACAGGTACAATTACAACTCTGCCACAGCTTGTAAAAGAGGCGAATATGGAAGGAGCAGTATTGGTTGTAATAGGAGAAGTTGTTGCCTAAGAGCCTGCTCATAATCTCTACTATGCTGGTCAAACGCTTTGTTTTTTGCGCTTCCGCTACGCATGTACCAAACGTACATTTGCGTTGCGGTTCTCAAAAACTGCGCTTGTTGTCACAGCCTAGCGAGATTA
>Ga0105164_10000847_pt1 | contig 20090 bp, 15 predicted proteins | sample VDWuncwatermetaG_FD_89674 | JGI IMG/M metagenome (GOLD analysis project Ga0105164, IMG submission 89674) | Wastewater microbial communities from Netherlands to study Microbial Dark Matter (Phase II) - VDW unchlorinated drinking water | ecosystem: Environmental > Aquatic > Freshwater > Drinking...
ACTGAGCGAGATCAACTGGGGCGTCTTTCCCGGCGGGCTGGTCAGCCGCGTATTGGCCGATGCCCTCTGCTATCGGGATGCGATGTACTATATCATGACCGGCGATAGCTTCGACGGGAAAAAGGCGGCGGAGATGAGGCTGGTGACCTTTGCGGTGCCGCGGGCGAGCCTCAGGGAGGAAACGGTGAATCTGGCCAAGAAACTGTTGGGCAAAAACCCTCATGCTCTTCGTGCGGCCAAAGAGGTTTATAAAAACTGCCGGACCATGGACTATTCGCAGGCTGAAGACTACATGGCGGCCAAGGGTGCTGCGCTTCGTGCAACAGACCCCGAGCGCGGCCGGGATAAGGGGATAAAACAGTTCATCGATGATAAAACATACCGCCCCGGGTTTGGAGCTTACAATCGCAAGACTTGAGTTTCCTCCGAGAGATCTTGGAAATGAAGACCTTGGCTGAAGAGATTGCGCTATGGGTTAGCGAACTCAGCTTTGAAGAGTTACCGGGGGATGTCATACGCAGGGCCAAAGAGGTCCTGCTGGACAGCTTGGGTTGTGCCCTGGGTGCGTTAAATGCAGTTCCTGTTCGCATGGTGCGTGAGGTGGTGCGAGAGCGCGGTGGAAATCCCCAGTCCACCCCTGTGGGGGTTCGTTGGAAAACCTCATGTGAGCAGGCGACCTTTGTAGACGGGATGGCCATTCGCTACCTCGACTTCAACGATTATTCTACCTCCGGGAGCCACGCGAGCATGAACGTGGCTCCCGCTTTGGCTCTAGCGGAAGCTCGGGGTCTGAGCGGGAAGGACTGTCTGCTGGGGATTGTGGTTGGGTACGATCTGCAGCTTCGGCTGCGCGAGGCCAGTGCCAAAGGAAAAACCCAGGGTTGGGACCATTCGACTTCTGCGCATTATTCTGCGGCGGCAGTAGCAGGGAAGCTCCTTGGGCTCCCTCCTGCAAAGATAGCACACGCCTTGGCCATAGCTGGATGCCATGCAAGCACGTTGGGAGAGGTGAGGCGCGGCAAGCTGTCGATGTGGAAAGGGGGGGCGGAGGCCATGGGGGTGAAAAATGGGGCATTCGCGGCCCTTCTGGCAGGAGGGGGGCTCACCGGGCCGCTTACCGTCCTGGAGGGAAAGCACGGCTATGGCCAGCTTGTGGCAGGCGCGCTGGAACCCGAACTTCTGCGCGAGCGCTCCGGGGACTTTCAGATTCTCAAAAGCTGTATCAAAGCGTGGCCGTGCTTCTTCCTGGGTCAGGCGCCTATTGCAGCGGCTTTGAAGATTCGGGGCCATGGGGTTTTGCCGGAACAAATAAAAAAGATCACCGTTGGGCTGGGAGATCTTGCGTATAAAAACCAACAGCGCTTTTCGAAAGAAAATATCTCCACGCGCGAGGATGCGGATCATAGCATCCCTTACTGTGTTGCTCGAGCCCTCCTGCACGGTGATCTGCGCTTGGAGCACTTCGCGGAGGAAGTTTTGAAGGAGCCTGGCCTGCTCGAATTGCTGCGGAAGGTAACGCTCCGGCGGGATGCCAAAATCAGGGCTCTTGCCCCTGAAACCATAGGGGCCAGGGTTGAGGTCAAGCTCGGAGATGGCAGAGTCTTCCAAGAAGAAGTTATCTACCCTCCGGGTCATGCGCGAAACCCTCTGAGCGAAGAAGGGCTGCGGAAAAAGTTCTTTATGCTCGCAGAGAACGTCCTGGGAAAGGATCGCGCAGCCGAGGCGGCCGAGATGGCCCTCCATGCGGAGGAACTCTCCAATCTCGAACCCCTCCTGGATACCCTATGCGCGCAGCCCGCGCTGTGAGAGATCCCTTGTTGCGGTTGGAGCGCGCGAAAGTGCAGACGACTTTTACTGTCTAGGATCGAATACAACGTGCAAGACTTAACCTTTCTTTTGGCGCCGCGGTCAGTGGCAATTATCGGAGCGAGCGAGAAGGGGCACTATGCCAGCTCGCTGCTTCAAAACTTATCGACCGGCGGGTTTCGACGCGAATCCATCTACCCCGTAAATCCCAGGTACGGGGAGATCTTTGGCCTTCCCTGTTATCCCACGGTTGAGGATATTGCGGGCCCTGTGGATCTGGCGGTTGTGGTTGTACCCCTCCCTTTGATTCTCCCTGTGGTTCGTCAATGTGGAGCTAAGGGAGTTCGCGCCCTGTCGGTTATCAGTACCGGGTTTGCCGAGGCCGGCGAAGAGGGGAAAAAGCACCAGGAAGAACTTTCCGCTCTGGCCAGGGAATTCCGCATGCTCCTTCTCGGGCCCAATACCCTAGGACACGTCTGCGTCGCTTCTGGAAACCTGATGTGGAGCACGACCTTACCGAGCAAATTTTGCCAGGGAGGCCTGGGCGCCATTTTCCACAGCAGCGGGATGTTGAACCTCTTTTTCTCGATGGCGGCGCAGCGGGGGCTAGGATTTTCTCTGGGCATCGCCCCTGGAAACGAGGCCGGTTTGAACATGAGCGATTACCTCGGCTGGGCCGTCGAGGATCCCGAGGTCCGGGTGATCGCGCTTGTGATTGAATCGATTCGAGAGCCGCGCGGATTCCGCGAGGCGTTGGAGCGCGCCAGGCAATTGCGCAAGCCGATCGTGGCGCTTCGGCTGGGAAGGTCCGCCCGGGCCAGGCGCTCCATCCTCTCGCATACGGGAAGTCTTGCGACTACAGGCGAGGCATGGGATGCCCTGTTCGAACAGAACGGCGTCATCGGAGTCCATAATCTAGATGAACTTCTGGAAGTCTCAGTCCTCCTATCATCCGCAGACCTGCAGCGCGTCAGCACTAATCGCCTGGGCTTGGTGACGATTTCCGGAGGTGATTGCAGCCTGCTGTCCGATATCTGCGAACGAGCCGGGTTGGACTTGCCCAATCTCGAGGGCGAGAGTCGAAAAATCATCGCCCGCGAGCTCGGGAAAGACACGTTTATCGGAAACCCGTTGGATGTCGAAGATCTCCTGCTCTCAAACACGGAGGGGTTCTACCGTTCGCTCGAAGCCTTTTGCAACTTCCCCGCATTCGATCTCATCGGGTGCCGATTGAACATCCCCGAGAAACCGACCGACCGGCTGCGCCATACCTACGGTCGGATCGCAGAGATTGCCGAACGTGCCGGGAAGCAGTTGGTTTATTTCTCGCGTGCAAGCGAGCAGTTCGATCAAGAGTGGTTCGACCTCTTCTCATCGCTGGAGGTACCCTTCCTCCTGGAGTACGAGAAAGGCTTGAGGACGGTGCGAAAAGCGGTCGGTGTAGCCAAGAAATGGGAGCGGCGTGGTCAACCGCCGCAAAGTTTTCAACCACAAGGAAGGAAGGGAACTGCTACCCCAGGGTTGAGCCGCTTTAACAGGGATGGGAGCGCCCTCTCCATGAAGGAGACCCTGCGTCTCTTCAGCGAATATGGGGTCCCGTTCGTGCATACGGGGATCGCTACCTCCCCCGATGATGCTGTGGAACAGGCCAAAGCCGTAGGCTTCCCGGTCGTGTTGAAAGTATCCTCCGTAGACATTCCCCATCGAAGCGACATTGGAGCGGTAAAGACAAACTTAACGGCGCCGGGAGATGTCCGGTCGGCCTATGATGAAATCTTGCGAATCTGCCGGGAGGCTTATCCCGGAGCCCGGGTTGAAGGTGTGTTAATCCAGCCGATGATCCACGGAGTTGCTGAGGTGCTTTTAGGGATCTCCAAAGATCCCCAGATCGGTCCCGTGATCGTCTTGGGGACGGGCGGAATTTTTGTCGAAGTTTTCAAGGACACTGTCATTCGCGTACCGCCGCTCGATCTGGAAAACTGCGGGGAGATGATCGAGGGGTTGCGCGGAAAGGCCCTGCTCGCGGGCGCACGAGGGCGACCCGCCGGGGATCTCAAGGCTCTGTCACAGGCGATCCTCTCGCTTTCCCGTTTAGCGCTAGACTTCGCGGAACAGATCAGCGAGATCGACCTCAATCCCGTCATGGTCCTACCCGAAGGGAAAGGCGTGATTGCTGTGGATGGACTGGTTGTCCTTACCGCTTCCAACGAGACCTCGAAGAGAGGAGAATAAAGATGTTTGAAGACTATGTGCCGAAACGGAAGATCGGCGACCTTGCCCCATTGGCTGTGATCGACAATCACCCCTATGAGTTCTATCAACTCGTGCCGAGAGGTGTGATGCTCCTCATGGTGCCGCTTGGCCTGCAAGCGTTCACGGCGGAAGATGTCGAGCGCGTTTTCAAACCGATCGACGAGCAACTCGACCTCTTACTCGAGCGCGGCATCGACATCGTCATTCAGTCCGGCGTCCCGTTGCCGATCCTTATCGGCGTCGAAGCCTTGAACCGGTTGCTGGCCCACATTGAAAAAAAGGCCAAGGTTCCCGCGACCTCCACGGTGCTGAGCGTCGTCGCTGCGGCGAAGCGCCTCGGTATTAAAAAAATCGCCGCTGCGAACAAATGGTCCGACCAGATGAACGAAAACCTCGCCCGCTTTTTTGCGCAGGAAGGAATCTCGATGGTCGGGACGAATTCGCGCTCCATGGTACCGAGCCAGTTTGTCAAGATGACCAGCGATGAGGGCATCCAACTCGCGTACGAGCTCGGCCGCGGCGCCATGGAGAAATTTCCGGATGCCGATGCTGTCTATATCGGGGGAGGGGCCTGGCTGACGCTTCCCGTCATCACGAAGCTGGAGGAAGAGTTTGGAAAGCCCGTCATCACGAACCAGGTGGCAACGGTTTGGCATCTGTTGCATCTCCTGGATTTCTGGAAGCCGATCCCGGGATACGGCCGTTTGTTGCTCTGCGAATAGAGGGATATTGCCATGAGTCCTACAGAGAGGCTGGCGCAGTTCGTCGTCGAGACCCACATCAAAGATATCCCCGTCCGGGCTGTTGAAACCGCCAGGCTTGTCATCCTGGACGCCCTTGGGGTTACCCTGGCTGGCTCCCGCCAGCCCGCCGCGCGGATCTTAACGGATTATGTCCGTGAACTAGGCGCCGCGCCCAGGGCCGGGGTCATCGGGGCCGACCTTCGGACCGCCCCGCCGCTCTCCGCCCTGGTCAACGGAAGCATGGCCTTCATCCTTGACTATGACGATGACCTCCACGGAAGCATCCACACCTTGCCCGCAGCCCTCGCGCTCGGTGAAGAATCGGGAACCGGTGGGGCGAGGCTTCTGGAAGCCTATATCCTGGGCAGAGAGGTCTGTTTCAGGTTGGATGCTGGCTTGGATGCCGGTCGGCGGCTCAACCAGGGAGGCCCGACCTCCCGAGGATGGTTCGCGGCGGGCACGACCGGAAGCCTTGCTGCAGCGGCAGCTTCTGGAAAGATACTGGGATTGGATGTGAGGCAGATGCGCATTGCCTTCGGGATTGCGGCTTCAGCGGCGGGCGGGCTTCGGCGCAACTTCGGGACGATGGCCAAGGCACTTCACGGGGGAAATGCGGCAAGAAATGGGGTGATTGCAGCCTCCCTGGCGAAAAGAGGTTTTACCGCCGACGAGGAGATCCTCGAGACGCCGTTTGGTATGGCCAACGCGCTCTGCCTGGAAGGAGAATGCAACTGGGATGCAATGACAGATTCGCTCGGCAAAACCTACTTCATGGAAAACCTGCCGAGCATCAAGTCTTATCCGACATGCGCTCCCAGCCATCGACCTATCGAGGCTCTTCTCTCTCTTCGCCAGAAACATGGATTTGGACCCCAGGACGTAGGAAGCATCGAGTGCGACTTCCACTTGATGTCTCTCAGCAGGGTGGATCCGCAGGAAGGAATCGCCGGGCACAACAGTATGCCTTTTATCCTCGCCGTAGCGCTGTTGGACGGCAAGGTGGTCGTCGAACAGTTCACAGATGAGAGGGTCCGTGATCCTCTGGTCCGTTCGATCATGAGCAAGGTCAAGCACGTTCCCCTCAAAAGAGAAACAGGAAAGGGGGAGCCACCTGAAGTTTTGACAGTAAGGTTGAAGAGCGGCGAGAGCTATACTACGGAGGTGGAAGAACGGAGGACCCTGACGGCCGAGCCGGAGATCCGCGCGAAGTACATGGATTGTGCGACAAGGGTATTGAACGACCGGGACGCCCGACGGCTGGACGAGATTGTAACCCACCTGGAGGCGCTGGAGAATGTGTCCGCGCTCATGCAGATTATTAGCGGGAAAAACGTGAAAGCAACGCCGTAGAGGATACCGGAGGCGTATCAATAAAAGTGGGGTGATTTGATGAAGATCATGGTCGTCATGGGTGAATACCCGCCGGAGGAAGCGGAACGAAGAAGACAGGCTACTCTCAGGTGCGCATCGCCCGGGACAGAGATCTATTTCTCCGTGATCCGTGGCACCTTTTTTGCGCGTAACAATTCCGCAGCCACGGCCCTGGCAGCGGCCCCACTCGTGGGAGAGGCTGCCAAGAAAGCGGAGGCTGAAGGGTTCGAGGCGGTCGTGCCGTTCGGCACGCTCGACGTCGGAGTGGAACTCGCGAGAAACCTCGTTCGCATCCCGGTAGTGGGAGCCGGTCAATCGGTCCTTCATCTCGGTGCCCAGTTAAGTGATCGTCTGGGTATCATCAGTTACGAAGATAAAAGCGCCCCGTTCGTGCGCCGTAACATGCGGACTTGGGGAGTCGATCGCTTTGTCGTTTCCATGCGCTCTATCAACATCCCTCTGGCGGACAGCGGCAAGCAACGGGAGGCTATCCGCGAGCGCTTCCTGGAGGTTGCCCGGTGCTCCATCAACGAAGATGGGGCTGAGATCATCGTCCCGATGGGCGTCACGATGGTTCCCGTGCACTACCCTCCAGTCGAGTTCTCGGCGGAGTTGGGCGTGCCGGTCCTCGATGCCCTTGCGACGAGCATACAAACGGCGGAGATGATGGTACGGATGGGCGCTGCCCACAGCATCAAGACCTATCCCCGCGTGGGCGGATGAGGCTTTATGGCTAACGTGCACGCAAGGTCCGGGAGCTATCGCAGCATCGAGCCCCTTCTTCGACCCGAAACGATCACCATCGTCGGCGCTTCGGAGCGCCCCGACTCCTGGTCCGCGCGTATCTTCCATAATCTCAGGAGCTACGGCTTTCCCGGCGAAATCTACCTCGTCAACCCGCGCCATCGGGAGCTTTATGGGGCCCCTTGTTTTCCATCGGTCGCAGGGGTCTCCGGCAAGGTCGATCAGTTGGTCGTGATCGTCCCGGCCACGCATGTCCCTCGCATCATCGAGGAGGCCGGAAAGCGAGGCTGCAGATCAGCGGTCGTCTTCAGCGGCGGATTCTCTGAAACGAACACTCAAGCCGGCACGGCAGCTGAGAAGGCGATGGTTGAGGCTGCTGAACGCCACGGCATCCTGATCGGCGGCCCCAATTGTCTTGGTAACGTTTCCACCCGCGAGCGCGTCCTTACTCTCGCCGAGCAAGGAATCGAGACGTTTCGAGCCGGAGGCCTCGCCTTGGTTTGCCAGAGCAGCGGTCTCATGGGAGGCATGGCTCGCTATGCGCATTGGCGCGGCCTCGGACTGAGCTATGTCATTGGCTCGGGGAGCGAGGCCAACGTGGATGCTGCCGACTATCTCAACTACTTGGTGGATGACGAGTCCACTCGCGTTGTTGGGTTCATCTTGGAGGCGATCCGTAGGCCCCGGGAGTTCGCAGCGACGTGCGAACGAGCCCTTACGAGTCGAAAGCCCATCCTGATCCTCAAGATCGGAAGATCGAAGGGAGGCAAGGCGGCGGCGCTTTCCCACACAGGGGCCCTGGCCGGTTCCTACCAAGCCTTTACGGCTTTTTGTCGGCGTTACGGTCTCATCGAAATCAAAGGACTGGACGAACTAGTGGACGCTGCGGAGCTCTTCCTGCGCTGCCCGTTGCCGGCAGTGGGAGGCGTGGCAGCTCTGGCTCTGTCCGGGGGTGCGCGAGGCTATCTGCACGACCTCGGAGAAGAGCTGAAAATCGAGTACCCCGAACCGAGCCCAGAGGCAACCAAACAGCTCGAAGAGTTTCTTGGGGTGGGAGCGGGAGTTGGAAACCCTTTGGACCTTGGGGCGGCGGGCGCTTCGAATCCAGATACGCAGCTCCACTGCTTTGAACTTCTGTCGAGCCAGCCGGCCATTGGACTCGTCGCGGTCCAGGGAGACCTGCCCCACAACCCGAGCTTCGCTGGAAGGGCTGCGGGATATCAAAGAATGATCAATCGCGCCAAGGAGCTTAAAAAAGTCGTTGTATTCTTTTCGCGCGGCTCAAATGCGGTAACCGACTACGGGGCTCAGTTTCGAGAGAGCTGCGGGGCTCCGTTCTTACAAGAGATCCGCAAGTCGTTCCAAGCCATCAGCCACCTCATGGCCTATCAGAGAACTCTGGAAACCAGAAAGACAGGGAGCCGGCAAGTTAAGACCGGGCCGAGCTGGAGAGCGACCTCGCCAGCTCAACCGCTTCCTGACGAAGAGGCGTTCGCCGTCCTTCAACAGGCTGGAATCCCCTTCGCTCGGTATGAAATCTGCGATACACCAGAATCCGCGCAACGAGCCGCCGAGCTTTTGGGTTACCCGGTGGCGCTCAAGGCATCGGCGCGCGGATTGACCCATAAGAGCGAGACCGGAGGGGTCGTGCTAGGGCTCTCGGGACCTTCAGAGGTTGCAAAGGCTTTCATCACGGTGAGGGACGAAGCCTCGAGACATGCCGGATCAGCTGTCCGCGTGCTCGTGCAGGAGATGGTCCAAGGCTTGCTGGAGCTCTACGTGGGCGTAAAATTGGATCCTGAGTTCGGCCCTCTTGTCCTCTTTGGCTTTGGCGGAGTCTTTGTCGAAGCCCTCGGCAGGGTCTCGACTCGGCTGGCCCCTGTAGAAGCCCATGAAGCCGAGGAGATGCTGGTCGAGAGCGGTGTGGAGCGGGCGCTTAGCCGGTTGGGGATGCAAGGGTCCGCCAGCCGCGCGTCATTGATTGAGGTCATGGTTCGAATGTCGCAGCTTATCGCCGAAAACCTGGAGATCGACACTGTCGAGATCAACCCTTTGCTCTTCAGTGGGGCGGGAAGGTCTTGTACGGCCGTGGATTCGGTCGTGCTCAAGAGGATATGATATCAAAGACCGGCTCAGCTTGATGGGACCGTAGAAAAATTCACACGGAGGTAGATGCAATGAAGAGTCCTAGCACGAGAAGTATGGGGCTTAGTTGGGGTTCCTATGGGCTCGTGGCCATAGCGATCCTTCTAACCACTGTGGCTTTTCTGAAAGAAGTTGCCTGGGGCGGACCTGTTCAAGGAAACCCGCGCCGGGGAGGAACGCTGATCCTCGCCATCACAACGGATCCTTCAACCTTAAACTGCGGGATCGAGAGCAGCCAGATCGTAGCCACGGTCACGACCCAGATCTTCAGCGGCCTGATCCACCTGGACGAGAATTCCGATCCACATCCCGAGTTGGCCAAATCCTGGGACATCTCTCCAGACGGCCGGACCTACACCTTCCGTCTGCGGGAGAACGTTAAATGGCACGACGGCGAGGCTTTAACATCAGCCGACGTGAAGTATAGCTTTGAAAACCTGGTAGGAAAGTATAATGCGAGAGGCCGGGAGGCTTATGGGAACATTAGCAGCATCGAGACTCCCGACAGGCAGACCGTCGTCGTTCGCCTCAAGAATCCCTATTCGCCCTTTATGGAGATCCTAAGCGCCCACGATGGCTGCATCATGCCCAAGCATATCTACGAAGGCACGGACGTGATGACCAACCCCCACAACCTAAAGAACCCTATTGGAACGGGCCCCTTTAAGCTTAAGGAGTGGGTGAGAGGGAGTCACATCACGTTGGTGCGGAACGAAAACTATCATAAGAAGGGCCGGCCGTTTCTCGACAGCCTCATCTTTAGGATCATTCCAAATGCGGCAAGCCGGGCCATCGCCTTTGAGACCGGAGAAATCCAAGCCATTACCGGGAGCCAATCTTTTCCTTTTCAGCAGCTTGACCGGCTAAGGAAACTTCCGAACATCATCTTTAAAGACATCGGATCGCCGAGCGTCATCGGATTCCACTTCAATTTTAAGGACAATCCGATCCTGGCGAAGCGCGAGGTCAGGGTGGCCATGGCCCATGCTATCGATAAGGATTTTATTGTGAAGCGTGGTTTTGCGGGTTCGGGCAGGCTCATCGACAGCATTGTCCCCGATGGAATTCCCTGGGCCTACAACCCAAAGGTCCCGAAGTATCCTCACAGCGTAGAGAAGGCCAATGCCTTGTTAGAGCAAGCCGGCTATCCGCGGAAGGGTGGGGGCATGAGGTTCTCGCTCCGGCTGGCTTATGAGGCCGGCAATGCCAATTCAGAGAGGCCTTCAGAGATCGTAAGAGAGCAGCTCAGGCAGGTAGGCATTGATATTAAGCTCGAAAGGCTTGAGCGGTCAGTCATGTTGACTAAGATTTTCCAGAAATACGACTTCGACCTCTGGTGGGGACCGCTGACCACGAGGGGGCATCCGGCGCTTGGAGTGGCCCGGTTGTACACGACCAGTTCCATTACCGGTGGAGCCTTTACCAATTTCACCCGCTACAGCAACCCCAGGGTCGACCAGCTATTCGATCTGGCGGTGCAAACCACCAAGAAAGAGGAGATGGTCAAGGCCTACCATGAGATTCAGGATATCATCATGCGGGAGCTTCCCTCGGTTCCTGTAGCCGACCGAATGCAACCGAACATTATCCGCGATGAATTCCGCGGCGCCTTCACCAGCACTGAAAATTACGAGCGCATGGATGAGATATGGTGGACAAAAGGGACTCCTTTGAAAGAGGGCGAATTCGATCGGGATTCATGAGAGATTCGGGGGCTATTTAGGACCGTCGCTCCCGTCATACACCTGCTAGGAGCTCCTTGAGCTCCAAAGGGAGTTTAAAAATCATGTCCAGCGACGGGTCCGTGAAAACCTACATTTTGAGAAGGCTCATTCATGCGGGACCTCTCTTGCTCTGCGTCATTGTTTTTAACTTCACGCTGATCCATTTAGCGCCTGGCGATCCCATCGAAAGCCTGATCGGGGAGTTCCCAGCTCCCGACGCTTACGTGGAGGAGATGAAGAGAGCCTTCGGCCTCGATCAGTCTCTCCATGTCCAACTCTGGCTCTACATCAAGGCCATCCTGAAGGGCAACCTCGGCTTCTCGTTCTACTATCGCGAACCGGTTCTCACAGTGATCCTTGAAAGGGTCCCGGCCACTCTGCAACTCATGGTCCCCGCCCTTCTTTTTTCCGTCGTGTTCGGTGTTGTGTTGGGAGTTCTCGCCGCGCGCAAGCCCTATTCGCTTTCAGACAACTCAGTCAGTTCTTTTGCACTGCTGGGTTACTGCGTGCCGGTTTTCTGGCTGGGGCAGATGCTGATGCTCGTTTTTTCTATCAAGTTGGGCTGGTTGCCTTCCCAAGGGATAAGGACCCTGGGAGCGGAGCTTCAAGGTTTTGCGGCCTTTGGGGACCGGCTCTCTCACTTGCTTCTTCCGGTACTTGCGCTCTCTATTCGTCACATGGCGATCAACGCGCGGATCATGAGGAGCAGCATGCTTGAGGTCTCTTATGAGGACTATATCACCCTGGCGCGCTCAAAGGGTCTCGCGGAAAAGAAGATCGTTGCCGGGCATATGCTGCCGAATGCCCTTTTGCCTGTGGTCACCATTATTGGTCTTGACGTTGGTTTTCTTTTTACTGGTTCGGTCCTGGTAGAGACGGTTTTTGGTTGGCCCGGGATTGGGAGGTTGATGTACGAGTCGATACTGAAAAGGGACTATCCGGTGCTCATGGGGACTTTCATGATTACGACCGTGTTGGTGGTGGTAACGAATCTGATTGTGGACATCGTGTATTTGTGGCTTGACCCGCGCGTTAAGTACGATCGTAAGAAGTGAGGGATACGACATGCGGCCCTATGAGTTTTGGTGGAGATTTAGAAAAAACCGGGCTGCGGAGATCAGTTCTTATTGCATTCTTCTCTTTATCGTGGTTGCCGTGTGTGCCTCCTGGATCTCTTCTTATGATCCCTTCGCCTTAGGGAACGAGCCATTCTTGCCGCCTCAAAGGGACCATCTGATGGGGACCGATGATTTGGGTAGGGATACCTTCAGCCGGGTATTATATGGCACCCAAGTCTCGCTGATGGTGGGTTTCTTGGCTGCGGCGACCTCGCTGATCGTTGGCACTGCCGTGGGCTCCGTTTCCGGATACTTCGGGGGTTTGGTAGACGACGTCTTGATGCGCGCCACCGAGTACGTGCTGGTGATACCCCGCTTTTTTCTGGCCCTGCTGATTGTAGCCTTGCTTGGAACGGGAATCACGAAGATCATTCTCGTCATCGGTTTCCTATCCTGGCCAGAGATCGCCAGGGTGGTCAGGGCTCAGTTTTTGACTTTTAAAGAACGGGAGTTTGTCCTGGCCGCTCGGGCCATGGGAATGAAAGACTGGAAGATCATTTTTGCAGAGATTTTACCGAATGCGATCCCTCCGGCAATTGTGGTTGGATCGTTCTTGGTGGCGCGGGCCATTCTGTTGGAGGCTGGTCTAAGCTTTCTGGGCCTGGGCGATCCTAACTACATCAGCTGGGGCATGCTCTTGAGCGATGCCCAAGAGCGCATTTGGTACTCCATGTGGCTGGCCATTTTCCCGGGGCTGGCCATATCGCTGCTTGTTCTTTCGATCAATCTGTTTGGTGATGGGGTCAACGATGCGCTGAATCCTAAGCTCAAGGAAAAATAGGCGATCGATGAACAACGTTTTGCTGGAAATCAAAGGGCTCAAGACCTATTTTCACACCGGTCTGGGAACGGTCCGAGCCGTGGACGGGGTGAGCCTGCGTGTCTTGAAAGGGGAGGCTGTGGGTCTTGTGGGTGAATCCGGTTGTGGCAAGACGATGACAGCCCACTCGATCATGAAATTGGTTCCCACTCCTCCTGGCGTCATCGAGGAGGGCGAACTTTGGTTTCGAGACATGGATCTTCTGAAACTCCCCGATTATGACATGAGAAAGATTCGGGGACGGGAAATTTCCATGGTTTTTCAGGATCCGATGACCTACTTGAACCCTGTCATGAAGATAGGAAAGCAGATTGCGGAGGTGATGTCGGGTCCACCCCAGGAGCGGTTGGTGGTCGGGTTATTGGAGTCCGTGGGGATTCCCGAGCCCTCCAAGGTTGCCAACCAATACCCGCATGAGTTGAGCGGCGGCATGCGGCAGCGGGTCTTGATCGCGATCGCCATGGCCAACGATCCAGCGCTGCTGATCGCGGATGAGCCCACGACAGCCTTGGACGTGACCATCCAAGCCCAGATCCTCGATCTCATCAAGACCATCAAGACAGAGAAAGGGACATCGCTCCTTCTGATTACGCACGACCTCGGCATTGTGGCGGACATGTGTGATAGGGTCTATGTGATGTACGCGGGAAAGATCGCGGAGTCTGGGGATGTCTATAGTATTTTCGAGGAACCCCTCCACCCGTATACCCAAGGGCTTCTGAGGTCTTCGCTGAGCATTGCCGAATTTCGCGAAACCCTGGAGACCATTGAGGGGACGGTGCCGAACCTTTTGGATCCTCCGTCGGGGTGCAGGTTTCATCCGCGATGCCCGATGGCGATGTCGATTTGCAAAGAGAAAGAGCCTACCTTGACCCAGCAGAAGCCGGGACACGAGGTATGCTGTTGGTTGTTTGAAGACGATGGACAAAAAAGAAGTAATCCTTGAGGTCTCGAACTTAAAAAAGCACTTTCCTCTGCGTGAAGGGTTTTTCTCCAGGTCTAGCCGGTCTGTGAGGGCGGTAGATGGAATTAGCTTCTCCCTCGCTCAGAAAGAAACCATGGCGTTGGTGGGAGAGAGTGGCTGCGGCAAGTCCACCACCGCAAAGCTTCTCTTGAGGCTCATCGAGCCGACTTCCGGGACCATTCGGTTCTTGGGTCAGGATTTCTTGAGCCTCAAAGGGAACGATTTGCTGAGTTTGAGAAAAGAGCTACAAATCATTTTTCAAGACACCCTTGCCTCGTTAAACCCCAGGAAGACTCTGAGAGAGATCTTGAGCCAACCTTTTCGCAACGACGGGGTCCCGACGGTAAGCCTCACGGGAAAGGTCTCGGAACTTTTGGATCTCGTCGGTCTCTCACCGCCTGCCGTTTACCTCAACCGCTACCCCCACGAATTGAGCGGGGGGCAGAGGCAGCGAATCGGCATCGCCAGGGCGTTGGCCCTTCGCCCGAAATTGATAGTTGCCGATGAAGCCGTGTCGGCTCTCGATGTCTCGGTCAAGGCGCAGATCCTGAACTTGATGAAAAGGCTTCAGAGACAGTTTGACCTCTCATACCTTTTTATTACGCACGACCTGGCCGTGGTCCGCTCGCTGGCGGATCAAGTAGCGGTCATGTATCTAGGGTTGATCGTCGAGAGTGGACCCGTGCGGCAGATTTTCTCAAATCCTCTACATCCCTACACCCAGGCTCTTCTGTCGGCAACCCCGGTGCCCAACCCGAGACTGGCCCGACAGAGAAAACGGATGCTGCTCAAAGGCGATGTCCCTTCCCCAATCGACCCTCCAAAGGGATGCCGCTTCCACACCCGCTGTCCGTTCGTTATGAGCCGGTGCAGGGAGGAGGAGCCGGAGCTCAAAGAAAAGGGAGACGGTCTGGCGGTCGCCTGTTTCCTACACGAATGAAGAGTTTTCCAATGCAAAACCCTTTCCAAGGAGGTAGTCCATGCGTATCATGTTTCTCAACCACAGCTTTAAACGCGAGGGAGATGAAAAGCGAGAGGCCCGCGTCCTGGCCTTGCTCCAGCGTTACGCCTCTCCAGGAACGACGATCGAGATCGGCTACCCGGAAGACCTCGGCGCGGGCAGCGCGCTGCGCCACCTTGAACAGCGTAAAGTCCTCTCAGGCCTGCATCATATTCTGGAGACACCGGCGCTGGTCAAAAAGATCATTGAGGCCGAACACGGAGGCTTTGACGCGGTGGTGCAAAGCAACACCTTTGACCCTGGGGTGGAGGCAGCCCGCCTTGCCGTGCGCATTCCCGTTGTGGGACTCCTGCGCGCCTCCTGTCACTTTGCTGCCTGCCTGTGCGATCGCTTCGCTTTCATTGTTCCGCTTGAGAGCCACGTGCCCTATGTCTTCCGCATCATGGAGACTTACCGGATGGGCCATTTTGTCACGGATGTCCAGGCCGTAAACGTCTACGAGAGCGATATGTCCAAGCAGCACAATGTGATCTTAGAGCGCGCCATCGACCTGGGGCGGAAGATGGTGGCTGGGGGAGCCCAGGCGATCATTCCTTTGGGAGGACTTCTCTTTCCTTATGAGGTCGACCCTCACGAACTCGAAAGAGAGATCGGCGTGCCAGTCATCAACACGAAGGCGGTGGGAATTCGATTCGCCGAGTTGATGGTGATCAGCAAGACACTCCACAGCCCGAAGGCTTACCCCTGGTCACAAGGGCTCAAGGCGGAAGATGTCTCCCGCCGCTCAGGAGATTAGGATGACCCCACGGTTTTCCTGCCACCTAACCTCGGTCCCCAGTCTTTGCGACAGCCGCGCCACGCGGCCTATGATCTTTTCTCCTAGGGTTGGATCGGCTAAGACCGGCCGGCCGCGCTGCCAGCGGGGCTTGCCAAAGCCGAGATCCAGAGGGTGAAGGTCGATCCGCGAAAGCTTTCTTTCGCGGAATTCACAGGTGGCTATGACCTGCTGCCAATAGGCGGGATCTGACGGATGCCCCACGGTATCGTTTTGATAGCGCGTATCGGCGAAATCCGCCGGACCGGCGTCAGGCCCCAAGCCGTAGCGCGCGTACGCTTCTTCGGCGAGGAACCGGGGTGTTTCCAATTCAAAGATCGTGGATCCAAGGCTGTAGAAGATCGGGCGGCCACGATAGACTTCCACGCTGAAAGGCTGTTGCGGTCCGTGTCCCACGAAAATGTCCACTCCTGCGTCGATACAGCGATGGGCGAAGTCTACGGCAAAGTCCGCCAGCTCCTCGATCTCGCTTCGGAGCAGGGCAGTCATAAACCTCTCCCCTCCCAGCTCGTGGCAATGGAGGCTTACCACGACCCAGTCAGCCGTGCGCCGCGCCTCCTTGATTTGCTGTAGATTTTCCTCGACGTCGCGCCTATTTCCTGCGGTCCGAATGCCAAATGCATCGCTCCTTTCAAAACGCATCCCGCCAAACGAGTACTCGCCCTCAGCATCCGTTCCCACCGAGGACTCGGTGTCTCCTAATCTGCGGCGTCGTTCGCGAGCGGCATCGAAACCGAGGGCGGCGCCCAGGTGACGCAAATCCTCAAGGCCACGGTTGTCGATGAGGTAAGTCGAGCTGTGGCGCAAGGGATTCAGGCCGGGGCGCCCCGGGACATCCGGTCTTTCCTCGCCAGCGACGGAGTGTGGGGGAAAAGTTGCGGTCACCGCGATCAGTGCGACGCGGCCGCGCGAAGTATCGAGATAAGCCGGGCTGCGCGCCTCCCTGAGGTTCCTTCCAGTCCCTGCGTGGGGCAGACCTGCTGCATCCAGGTACTTCATGGTTGCAAGGACTCCCTCCTCGCCGTAGTCAAAGGCGTGGTTGTTGGCGCAGGAAACAAAGTTGACCCCCAGCCACTTGAGGTCCTCAAGGAGATGGGGTTCGGTGGTCATGTAGGTTCCGCCGCTGATGCCATGGTGACCCTCAAGATATTCGTGGACACAGGTCTCGAGATTCGCAAACGCGGCGTTCGCTGCGGTCAAAATCTCCCTCAATCTGAGGTAACGCTCCTCGCGGAAAACTGAAAGGCGGCGGGTTGGCATGACATCCCCGAGAAGCGCAAGCTTGATGCTACCTGATTCCGATTCGTAGAGCATGGATGAACCTCCCGGACTTCGTATTTTTTCCAGAGTGGAATTCAAAGAAATCAAAAGGTCCGGTGGGACGCGATGCGCCGGCTCCCAACGGTGAAAGCCATCGAGACCAAAATCAACAGAGTGGCCAGCGCCGACAGCGCGGTCAGGTTTGCTTCCTCCCAGAGGGACCACAAAAGACTTGTGATTACCACGTTGGTGTACGAGATCAACATGAGCGGAAAGCTGAAATCGCGCATGCTATGGATTGCAACCCAGAGCCAGGCGTTCCCGAGAGCTGGGAGCAGCAGGGGGAAGGTTACTTTCGTCAATGTCGCCAACTTCGACGCGCCGCTCACCCATGAGGCCTCCTCCAGCTCCTGGTGAATCTGAAGGATGGCCGCGCTTATGATTCGCGTGCTGAAGGGCAGGTAGCGGATCGCATGACCTAAAGCGATGATCCAAATCGTGCCCCAAAGGGGCGTGCGGATGTAGAAAAGCAACACTCCCAGGGCGACGACGATACTAGGAACGGCCAGGGGGAGGAAAACCATGTTGTCCAATAACAAACCAAAAGATGGGCGATACCGGTGGACGACCCAAGAAACCATCAGCGCCAATAATGTGGTGAACGTGGCGACGGCGAGGAAGAGAATCAAAGTATTAGTCGCAGCGGTAGTGATCCGGGGGCTCCGAAAGATTTCGATATAATTGGTGAAGGAGAGGTGCGATAACGCTGCCTGAGAGGGGAGGAGATAGTAGTCTAGGAAGCTGGTCCAAAGTAAAACGCTTACCGGTAGAATCACCGCCAGGAGGAGATAGAACCCGATCAGACCCAACGCCAGGTATTTGGCCCGGCCCAGGCTAAACTGTTTTTGTGTGTAGCCCTTACCGGTGATCACTTCGTATTTTTGCGAACCGGTTGTGAGCTTGCGATACTGGTAGAGTAAGAAGATGCCCAGGGCAAGTCCTAAAAAACTATAGGTGCTGGCCAGGCCGTAGTGCGGGAGCTGCTCGCCGCGCGTCAGAGTGTAGATCTGTAGGCTAAGGACGGGAAAACGGGCGTTGAGCCCAATCGCTAAGGGGATCTCGAAATACTCGATCATAACGATCGTGTAGTAGAGGAGGACAGCCAGGATCCCTGGAGATATCAGCGGCACCGTGATTCTCCTCAGCGTATGGAAAACGCCGGCCCCTGCGGTTTCCGATGCCTCCTCGAAGGCGGGGTTGATGGTGCGAATCATAGGCCCAAGCAGCAGGAACATGGATGGCACCACCGAGAGCACGGTTAGAAACACCATTCCAGCAAAGGTATAGATGTTTAACGGGCCCTCCACCGCGTCCAGGCCCAATCCATCGCGGAGGAAGAGATTGAGGATGCCCTGACGCGGACCCAATAGCATAACCCAGCCAAGGGCTTTGAGCAGGCCTGGTATGGCCATCGGAATCAAGAGGAGCGTGTAGATGGAGTCACGATAGGGGAGATCCGTTCGCTCTACTAACCAGGCGAAAGTCAAGGCGACAGGGAGGGCGAAACAGAGGGAGGCAAGGGTGTAGAGGAACGTATTCAGCAACAAGCGATACGTGAACGGATCACCAAAGACCTCTGCGAAGTTCCGAAGGGTCCACTCTCCGGCCTGGAAAGGCAGTGTCATTCCAGGCCGGAGAGCAGCGACCGTGACGGTGATCAGGGGGGCTGCGACTAAAAAAAGTGAAAGCAGCGCCACCAGTCGAGGAATCCAAATGTCGGCTTCCTCGGTCCGGCTGGTGAAACCGGTCAGTGACCTGAGCTGCTCGGCCTTGGCCAAAACTATCTACCCAGGTAAAGCCTTTGGATCGTCTTTAGCATTTTCTCGGCTAGCTCATCCTTTTCGGGCGTGTCTATGAGCGTCAGGTCACCGCTGCGCAGACCAAGCTCCTTGAGCTTTTTCGCCAGCAGAGAGTTCTCCTCAGACCATGCCAGGCCGTCCCTGGTTATGTTTTCAAACAATTCCCGGCCCTCCGTCGTCAGCCAACCCCCAAATAGGCGAGCTAAGTTGGCATGCGGAGCCCCTTTGGGTATGGTCAGGCTTTTTTGCGCCAGGACTAGCCCTGGCAGCGCTGTCCAGTCCATAGGCATCCCCTTGGCCTTCATTTCTTCCACGTTACCCACGGAAGTGATTCCCAAAGACGCCTCCCCTGACTGCAGGGCGGCTGCCACTCCCGGTGAGCCTTTGACAAAGACCGCTCGATTGTCCCGAATCGCTCGGGTTAAATTCAGCACCCTTTGCTCATTCCACCCGGGCACCGATAAGAAATAGTTAAACGGATAGCCTGCGTTCGCGACGGCAAAGCGGCCTGCCCATTTTGGATCGGTAAATTCCTCCCACGTCTTTGGCAGTTCCTCTTTTTTCAATCGATCCGTCCGGTAAGCGATGATGTAAACCAGGTGGTACATCTCGAGGGCTTTGTTGCGGTACTCCGCCGGTATGGTATTGACGCGTCTTTGGATCTCCGGGAATTCCTTGCCAAGTACACCGACCCAATCAAACTCTTCAAGGAGTCCGTTTTTGCTCAGTGCAGAAAGCGCAGGTGGCGATATTATCGTTATGTCTCCCTCGGCAGGCCGCCCCGCCTGAGTCGTTACCACGAAACGATTGGCCACTTCTGCGGATCTAATCGGCGTGTGTTTTAGCTTGACCTTCAGTTTAAAGCGCTTGTTGAAGGCCTCTTCCAGCTTGACAAGCTCTTTGCTGCTGGGCTCGGTCGTCCAATAGTTGATATCGCCTTCATAGCGGCTGTTAATTTCCTCTGCCTTCAGGGCTGCTTTGATGACCTGCTGGCTGCCGCTTTCGGCCGCGCGGAGGTCCCGCGAAGTTATGCCGAGAATGGTCCCCAGTATGAGAAATGCGCCTATATAGCGAAGCATCGCGATTTCTCCTTTCTTTTCTTTGGTTTGTATGACGGCATGTTATTATGCGGCGCAGCGGATTGTCAATGGGATAGCGTGCATGGGATAGCGTGTCAGGCTTTGATAATTGCGTGTCCAGATGAATTGCTGTCGTGATCCATAGGGTGACTCTCACTGATAGGTGAGGGAAGTCCCACGGCGGTAATAGCCAGAGCCGCCTAGCTTGGGTAGCGGCATGAAGAGCAATCGACATGCTGAAGCCTACTGACAAAGCCTGCTTTAGGCAGGTGAGCGAGTTACCGGGTTGCAACGTGAGTGAACGCTGAGCAAGCCTCGTAAAAGTCAAGGAACCGGTGGTCGAGCCGCTAGTTATACGGCGAAGACAGCATGGGCTATTTCAGAGTGGCTGAAGGGGGAGCCCACACC
>Ga0105164_10000849_pt1 | contig 20068 bp, 19 predicted proteins | sample VDWuncwatermetaG_FD_89674 | JGI IMG/M metagenome (GOLD analysis project Ga0105164, IMG submission 89674) | Wastewater microbial communities from Netherlands to study Microbial Dark Matter (Phase II) - VDW unchlorinated drinking water | ecosystem: Environmental > Aquatic > Freshwater > Drinking...
CTCGGCATCCGGGCGGGGATCATCGCCGTGGCCTACCTCTGCCTCGGGTTCGTCTCGGAATTTCCCGAACAGCCAGACCTGGCGCGGGCCGGCTGGCGGGCCCGGCTTCCCTTGCGCGGCCTCGTGTTCGTCGACCAGTGGGGGCAGCCGCCGAACTCGGACTTGTCCGCGGCACTCGACGCCGTCGCGGCGGAGACGCCGCTGTGATGCAGATAAACGGGGGGACCGTCTATATCGTCGGCGTGGGCCCTGGCGATCCGGACCTCATGACCATCCGTGCCAAACGGATCATCGACCAAGCGGACCTCATCATCTACACCGGGTCCCTACTGGGGAGGAAGGATTTTCAGGACGTGAAGCCTACTGCGAAGCTGGTGGACAGTGCGGGGCTCCACCTGCAGCAGATTGTCGGCCTGATGCAGGAGGCGGCCCTTTCCGGCCAGGTTGTGGCCCGCGTCCACGACGGAGACCCGGCCATCTTCGGGGCCCTCTCGGAACAGGTCGCCCCGTTGGAGGAGGCCGGCATCTCGTTTGAGGTCGTCCCGGGGGTGACGTCAGCGTTCGCGGCGGCGGCGGCGGCGAAGGTTGAGCTCACGATTCCCGAACTCTCCCAGACCGTCATCCTTACTCGGATGGAGGGGCGCACCCCCGTTCCCGACGGGGAGAAGCTCCGCGAGCTGGCCAGGCATCGGGCGACTCTTGTCCTGTACCTCAGCATTGTTCTCATCGATAAGGTGGTCGTGGAGCTTAAGACCGCCTATCCCGACGACACCCCTGTGGTCGTGGTCCAAAAGGCGAGCTGTCCGGATCAGAAGATCCTATGGGGGACGCTGGCGGATATCGCGGGGCAGGTAAAGGCCGCCAAGATGCGGGCCCAGGCCCTGATCATGGTCGGGCCGGTGTTCAAGCCCGACCTCCGCCAGACCTGGAAGAAAAAATCGCGGCTCTACGACAAGACCTTCAGCCACGCCTTTCGCCGCGGCGAGCGGCAGGAGTAACCCATGACCGACGTTGTGGGGATCCTCGAGGAAGCGGTCAACCTTGGAGACGTCATCGGCATTGTGCGGGGCAATGGAACGATCGCGGAGGTGATGGGCGACCTCCGCCTGCGGCGTGGCGAGGAGTGGCTTACCCTCGGGCAGGAAGGCGCCTCGCACGTGCATGTGAGGGTCGCCGAGGTTCAGGCCGTGCGGTTTACTCACGCCCAAGGTCGAAACGCCGCACTGCAGGTCTTGGGGGCAGGCGGGACTGTGCTGCTTCAGGTGTCGTTCCGCGGGACGAATCCGGAGCGCGCCGAGGCCTTCAGGGCGGAGCGCCTGGAGGCCGTCCGCGCCCGCTTCGGCCATCTTGCGGAGGTGCCCGTGTGACGAACCTTGCGGTCATCACGGTGACGAAGCAGGGGATCGCCCTGGGCGAGAAGATCCTCGCCGGCGATCCGGATGCCCTCCTCTACGTGCCGGCCAAGTATGGGGTTGTCGAGACGAACCGGGTGAAGGTGTTTCCGGGACAACTCGGACCCCTCCTGGCCGACATCTATCCTCGATACGGCGGCTTCGTCTTCCTGATGGCGACCGGCATCGTGGTTCGCATGGTCGCAGAATACATCAAGGACAAGCGGTACGACCCGGCCATCGTGGTTATGGATATCATGGGGAACTTCGCCATCAGCTTGGTCTCGGGCCATCTGGGGGGAGCCAATGCCCTGGCCCGGCGCTTGGCGGACATCACGGGGGCCATCCCGGTGGTCACGACCGGCACAGATGTGAACGAGACCATCGCTCCGGACGTCATCGCCATGGAGATCGGCGGGGAGGTCGATGACTTCGAGGCGATGAAGAAGGTGAGCGCGGCACTGGTGGACGGAGACAAGACAGGGGTGGTGGACCTGACGGGGGTGGACGCGCCGTCGCTTCGTGGCCCCCTGAAGCCGAACGTGCAGTGCTTCGACAGCCTGAAGGCGCTGGCCGAGGCGGCGGTCGTCGCGGGCATCGTCATCACGAATCGTCTGGTGGACCTCAGGGCCTCCCTGCCAGGGAAGGCGGCGGTGATCCTCCGTCCCAAGAATCTTGTCGTCGGCGTGGGGTGTAACCGCGGCACGTCCGCCGAGGAGATCGCGGCAGCCATCAGGTCCGTACTCAATAGCACCGGCCTGTCGGCTAAAAGCGTCCGGTGCCTGGCCACGGTTGAGGCCAAGCGAGACGAGGCTGGGCTCCTGGGGGCCGCACAACGTCTTGGGTTGCCGCTGGAGTTTTGCGCGAAAGACGCCCTGAACGCGGTCCCGGACGTGCCCAACGCCTCAGAGGCCCCGATGAAATTTGTCGGTGTTCAGGGGGTCGCGGAACCTGCGGCGCTCCTCGTATCGCGGGGCCGCCTTCTGGTCGAAAAGGTGAAGGCGGGTAATGTTACGGTGGCCGTTGCGGAGACGGCTCCTGGGCGGTCCGAGGTCCCGGGTGCCATCCTCCCATGACGGGCGTTCCTCGAATCGTCATCGCCGGCACCGCCAGTGGGGTGGGAAAGACCACGTTCTCGCTGGGGCTGATTGCGGCGCTGCGGGCTCGCGGCTTCAGGGTGCAGCCGTTCAAGTGCGGGCCGGATTACCTGGACCCGACCCATCATACGCTGGCGGCCGGGGTCCCCTGCCGCAACCTGGACACCTGGATGGTGCCCCCAACGGCGATGCTGGAGCTTTTCGCCCGGGCGACCGCGAACTGCGACCTGGCGGTCATCGAAGGGGTGATGGGCCTCCACGACGGCCGTGGCGGGGCACGGGATCTCGGCAGCACGGCGGAGATCGCGAAGCGGCTGGAGGCGCCGGTCCTCTTGGTGGCCGACGTCGGCAAGCTGTCGCGCAGCGCCGGCGCCCTCGCCCTCGGCTACGCCGCTTTCGATCGCGAGGTCCGGGTTGCCGGTGTGCTGTTGAATCAGGTCGGGACCGAGCGGCACCGGCTCTGGGCAACCGAGGGAGTCGCCGAGCGGACGACCCTCCCGGTCCTGGGCTACTTGCCGAAGAAAGCGCCTGTGGCGCTGCCGGAGCGGCACCTGGGCCTCGTGCCGGCGACCGAGGTGGAAGGCATGGCCCGATCGCTGGAGGCCATTCGGGAGCAAATCGAGGCGACGGTGGACGTGGAGGGCATCCTCAAGGTGGCGCGCGCCGCAGGGCCGGCCCCTGTCGCCGATGGAGCCCTCTTCCCTGGGGCGCCTCAGACCCCGGACGTCCGAATCGGACTGGCCCGTGATGCCGCGTTCGGCTTTTACTACGAGGATAACTTGGACCTGTTTCGCGCCTGGGGGGCAGACCTCGTCGAGGTCAGCCCGCTGGCGGACCCGGCGCTGCCGTCGGATCTCGACGGGTTGTACCTGGGCGGTGGCTTCCCGGAGCTGCACGGGGAGGCGCTGGCCGCGAACGGCGGGTTCCGGCGCAGCGTGGCGGAGGCAGCCCGGGTCGGCCTGCCGATCTACGCAGAGTGCGGCGGCCTGATGTATCTGGCGGAATGGCTCGTCGATCTCGAAGGGGCTCGCCACGCGATGGCCGGGATCGTTCCCGGAACCTCCGTGATGCAGCGGGGGCGCGTCCGCATGGGGTACGTGGAGGCGACGGCGCTGCGGGAGAGTCCGCTGGCCCCGGCCGGCGCCTCCATCCGGGGTCATGAGTTTCACTGGTCCTCCATGGATCCGCCCGACGCCCGGTGGGCCGCGTACCGGGTGGACGGGGACCGGTTGGAGGGCGTCGTGGCGGGTCCCACAGAGAACGTGCTGGCTTCCTACCTCCACGTGCATTTCGGCAGCGACCCGAGCCTCGCCCCGCGATTCGTGGCGGCTTGCCGTGTGCAGCGGGCCGCGGGGGTCCCGAGATGAGCAGGGGGGCCCCTGCGCCCTGCCTCATGGTCCAGGGGACGGCGTCCTCAGTGGGAAAGAGCGTGCTCGTCACGGCGTTCTGCCGGATCTTCGCGCGGGCCGGGCTTCGGGTGGTGCCATTCAAGGCGCAGAACATGGCTCTGAATTCGGCCGTCACGGCGGATGGAGGGGAAATCGGCCGGGCCCAAGCCGTGCAAGCGGAAGCGGCCGGCGTGGAGCCGACCGTGGACATGAACCCGATTCTGCTGAAGCCGGAGGAGGACTTCCGATCCCAGGTCGTTGTCCGGGGGCTGCCCGTGGCCAGCCTCGGATTCCGGGAATACAACCGGATGAAGCCGGACCTCATCCCGGTGATCCGAGAGTGCCTGGACCGCCTGCGGGCGGCATACGATCTCGTCGTGATTGAGGGAGCCGGGAGTCCGGCCGAGATCAACCTGAAGGCGGACGAGATCGTGAACATGCGCGTGGCGCGGATGGCGGACGCCGCCGTGCTCTTGGTGGGGGACATCGACCGGGGAGGGGTCTTTGCCTCGCTGGTGGGAACGATGGAACTCCTCGAGCCGGCCGAGCGAGCCCTCGTCCGAGGCCTCATCATCAACAAGTTCCGAGGAGACGCCTCCCTCCTGGCGGGCGGCCTCAGCTTTCTCGAGGACCGGGTGGGGGTCCCTGTCCTCGGCGTCGTCCCCTACTTCCAAGATATCCTTGTGGCCGCTGAGGACTCCGTGAGCCTGGAGGAGGGCGGGGGATCCGTGGGAGGCGACTACCGTTTGGACGTGGCCGTCGTTCGGCTCCCGCGCATCTCGAACTTCGATGACTTCGAGCCGCTGGCGGCAGAACCCGGTGTACGCGTCCGTTTTATTCGCGGCCCGAAGGAGCTGAATGGCGCTGACCTCATGATCCTGCCCGGGACAAAGAGCACCGTGGCGGACTTGGGATTCCTGCGGAGGACCGGGCTGGCCGACCTCATCCGGGGCCGAGCCGCGTCGGGGACGGCCATCATTGGGATCTGCGGGGGCTACCAGATGCTCGGAAGGGAGATCCGAGACCCGGAAGGGGTGGAATCGGCGACCCCGCGCGTTCCCGGATTGGGTCTCCTGCCAGCCGTGACCGCGTTCATCCCTCGTAAGACGACCCAGCGGGTGCAGGCAATGGTCGGCACCGAGGCAACCTTCCTCCTGTCCGAGGCCCGCGGGACATCGCTCAAGGCCTACGAGATCCATATGGGCCAGAGCCGCGCTGAGGGCGCGGTCCACCCGTTCGTCGTGACCGAACGCCAGGGCCAGGCCGTCGCCGACCCCGACGGGGCAACCAACGCGGCGGGGAACGTACTTGGGACGTACCTCCATGGGCTCCTACACAACAGCGAGTTGCGCGCCGCCCTCCTCCGGGCCCTTGCGGCGCGGAAGGGAGTGGCACCCGATTCCAGGTGGGGGAGCCTGCCTTCTGCAGCCGCGAACTACGACCGCCTCGCGGACCTGGTCCGGGCCAACATTGACATACCGCGGATCATGGCCCTGGTGGGCCTGTAGGGTCGTGGGGAACGGCGGAATGTCCGCCCTGGATCCTGCTCCATGATGCCATGTCCGAGACCTGAGATCGCACGCCTCATGCCCGACGAGCATGGCGGGCGCTTTGGACTGGAGGCTGGGGCGCAGGCGGTCTTGGATTTCAGCACGACGATTCACGCCTATGGGCCGCCGCCCCGGGTCCGAGAGGCCGTCGGGGCGTGCAACATCGAAGAATATCCCGACCCACATGCCAGGAGTTTCTGCGCGGGCGTCGCCCACCAACTGAACCTCCCGTCTTGCCTTGTGATGGCCGGCAACGGCTCCGTGGAACTCCTACGGCGTATCGCACTTGCCTACATCCGGCAGGGCGATCCCGTCGTGATTGCCGCCCCGACGTTTGGGGAGTACCGCGTAGGGGCTGAGATCATGGGAGGGATCGTTCACGAGGTAAGAGCCCATGGGTTGGGGTCCGCGCCCCCGAATGTGGACTCTCTCATCGATGTGGTACGGCGCCTCCGACCACGTGTGACCTTTCTCTGCAATCCCAATAACCCCACTGGAACCTATTGGGACATGGCAGAGGTTCGAGCACTTCTCCGGGCGTGTAGCCCGGGACTATTGGTACTGGATGAGGCCTTCCGGGCATTCGTCGAAGCGCCATGGGATCCCCTAACCTTGCTCGAGGACGGCCCAATCGTCCTCGTCCGGTCCATGGGCAAGGACCACGCCATGGCCGGCCTCCGCATCGGCTACGCGATTGGAGCCGCTCACATCCTGGAGCCGCTCCGGCGAGTCCACACCCCGTGGGAGATCAGCGCGCCAGCCCAGGCCGCAGGCCTTGCGGCCCTGGAGGACCCCGCCTATCTCCCGGGCGTGATGGCCGCCGTCCGGCGGGATGCCCGGCAGATGGTCTCAGCCCTGCGGGCCGCCGGGTACGAACCAGCCCTGGGGGCCGCGCATTTCTTCCTCCTCCCCGTCGAGGACGGGCAGAGGACGGCCGAGACGCTCCTGGCGCAGCGGCTCCTGGTCCGTTCCTGCGCGTCCTTCGGCCTGCCGCACTACATCCGGATCGGCCCCCGGAGGTCGGCGGAGAACGCGATGTTCGTCCGGGCGGCTGCGGACCTGCGGATCCCAGCTCGCACGCCATGAAAGAAGGCACGGGGCCCGCACCCTCGGCGACAGTCCGGATGCCCGGGACGTGTGGCGAGCTTGTTCAGGGGATGATCGAGGGGGTTACCTTCCACGTCACCTGTCCTGTGGACCTTTTTGCTGAGGTGACGGTGTCCATAGGTCAAGAAACTTGCCTTGATGGGAGGAGGAACTGGTCTAAGGCCCAGAAGGCCCTGGTGCACACGCTGGGCTTCCTGGGGAAGCCGCGCTTGAGGCTCGGCCTCGCCATACGGTCGCAGCTGCCACGAGGTAAGGGAATGGGGAGCAGCACGGCGGACGTGGCGGGCACCATTGTGGCCACCACGATGCTTTTGGGGCAGCCACTGGACCTGCGCGCGGTGGCCCGCCTTGCCTTGTCGGTGGAGCCCACCGACGGCTCCCTGTTCCCCGGGATCGTCTGCTTCGATCACCGGGCGGGCCGGATCCTTGACCCGCTGGGAGAGCCTCCTCCCCTGGCAATCCTGGTCTTGGACTTCGGGGGGCGGGTGGACACCGTGGCCTTCAACCGTGTCGACCGGCGGTCGCTCCTCGCGCCGATGGAGGGGCAATTCCGCGAGGCGCTGGCGATGGTGCGGGCTGGCCTGGCCTCCCGCAACCCCTGGCTTCTCGGAAAGGCCGCGTCCCTCAGCGCGGAGTGTAATCAGCGGATCCTCCCGAAGCCGTCAGTGCCCGCTGTCCGCCGGGAGGCCCAGCAGGTGGGGGCTCTCGGGGTGTGTGTGGCCCACAGCGGCACGGCTGTCGGGTTGCTCTTGGAGGCGGGACGGCCCGATCTCGCCCGCCTGCGCGACCGGCTTGTTCGCCGCCTCCCCAATTTAAAGCGAATCTGGCTGACCAGCTTGGTGAGCGGAGGAGTGCGCGCCATTCGTCACCCTATTTTGCCTCAGAGGCGTGAGGCCCCGAGAGCGCAAGGGGCGAGGGCGACGCGATGACATTGCGGGACTGCCTCCAGCGCATCGCTCCGCTCGATCCGGGGGCGATGGCTGAGGCCCGCAGTCGTCAGGATAGCCTCACGAAGCCGCCGGGCAGCCTTGGCCGGCTCGAGGCTCTCGCCATCCAACTCGCCGGGATCATGGGTGATCCCCGGCCCCGGATCCGCTCCAAGGCGGCGATTGTCATGGCGGCGGACCACGGGGTCGTCGCAGAGGGGGTGAGTGCGTACCCCCCCGAGGTCACCGCCCAGATGGTGGCCAACTTCGCGCGGGGGGGAGCCGCGATTAACGTGCTGGCACGGGCCATGGGCGCCCGCCTGGTGGTGGTGGACATCGGGGTGAATTCGGATATCCCGTTGGCCCCCGGGATCCGGTCCCGCAAGGTGGCCCGGGGGACCCGGAACTTCTTGCACGAAGCTGCCATGAGTCGCGACGAGGCCCTGCGAGCCCTTGAGGTCGGCATGGCCATCGTGATGGAGGAGAAGCGAGTGGGCCTCGACCTCCTGGCGACGGGGGATATGGGAATCGCGAACACCACGGCCGGCAGCGCGATCACAGCCGTGCTCTGTGGGAAGGTGGCGGCGGAGGTTACCGGGCCCGGGACAGGCCTTCTGCCTGCCGGCGTGGCGCAGAAGGCCCGCGTCATCGAGAAGGCCATCGAAACGCTGCGGCCCGATCCTGCCGACCCTGTGGATGTGCTCGCGAAGGTGGGTGGCCTCGAGATCGGAGGGATCGCCGGCTTAATCCTGGGGGCGGCTGCCCATCGGATCCCAGTGCTCTTGGACGGATTCATCTCCGGCGCAGCCGCGCTGGTAGCGGTCGCGCTAGCTCCGGAGGCGCGCCCCTATCTCATCGCTGCCCACCGCTCCACAGAGCCGGGCCATCGTACCGTCCTGGCGCACCTGGGACTCGATCCTCTCGTCGATTTGGACCTCCGACTGGGAGAGGGGACAGGGGCCGTCTTGGCGATGCCGATCGTCGAAGCGGCCGCTCGCATCCACAGTGAGATGGCCACCTTTGAGGAGGCGGGAGTCTCCGACCGCCCGGGGGCAGGGTGACCACGTTCCTCCAAGCTGTGGCGTTCCTGACCGTCCTTCCGATGCCGCGTCGGGCAGGGGTGGCGGAGGCCCCGGCGCCCTGGGCTGCCGCCTGGTTCCCCGCCGTGGGAGCGGTGCTGGGTGGGGGCCTCCTGGGACTCGATGCCCTTCTCGGCCGGTTCTTTCCGATCCCGGTCACGGCGGCCTTCGTCTTGCTCGCGTGGGTTGGGGTGACGGGGGCCCTCCACCTGGACGGGCTGATGGACTCCGCCGACGCCCTGCTGAGCCAGCGGACGCCGGGTGAGAGGCTCCGCATCCTGAAGGACCCGGCCGTAGGGGCCTTCGGGGTCGCGGCGGGTTGTCTGGCGCTCTTCCTAAAGATTGGGGCCTTGGCAAGCCTTCCAGGGTCTTCCCGTGTGGCCATTCTTATTGCCCCGATGTTCGGCCGGTGGTCGGCGCTGGTGACCATGGCGGCCTTCCCCTACCATCGCCGCCCCCAGGGGACAACCGGCGGAACGCTGACAGCACGCCTCGGGGTGAGGCAGGTGGCGGCGGGGAGCATCTTGCCGCTGCTGGTCGCCTCCGTGGGCGGCCCCCCGGCCCTGCTAGGCCTCGTGGTGGCCGTAGCTATGGCGCTGGCGATCGGAAGATTCGCCTCGCGCCGGTTGCCTGCGCTCACAGGGGACATCTATGGCTGCGTCATCGAATTGGTGGAGGCAGTGACGCTTTGCCTCTTCTCCGGCAGTTTCGTCCGCTAGCGGTGCCGTTCCCCGGCGTTGAGGTCGCCGCGGACAGCGACGGCCTCCACGTTCGGAGTCTCGCGCCCCGGGCGGTGGTTTCGTCGGTGGTTCTCGGGGCGGAGGAGGACGTCGCTCAGGATTTCTTTTTCTTGCGGGTGCCCCGGGACTACACGGGGAGCGACCCGGCCGGGGACCTCCGCCGCGCCGCCGCGCCCCTCGGCCTGACGGGCGTCTTCCTGGGATTCATGACTGCGGCGCCCGTGGATGCGCCGAGGATCGCGGTGGAGGAACGAGGCGGCCTCCGGGTGCTGGTGATCGCGACGGTGGGCCTGGGCAACCTCTCGGCCGCCGGCTTGAGTCCGCCGGCCCCTCGCCCTGCAGGAACCATTAACCTTTTGATCCTCGTCGACGCGCCGCTGACCCGCGGGGCAATGGTCAACGCTGTGATGACGGCCACCGAGGCGAAGGCGCTGGCCCTGGCGGCGCGCGGCCTGCGGACGGCCGAGGGGTGGCCCGCGTCGGGGACGTCCACGGACGCCATTGCGATTGCCTCTGAGGTTGGGGGGACTCCGCTGATTTACGGGGGTCCGGTCACACCCGTCGGCTGGTTGATCGGTCGAGGTGTGCGACGCGTTCTCCAAGTACCCCGCGACTCATGACAGAAGCCGCCGCGGTATTGCTCGTGGCCGTAGGGCTCGATCTGCTGCTGGCGGAGCCGCCCAACGCCGTCCATCCTGTCGCCTGGATGGGCTGGTATCTGGCCGGGGTCGGACGCTGCGGGCGGGGGCGGCGCCCGGCCTCTGCCCTTGCCGTCGGTGCCTTGGGGCTGGCCGTCGGCCTCGCGGCCTGCGGGGCTGCGACCTGGGCTTTTGGGGGCCTCTTGAGGGGAGCGCCGCTGGGCCTCCGCGTGGTCCTTCAGGCGGTTTTGCTCAAGTCTACCTTCTCTCTCCGTCGCCTGCTCAGCGCCGCCGAGGAGGTGCGTTCTGCCCTGGTCGCCGCGGATCTGTCCGAGGCCAGACGGCGGCTCGGGATCCACTTGGTCAGCCGATCCACGCAGGACCTCACGGCGGAAGAGACCGCCGGGGCGACGGTGGAATCTTTAGCGGAGAACTTCACGGATGCGGTCGTGGCGCCACTCCTGTTCTGGACCGTGGGCGGTCTGCCAGCGGCCGTGGGCTACCGGTTTCTGAATACCGCGGACGCAATGCTGGGGTACCGCGACACGGTACACGAGCACCTCGGTAAACCTGCCGCGAGAGCGGATGACCTCGCCAACCTGCTCCCGGCGAGACTGGCCGCACTGCTCCTATTGCTGGCCGGTGGTCTGGCCGGGGGTGACCTCCGTTCGGGGGTACGGGTTCTCGTGCGTGACCGCATGGCCACGGAGAGTCCCAACGCCGGCTGGACAATGTCCGCCATGGCCGGGCTCCTAGGCGTCCGGCTCACTAAGCACGGCGCCTATGCTCTGGGCGATCACGTGACGGTGCTCGACGCGCGCTCCATCACGCGCGCGAAGCTGGTAACGAGTGTCGCCATACTCTTGGCGGTGGCGTGTGCCTTTGCAACCCGAGCGCTTCTCGGTTGGCACGCCTGAGTTGGCCTCTGGCGCCAGGCAGCTCTTCCTCGTTCGACACGCCGAGGCTGTCGGCACGCGAGAGGGGCAATTTATCGGCCGCAGTGACCCGCCGCTCACCCCCAGAGGAAGACGACAGGCTGAACGGATCGCCCAGAGAATGGCCCGATTGCCCATCGGCCAGGTTATCTCCAGCCCGCAGCGAAGAGGGCTCGGAACCGCGCGGAGGATCGCCTGCGTCCATAGACTGTCCGTGGTCATCCGGCCCGAACTCGCGGAATTGGACTTCGGCGAGTGGGAGGGCCGGTCTTGGCGCACCTTTGTTCCAAAGGAACGACGGCTCCATCGGGCGTGGCTCGATGACCCGTGGAGCGTGTCGCCTCAAGGGGGGGAATCCCTTCGGTCCTTTTGGTTTCGCGTCGGGCGGTTCTGGAGGGAACTTCGGTCGACACAAAGTGACGGAGCGACGGTTGTGGTCGGCCACGGCGGGTCGCTGCGGGTGCTCCTCTGCGTTGCTTTAGAATTGCCGCGCGAGGCCCTCACACGGTTCATTCTGAGTCCCGGCGCGATCTCCTGCTTGGGCTGGGACGCTGATCACGCTTGGCTCATAAGGCTTAACGATGACGGATGCAGCCTCTGAGGCACGGGTGATCCTGATGCTGGGCGGGACGGCCAGCGGAAAGAGCGAATTTGCCGAGCAGCACGCAGTGTCGCTCGGGGGATCGGTCTGCTATGTGGCAACCGCGGACCCGCGGGACAGCGAGATGCGCCGGCGGATTGAAAATCACCGCGCGCGCCGCCCGGGCACCTGGCACACGCTCGAGGTTCAACGGGGTTTGGGCCACGCGCTTGGCGCCGCTCGTCCCTCGCGTGTTGTAATCCTGGAAAGCCTTGGCATGCTTGTTACCAATCATCTCGGCCCGCCACACCGTCGGGGCCCGAGCCTCGCGAAGCTACGCGCAGCGCTAGAGGAAGAGATCCTCAACTTGGCCGAGGCATGTACGGGCTGGGGGGCGACAGTCATCGTGGTTTCGGAGGAGGTCGGTCTAGGGATTGTGCCTGCGATCCCACTGGCCAGGCGGTTCACTGACGTTCTGGGTTGGATAAACCGATGGGTCGCAGCGCGTGCGCACGAGGTCTATCTTGTTGTGGCTGGAATTCCCCTTCTTCTCAAGCCGGATGGTAGCTCCGCAGGGGGAATGCGGACGGGCACATAACGGTTGCTAAGCGAGTGCAAGCCAAGGACAGCATGGCGCTGAAAACAGGCAACCCGACGGAAGCATAATTAGCCGGTGTGGATAGTGGAGAGACCGATGGACGATCTCGCGGCTCTATGGAAAGCGATGGAGACCTGGGACCGAGAGCGGGCGATTCCCCTCGAGTTCGCTCCGTGCCAAGCACAATTATACCGAGGAGCTATGGAGATTCCGCTTGTGGCCTTTTATCCGATCAAACAGGTGACACTCGATGAGGCAAGAATGGTTACGCTCGCCTCCGTGCTCCCCCGATTTCGCCTGGAACTGGACTGCGTGGAGATCGGCAGTAATTACAAGATAAACCGCGCCAACACACATGAGTACGTTGGGCGTATCGCGCCCGACGCGCTAAAGTTGCACGCGGAGCGCATTCTCGATATCGGAGAGGACGCATTCAGGGCAATCGTGAGGTTCTTCCTCCAGCTTCGAGGAGACCGAGAAGACAACCCCGGATCCGCAGGGTCGAGCTCGTAACCCCGCCTGACGTAAGAGTTACGGTCTGATAGTATCCCTGCGACACTTATCGCTGATCCGTCACCAGGGCGACCTCGAAGATGTCCGCGTCAGAGAGGCCGGCCGCGCGCAGCGCGTCCACGTCGTCCCTCCGCGTCCCTTTCGGGTTCCGCGTGAGCTTCAGGGCGTAGTCCACGATGGCGCGGTCAACCCGGGCGAGGGGAGCGCGCCCCGGGCCCGTCATCAGCGCCGGCACCAGGCTATCGTCCGCGCCGAGCTTGCTGAGAAATTCCCCGTGGAGGCGGGTTCAGTGCTCGCAGCCGTTGGTGGGGGAGGCGGCGGTGGCGATGATCCCCTTGCGCAGCTTGCCGAGGGCCGACGGCGCGCACACAGCCCCGTAGAAGTCCAGGTGGGCGTGCAGGATCCGGGGGTCGGCGCTTACACGTGGTAGAAGGGGATCACCCGGGCGAGGGCCTGGGCGATGCGCTCGTAGGCCTCCTTGAGGCGCCCCTCGGCCGCGTCCTCGCGCGTAACCTCGATCCACGCCACCGCTGTCCTCGCAGCCGTCAGCCATCAGCTCGGTCCAGGGGGGTGGTCGAAGCGCCGGGGCCTGGTGCGCCGGGCCTGCGGCGGGCGGGGATGAACCCCGCCCCTACGCATTCCTCCTGCACCCTGATGCGGAACGGTCGAACGGTCGAACTGTCGAACGTTTTTCAGCCTCAGTCGAACAGCCCCTTCGCGTAGTGCTTGCCGCGGGCCTCCTCGGGGGCCTCGGTCAGCCTCCCTCCCTCCACCAGGGGGCGGAACTTCTCGTAGAGGTCGTAGAGCTTGGCCACGTAGTACTCCACGTTCTCGTCCGGGTGCGCCCGGTCCCACTCGGCCGCCAGCTTGCATGCCTCGTGCACCTTCACGGTCTTGCCCCGGCCCGCCACGTAGTACGAGATCTGGTCCCCGGGCTGGTAATGCCGCTCGCTCTTCAGGGCCAACTCGTAGGCGGCGGACGGGTTGCGCTTTTTCCCGCTCCGCTTGGCCTTGTAGGTGTCCAGGGAGTCCTGCAGGGTCTCCGTCTTCATGAAGTCGGTGATGTCGAAGTCGTGCGTCTCGAACCGCTTCCGGCACCTCTCCACCAGGGCGGGCACCTCGGCCGCCCGGTCGCTCAGGACCAGACGGAACATCTCCTCCATCCAATCGCGCTGGAATTGCTCCAGGCCGCGGGAGCGGAGGCCGGACCCCTTGATGGTGAGCCGGCCCTCCTCGTCCAGCAGGGCGTAGTTCTTCATCTTGTAGCTGAACATGGCCCGGTAGCGCCCGTCCATCTCCAGGCTGATGGCGGCGGGGAGGGTGGCGGCCAGCTCCGCCATGAGCCGTACCTCGTCCTCGGGGGAGACGACGCCGGGGGGCGGCGTGAAGTAGAGCCCGTCCGTGTCCACCTCGATGATGGTGGCGCCGCGGCCCCGCAGCCACGCCAGCACGCCCGTGATGAGCTCGCGCCCCTTGGCCGTCACGTTGTTGGCCGCCTCGAAGTCGTTCCAGTGGCCCATGGAGAAGCCCAGGTAGCCGTAGAACGAGTTGATGAGGATCTTGAACGTGGTCTGGAGCGCGTCGGAGTAGGTGCGGGTCTCCTCGGTGCGCGCGCCCCGGGCCAGGGCCTTGGCCTTCACGCGGAAGTCCCGCAGGTCGCGCAGGAGGGAGGGGAAGATCCCCAGGGCGTCCGCCCTGGGGAAGTAACCGTAGGCCAGCATGATGGAGGGGTACAGGGACGTCACGTCGCAGTGGAGGACGTGGCGCGCGATGCCCACGTAGGGGCAGTCGGTGTATCCGCCGGCCACCTCGCGCCCCTCCGACGGCCGCGGCACGGCGCGGCGCTGCCGCAGGTGCTCGCGGAGGAGCAGGGCGTCGATCTTGGTGGCGTTCCCGCGCAGGACCACGTTCTGGTACGAGAAGGGGAAGATCTGGGCCTGCACGAAGTAGCTACGGCTCAGGATGGCGCCCAGGGCGCGGGTCTCGCGCACGTCGTCCAGGGCGTAGCGGTAGAGGGTCTCCGGATCGTGGTCGAAGGTCCAGGGGATCTTCTCGGGCGGCAGGTAGGTGCGGGACGGGGCCGCCACGCCGAAGGCCCGGGCCACGTCCTTCAGGCCGTAGCTCTCCAGGTCGCGGGACGTGACGTCGTACTGCTGGGCCAGGATCCAGGTGTCCACGATGTGGCGGCCGAAGACCTCGTACTTGATGTAGGTGATGGCCCGCTCGGCGATCTGCATGCGGGAGGGGTGGCCCGCCAGGTTGCTCCCGTCGCGCCCCCAAGCCAGCTTCACCTTGTGCCGCCGGGCCCGCGCCTGGATGTATTCCAGGTCGAACCGGAAGAGGTTGTGGCCCTCGATCACGTCCGGGTCGCGTTCGCGGATGATGCGCGTGAGCTCCCGGAGCATATCGGCCTCGCCGTGCTCGGCCCCCGAGATCACGTGCTCCCAGCCGGTGCTGTCGCAGAGGGCGATGACCGTGATCCGGTCCCCCTCGCGGGCCGCGTTGGGGAACTGGAACCCCTCGCTGGTGTACGTCTCGATGTCGAGCTGGAGGCGGCGCAGGGCCGCGAAGGGGAGCTCCAGGAACTGGGTCCGCCCGGTCAGGAGCAGGTACTGCTGGATGGGGTCACTGAGGAACAGGAAGGGGGCGTCGGGCGCGGTGGCGGTCTTGCCGGCCACCTGCTGGAAGTGGGCGCGGGCCCGCGTGGCGTCGCCCCAGCCGGGAAAGAGCGCGAGGTACTTCAGGGTGGCGTCGCCCGCGAGTTCCTCCACGCGCGCGCCGCCGCCCCAGCCGGCCAGCAGGTCCGTGCTGGCCAGCAGCGCGAAGGGGGTGAAGGGGCGCAGCTCGGACGTGACGCGGTCGCCATCCGTGGCGAAGACGCGCACCTGGTCGTCGCCCTCCGGCTCGAAGGCGATGAGACGCGGCGTGGGGTCGTGCCCGAAGAGCACCGCGTTTTCGTGGAAGCGAGGGATCGTCTCGTCTGCCATGGCGGGCACCCGGAGGTCCCGAGAGCTACGCGAAGATTACCACGCGAGGCTCCCCGAGGGCCAACCGAAAGCGCCGCGATCGGCTCTCCGGTATGTTTCCCCGGGACCGGCAGACACAGAGCCGCTGGCCGGTGTGTGCGCAGCGGGGACGGGCGGCTTCGTGAGGGAGAGGGCCTGCCCGCCGGAGGCGGGTAAAGGTGAGGGTGCCTTAACGCGGCGCCCACAACGCGGCGGCCGGCGCGGCGCTGGCGCGCCGTTCCAGGCGCCGCTGCGCCAGCAGCAGCGCGGCGTTGGCCGTGAGGGCCAGCAGGGCGACCACGCAAAGGACGACCACGATACGGTCCATGTCGAACGCCGCCCCGCCGGCCATGAGGAGCTGCCCCAGCCCGTGGCGGGCCCCGAACATCTCACCGAGGATCACGCCGAGGAACGCGAGGTTCAGCCCCAGCCGCAGGCCGATGGCGAGGGAGGGCAGGATGGAGGGGATCACCACGTGGCGGACGGTCTGCCAGGGCGTGAGCCGCAACGAGCGGGCGAGCTTCAGGTGGACCCCCGGGATGGCGCGCATGGCGCTCCAGGTAAGGATCGCCACGGGGAAGAGGCCGTGGAAGGCGCCGAAGGCGATCTTCGACTCGGGGCCCAGCTTGAAGAGGAACAGGAAGATCGGGAAGAGGGTGACCTTGGGGATGGCGTACAGGGAAAGGAGCGGCCCCTCGTAGGCCTCGCGGAGCAGCGGCGAGAGGCCCAGGGCCAGGCCGAGGGGGAATCCGACGAGGACCGACCAGGCGAACCCCCAGGCCACCTCGTACAGGGTGACGCCCAGGTTCTCCGTAAGCCACCCGGTGGCGAGGCCGTGCAGGAAGACCTGCGCCGTCGCCGCCGGGCCCGGCAGGAACTCGGGGCCGGCCAGGCGCGCCGTGGCCGCCCACCCGCCCAGCAGGGCCAGCGGCACGGCGGCCTGCCCGGCCGCGATCCACCACGCCCGCCGCGCCGCCCGGTTCATCGCCGGAAGCGCCCGTGGAGGGCGATCTCCAGCCGGGTCAACGCCCCGTTGGCGGTCAGCGCCAGGAGCAGCACCATCCAGATCCCGGCGTACATGTTCGCCGTCTCGAAGTTGCGGTACGACCGGTCGATGATGTGGCCCAGGCCGCGCGTGGAGACGATGAACTCCGCCGCCACCACGCCGATCAGGCAGTAGATGAAGCCGAGTTTGAGCCCCGTGAAGACGAAGGGGCCGGCGGCCGGCACGTAGATCCAGCGCAGCGTCTGGGCGGGGCCCAGGTGCAGGCTGCGCGCCACGCGGGGATACACCTCGCCGTCCACCCGGCGGAACCCGGTGGCCGTGTTGGTGACGATCACCACGACTCCGAAAAGGGTGCCGATCAGGACGATGGGGAGCATGCCCGCGCCGAACAGGAGGATGAAGAGGGGGTAGAGGGCGAAGACGGGGATCGCGTAGTAGGCGACCAGGTACGGGTTCAGGATCTCGAAGAGCGCGCGCACCCGCCAGAGCAACGCCCCGAGGGGGAGCCCCAGCAGCGCCGCCAAGAGGAAGCTGAGGCCCAGCTCCCCCAGGGTCGTCGCCACGTGGTAGGCGAGGGAGGGCGTCCCGGCCCGGCGGAAGTAGGGGGACGGGATGGTGCCGGTGACCACCACCTCGGCCAGGCGGCCGAACATTTCCGACACGGGGACGAGCACCGACGGGCGCACGAGGCCGGCCCGGGCGATGGCCTCGAGGGCGGCCAGGATCGCCAGCCCGCTGCCCCAGCGCAGCGCCCGCGCCTTCCCCGCCCGAGTCACCGGCTACATCGCCAAGGCGCCAAGGGCGCAAAGGATTGAACGCCGGCCGCGGCGCGGCCGGCGTTGCTTCCCTTGGCGATCTTTGCGTCTTGGCGGTTCCAGTTGGAGGTCACCGGGGGAGGACCTCGGCCCGCAGGTCGCGCCAGATGGTGCCGGTGAGGGTGTCGGCCTGGGCGAGGGTAGCCGGGTCGTCGAAGTCCCGCGGCCGGCGCAGGGGCACGGCGGCCACCCGCACGATCCGGCCGGGGCGCGCGGACATCACGATGACCCGATCCGCCAGGCGCACCGCCTCGGCGATGTCGTGGGTGATGAAGAGGATGCTAGCCTGCACCCGCTGCCAGATCCGCACCAGCTCCTCGCCCAGGAGGATGCGCGTCTGCGCGTCCAGCGCGCCGAAGGGCTCGTCCATGAGGATCAGCTCGGGCTCCAGCACCAGGGTGCGGGCGATGGCCACGCGCTGGCGCATACCGCCCGAGAGTTGCCGCGGGTAGTGGCGCTCGAAGCCGGCGAGGCCCACCAGCTCCACCATGCGGGCCGCCCGTTCCTCCCACGCGGCCCGGGGCATCCCGCGCATGCGGAGGCCGAAGCCGACGTTCTCGAGGACAGTGAACCAGGGCAGGGTGGATTCTTCCTGGAAGACGATGCCCACGGCGGGCTGCGGGCCCTGGATCGGCTCCCCCTTCAGGCGCAGTGCCCCGCGGGTGGGGCGGAGCAGGCCGGCCACGATCTCGCACAGCGTGCTCTTGCCGCAGCCGGACGGGCCGACGACGGCCACGAACTCCCCCGCCCGGACCTCGAAGCTGACCTCGCGCAGGGCCTCCACCGCCCCGGCGCCGTCCTCCGCGGGGAAGGCGTGGCCGAGGCCGCTGACCTCCAGGACCGCGCCGGGCACGGGCGATCAGGCCGGCAGCTCGATCCGCTGCGCCGGGTCCAGGAAGCTCTGGTCAATGATCTGGCGCCAGGGGACCGCGGCCGTCTTCTCGATGTCGCCGCTGAGGCGCATCCCCTCCTCCACCGTGTGGAGGCCTGCGGCCACGAAGCGGCCGTCGCTGTGATAGATCCCCTGCGGCACGCCCGAGGCCTGCAGCATCTTCATGGCCAGATCCTCGGGCTGCTTGTTCAATTTGGCCCAGACGAGGGCGGCCTCGCGGGGGTTCCTGAGGGTGTACTCCAGGCCGCGCCGCCGGGCCCGCAGGAAGCCGCGGAGGACGTCGCCATGCTGCTGCACGAACGTCTTGCGGGCCAGCCAGAAGGTCTGGAAGTAGTCCGGGACCAGGTCGCGGGCGTAGAACAGGATGCGGGTCCCCGCGCCGCGCAGGGTGAAGGTGGGCTCCAGCATGGCGCAGGCATCCACCTCGCGCTTGCGCAGGAGGGCCAGCCCCTCGCCGATGCCGCCCGCCGAGACCCGCTTCACGTCGTCCGGGCTGATGCCCCCCGCCCGGCTCAGGGACATGGTGGCGAGCTGCTCGGTCACCGAGCCGGGGCTGGTGTAACCCATGGTCTTGCCCTTCAGGTCCTGGATCTTGCGGATGGGCGAGCCCTCCAGCACCACCCAACTGATGTCGCCGGGGGATTTGGTGCCGCCGGCCACCAACATCAGCGGTTCCTTGGCCCGGATGATGGCGAGGACGCTGGCGGCCGCGGCGGCGTCGGCCAGCGCGAGGTTGCCCTCGGTGAGGTTGCGCACCGTCTCGCCACCGCCCTTGGCCCCGATGATGTCCTTCACCTCGATGCCCTCCTCGCGGAGGAACCCCTTCTCGATGGCGACGCTGACCGGGAGGAAATACAGGAAGACCGGATACCAGGTGATGGTGATGGTGCCCAGGTTGAACGGGGGGGCGGCGGCGCGGGTCCCCGCAGGCCCGAGGACCAGACAGGCCCCGGCCGCCGCGGCGCCCAGCAGCACATCACGTCGGGATATGTTCTGTGTGATCGGCATGAGACCCTCCCTTGGCGAGATCCCCCTCGCCCCCAAAGCTCCGGGCGTGGCACCATCCCAGGCGTGGACCGGATGGCGCATTGGTCAAATTGTTTCATGGCCGTGCGAGGGGAGTCAAGGGAGGCGGCCGGCGGACCCTTGCGCGGGCCCGTGGCGTGCACTATAGTCGGGCGCGCCGGCCCGGCAGACATGACACATGCACTCCCACCTCCCTCGCCCCCGAAGGGGGAGAGGGGATGGGTGAGGGGTCCGAGACGCCGAGACCACTCTCAGGAAGGGGAACCACAATGAAAGCGATCCGCTTCCACGAGCATGGCGGCCCGGAGGTCCTGAAATACGAAGATGCGCCCGACCCGAAGGTCGGCGGGATGGAGGTGCTGGTTCGGGTCAAGGCTTGCGCCCTGAACCACCTGGACCTGTGGACGCGGAAGGGGATGCCTGGCGTGAAGGTCCCGCTGCCGCACATCTCGGGGTGCGATATCGCCGGCGAGGTGGCCGCCGCGGGCGACTTGGCGGCGCGGGTGAAGGTGGGGGACAAGATCGTGGTGGCCCCCGGCCTCTCGTGCATGCAGTGCCCCGCCTGTCTGAGCGGCCACGACAACCAGTGCCGCCAGTACGAGATCATCGGCGGCTACCGGGTGGACGGCGGGTTCGCCGAGTACGTGAAGGTCCCGGAGGTCAACGCCATCCCGCTGCCGGCCGGCCTCTCCTTCGAGCAGGCCGCCGCCATCCCCCTCGTGTTCCTCACGGCCTGGAACATGCTGGTGAACCAGGCGAGGGTGACGGCCGGCGAGGAGGTC
>Ga0105164_10000851_pt1 | contig 20052 bp, 21 predicted proteins | sample VDWuncwatermetaG_FD_89674 | JGI IMG/M metagenome (GOLD analysis project Ga0105164, IMG submission 89674) | Wastewater microbial communities from Netherlands to study Microbial Dark Matter (Phase II) - VDW unchlorinated drinking water | ecosystem: Environmental > Aquatic > Freshwater > Drinking...
CGCCTATGGGGATCGGTCCAAGGATATGGACCATGTCATTGCTGCGGCCAAGGCGGCATACGCCCATGATTTTATCATGGCCATGCCTCAGGGTTATGACACGATGGTAGGAGAGTTGGGAGCGAGGCTTTCAGGCGGAGAGAGGCAGAGGTTGTCCATTGCCCGGGCGCTGCTTAAGGATCCCCCGATTCTCATCCTGGATGAGGCGACATCATCCTTGGATTCAGAGTCCGAGAGGCTGGTGCAGGACGCGCTGGAGCGGCTCATGGTGGGACGGACCGTCTTAGTCATTGCCCACCGGCTTTCAACGATCCGCAAGGCAAACCACGTTGTAGTATTAGTTGATGGAGCTATCACCGAGGAAGGAACCCACGAGGAGCTGCTTGCTAGAAAGGCGGAGTACAACAAGCTCTACACTCTTCAGCTCTTGGAGGGTGGAGAAGGAAGACGCGGCAAGTTTCTTCATTAAGCGTTTACTCTCTCTATCTCGGCGCTGCTCTATACCCGGTTACCAGGTTATTCGGTCAAGGGTTGAGTCATCAGAGAGGGGAAGATGGGAAAAGGTCTCCGTTTTTTCGATAGCGAAGTACGAATATCAGCCCCACTATTTCAGAAGGCCCCCGCAGTTTCCAACGACGTTAAAGAAGAATTATGGCGCCATACGACGTTCCGGAACGAAAATGGCAATCATTTATAATGGCGTCGGTGATGGGATTTTACCCGTCGTTCTTCGGGATAGAGTAAGAGAAAAAATAAGAGGACAGTGGGGAATCCATCCGACGCCCCGTTGGTGATCTTTTGTCCCTATTGCCCGCAAACGCTGGAGTTTCTTTGTGCGGCTACGGGATTTCAAATCGCCAGAGTCCGGCTTCAAACTTCGTTCGGAGCGTTAAGCACCTATGGAAGAAAAAGGGCAGCATTGGCTTGGGCGCCTGCACCAAATTAACTGGGCTAGAAATAAGCGTATCCGGCGGTTGCTCAAGCCCCTTTTCTCTCTGATAGATCGAACACGTTTGGGGGATGTGGTCGTAGCGATTTTGCAGAAGGATGACGGCTTCGGAGCTTAAAAGGAATCGTCGGGGATCTAGCGCTTTATATATCAGAACCCTTTCCAGAACCTTTTCATTCTATTTGGCGGTTTGCTAGCTCCCAGGGGATAAAAATACGATCTGATCAGTCTGACGTAATTTCGCCAGTAAAAAGGATAATAGCGGAATGAGCGTCGAAAGCACTCTCTTCCTGACTTAAGGTTTCCTTCTCTAACGAGGCGTTGTCCCTCCCGCGACCACATCCGGGCATAGGTGACAAGAAGATCTGCCTGCCGGTCTGGTTCGTCAGCGAACAAAGCCCAAAGCTTATTGTAAAGTGTTGTATCCATAGATATGACAGCTGGGCGCTTTTTTCCCAGTTTAGTTACCTGATGCCCGTGAATACGACGCTGGGCTAGCGATTGAGGAATCCGCAGGAAATCTGCGAGACGGTACATCTTTGCCCACAAAAGCACATCTTCCCCCCCTTTATAAAAAGAAACATCAAAACAACCAGCCTTTTCAAAGATGCTACGCCGCTTAAGCGAGGCTGAAGGGTAGGGAATCCAATGGTACCCGATAATCGAGTTAAAAGGCTTTTTTCTTTGTGCCCTTTGAGCAAGATAATGTTGCTGCAAAAGCTTACCGTCTTCGTCAATAAGGTCCACATCGCTGTATACTAGGCCCACTTTTGGATTTGCGTCCAAGGCTTGGATTTCGATCTCTAGCATCTGTGGATACCATTGGTCATCAGAATCTAAAAAGGCCAAATACTCACCACTTGAGTGAGTGTAGCCCAGATTTCTCGCCCTCGCCTGCCCGGAGTTGGGTTGGTTGAGATAGGTGAGTTTGTCTCCATATTGCTTGACTCTCTCTGCCGTTTTATCCTCCGAACCGTCATCGACAACGATCAGCTCAAAATCCCTGTAAGTCTGTGCCAACACGCTCTCTATGGCCTCCCCTATAAAACGTTCGCAGTTGAAGGTAGGTATAATGACGCTCACTTTAGGCATAATTCAGAACCAAAATTACCTTACCGAAGCTATAATCCTCAGGATGGCTTTCGTCCATTTCCTTATTTCTCCGGGAAGTATGTGTTGGCGGCCGAGGATGTAAAGGTGACGGATAAAGAGAAGCACTTTTATCCGTATTTTGTCGCGTGGGGAGGGCCGTTGTTTTTTCACGGCTGTTATGGTGTCCACAAAGCCAAGGATGGAGAATCGATCAGACGCCAAAATATATTCCTCAACCACTCTTCGTGGTCCCTCCCACGCGTACGTATCATGCAAGGCAATTACCCCTCCATTGACGACAAGGGGCTCCCACAGAAAAAAGTCGTTTTTTACGGCTTGATAATCGTGATCTCCGTCAATCCACAGAAAGCGTATCGGTCCCTCCCAATGCTGAACGGCTGCATCCGATTTCATGACCAAGGGGACTACTCGCTCCTCGACACCTGCTAATTTAATATTCTGCCGAAACTCCGCCTCCGTGTCGATATCTCTATAGCCTAATTCTTTCTGATCCGGCCCGCCCTTATGATGGTCGATGGCAAAAACTTTTTCTCTCCCCGCAGCCAAGCAACCTGCTGCCAGTGCGATTGTTGACTTCCCTTTCCAACTCCCTATTTCAACTATAGCCCCCTTTCCCGGGCCATAGGAGGCCAAAGAATAAAGATACTTGGCTTCGCTTTCCGACAACCAGCCGTCAACTGTTCTGATGATTTGCCTGATCTCAGAAAAATGATATGAGCGCTTTCGCTTTTCGGACATGGCCAAGGCGTATATATCATTCTGTCTAAAACAAGGCAAAAGGTTTAACGTTACAAGAGAGGGCCTATTCCTGGTCTAGCTCTATCGCTGAGTAATAAGTTAGTGGTCACCCCTTCGGAAATAGCTTGGCTACTCTGGAAAGTCAGATCTTCTTCTTGAATATTGGTAGCTTTTGGTGCAATAAGACATCATAATCAAGTAATCTGAAAGAGGTGAAGTGTGAAGGGTGTCATTTTAGCAGGAGGAATGGGGTCTCGACTAAGTCCACTAACTAAGATAACAAATAAACATCTGCTCGCGGTATATGACCAGCCTATGATCTTTTTCCCACTCCAAACTCTGATCGTCGCCGGAATTCGGGACATCCTGATAGTTACTGGAGGAAACCACGCAGGTGACTTTTTGCGCTTGCTGGGGAGTGGCAGGGAGTTCGGACTGCGCCACTTAAACTACGCCTACCAGGAGGGGGAGGGCGGGATTGCTGCGGCTTTGGCTCTGGCCGAGGATTGGGTGGAGGGAGAAAAGGTCTGCGTAATGTTGGGCGATAACATCGTTGAGCAGGATATCGGTCCCGTTCTTAAAAAATTTGAGACACAGGTGGAAGGAGCCAGGATCCTTTTGAAAAAGGTACCGGACCCAGGTCGTTTTGGGGTTCCTGTTTTTAACGGGCGGAGAATCATTGCCATTGAAGAAAAACCCAAGAGGCCTAAGTCTCCTTACGCGGTTACGGGAATTTATATGTATGACGGTCGGCTCTTTGACATTATTCGAACCCTGAGGCCTTCTCAGAGAGGAGAATTGGAGATCACGGATGTTAATAATTGGTATATACGTAAGGATCTCGTGAGCTACGATTTTTTGAAGGGGTGGTGGACAGACGCGGGGACTTTTGAATCTCTTCATAGAGCCTATAACCTAGTGGCCAAGATGAGAGCGAGGAAGAAATGAAAGTTATCGAAGGTGTGAAGACGAAAATATTGAAAACAATTCCAGACGAGAGAGGTTTCCTGATGGAAATTCTCCGTGCAGACGATTCAATTTTTGAGGGCTTTGGACAGATTTATATTACAGGCTGCAAAGAAGGAATCGCCAAGGCTTGGCACTATCACAAGGAGCAGACAGATCATTTTGTCTGTGTCCTGGGGAAGGCACTTGTGGTTGTCTATGACATGCGCGACGGATCGCCATCTTTCGGCCAGGTTCAGGAATATGTCCTTGAGGCCCCTCCTTCCAAAGAAAACTCTTCCATCTTGTTGAAGATTCCCCCTCTTGTCATTCATGGCTTCACTGTTTTGGAGAGCCCGGAGGCCCGTATCATCAATATTCCTACCCTTCCCTATCGATATAAGAACCCGGATGAGTTTCGTTTCCCTTGGAACAGCCCGGAGATTCCATACCGCTGGTCTCCTAAAATTCTAATGGGGGGGTGATGCCATGAGACTCCTTGTTACCGGTGGGGCTGGTTTTATCGGGAGCCACTTCATCAGGTATATGTTGGATAAATATCCAGACTATTCCATCATCAACCTGGACAAATTGACCTACGCGAGTTGCGTCGAGAATCTGTCGGGTCCTGATGATGGGCGCTACCGTTTTGTGCGGGGAGACGTCCGGGACCGGGAGGCAGTAAGTGCGCTGGCCAAAGAGGTGGATGTAATGGTCAATTTTGCTGCGGAAACCCATGTAGATCGTTCCATCCTGGAGCCGGGGGATTTTATCCAGACCGATATTTATGGTACCTATGTATTGCTTGATGCAGCTATCCGCTCTCGCCATCAGCGTTATCTACAGATATCGACCGACGAGGTCTACGGCTCGTTCCTCCATAGAGCATTTAAGGAGGATGATCCACTTTTCCCCAGCAGTCCCTACTCGGCCTCAAAGGCGGCAGCCGATCTCTTGGCGCTTTCCTATCACAAAACCTTTGGCCTCTCGGTTTTGATCACCCGGAGTTCGAATAATTTCGGCCCATTTCAGTTCCCGGAAAAGCTCATCCCTCTTTTTATTACCAATGCGATCGAGGACCGTCCTCTTCCTCTCTATGGTGACGGGGGTAATATCAGGAACTGGCTTTATGTGCTCGATAACTGCGAGGCAATCGATCTGGTTCTTCATAAAGGGTCACCGGGAGAGATTTATAATGTCGGCGGCGAGACCGAAGTGACGAACCTTGAAATTACGACCACGATTCTTCGGGAACTTGGAAAGCCAAAGGAACTTATTCGATTTGTTAAGGATAGGCTAGGCCACGATCGGCGATATTCTTTGGACTGCGCAAAGATTAGGCGTCTAGGTTTTAAACCGGCGCATCGATTCTCCAACGCAATGCGTGCGACCGTAGATTGGTATGTTCACAACAGAGAATGGTGGCAGAGAAGAAAGTCGGCGGATTATTGGACTTATTATGAGAGAGTTTATGGTGATGCATTGAAAGGTAAGCTCAGTTAAGGTTAAAGCGGGGTAAATATATGGCACTGCTTGTTTCCGTCGTCATCCCAACCTTCAATAACGCCTCTCTGTTGGGAGAGACTCTCGATGGGGTCAGGCGGCAGAGCTTCAAGGATCTTGAGGTCATCGTCATTGACGACGGATCGACAGACAATACCGCCGAGGTCGTTAAGAGCTATGATCCTGAGATCATTTATTGCTACCAACTTAACCGGGGGCCGGCTGCTGCCAGAAACAACGGTGTCAGCCTGGCGCGAGGTGAATATATTGCGTTCTGCGATCATGATGATGTTTGGAACGAGCGGCATTTGGAAGGATTACTTAGTTGCTTTTCGTCTCATCCCATCACTGCACTGGCCTTTGATAATGCGCAGTATTTTGGTGGAGGCGACAAGGCGCCCAAGCTGCATCTCAAGCCTGAAGCGTCACGATCACTTGTCAATGGGCGAGTGAGTCCCAAAGTTCTGCTCTGGCAATATCCGGTAGCGTCCATGTCGGCCGTAATGTTTAAGAAAGCGGTTTTTGAAAAGCTTGGTGGATTGAATGAAGGGATAGTTGCCCTTGATGATCTACACTTCTATCTTCGACTCGCCGCCCGGGAAGAGGTGCGGTATGTTGATTACGTGGGGTGTAAAAAAAGAGTGTCCAACAGGAATCTATCACAGCAAATCAATATCAAAGAGACCAACGTTCAGTATTTGGAAGACCTTTGGCAAAACCATCCTGAAGTCATCTCGGCGATAGGTCCGCTTAGCTTTCGGTTGCGTCTCGCAAGGAAGTATTTCAAACTAGGCCGCTATTATCTGCAAAATAACGAGCCTAATCTAGCCAAACGGATGTTCTGGAACGCCTATAAAACAAATTTTATCAACTTCCGCTATCTTTGGCGTAGTGTCGTCAAATGGAGAGCTAAGGCGTTACAGGCCAAGGTACGGTCTCTCGGGGCAAAGTACTGCTGCCCGGTGTGCGACTATCACGTCAAGGCTTTTCAGCCGTTGCCTGAATTCTACGTCGATAACCTGCAAAAATATGGCTTCCCTTTTGAGGCCGAGGATGCTGAAACTTGCAACCATCAAGGCTTCTTATGCCCATCCTGTCAGGCGACTGACCGCGATCGACTGTACGCCTTATACCTCCAGGATTATCTGATGGGCCTCAAATCAGACGGGGTAATCAAGATTGTGGATTTTGCACCGTCCGCCCCGCTCTCCCATTTCATCCGGAAGCTAATTGCGCTCCCGGGGCAAGACATTTCATACCGAACGGCAGATGCCTGTGCGGAGGGCGTTGATGATAGGGTTGATGTAACAGAGATGCGAATTTATGAGGATAGCCAGTTTGATTTCTTCATCTGTTCGCACGTCTTGGAGCACGTTTCGGACGACAGAAAGGCCCTCCGTGAGCTGTACCGCATCCTGAAACCAGGCGGGAAGGGGATTCTGATGGTGCCAATTGTCCTCAGTCTCGGCGAGATCGACGAGGACCCGACAGTCCTCGATGAGGGCGAAAGGTGGAGGCGCTTCGGGCAATTTGACCATGTCCGCCTCTATTCAAAGAATGGCTTCGTCGAGAGGGTCAGGGAGGCTGGCTTCCTCGTCTATCAGTACGGAAGAGAGTTCTTCAGCGAAGAGTTACTCACCCGAACCGGAATCACCAGCCAAAGTGTGTTGTACGTGGTGGAAAAGTGACCGGTTATCTTCACCGCCATTACGCAGAATCGTTGGCCGGATTCGGCGTCCCAAGCGAGTTACCTGGAAGCAAGGGATGGATTCTGGAGCGCCGAATACCGGGCTTTGACTATTGCGACGCGATGGGTTGCTACCCGATATTCGTCTGCCAAGACTGGTCGCAACTCAATGCCGATTTGGAGCAAATCGGAAACGGCTTGGTATGCCTATCCCTGGTTACTGACCCTTTTGGAGAATACGATGTGACTTATCTGCTCCAGTGTTTTCGGGATGTGGTCATACCCTTTAAGGGGCACTTTGTTGTCGATCTAACTCGCCCTCTCGACACGTTCGTGCACTCTCATCACCGCCGCAACGCACGTAAGGCGCTCAGAGCGCTTGAGGTGGAGAGATGCGCTAGTCCGACAGAGTTTCTCGGCGATTGGACAACTCTCTATGGAACGCTGATCGAGAGACACAACATCACTGGAATAGCGGCTTTCTCAAGAGAGGCTTTTGCCAAGCAATTGAGTGTGCCTGGAATGGTGGCATTCCGCGCAGTGCACAATGACACCACTGCGGGAATGCTGCTGTGGTACGCGCAAGGTAACAGAGCCTATTACCATCTGGGAGCATACAGCCCACGTGGTTATGAACTGCGTGCATCGTTTGCATTATTTGGCTATTCAATCGACTATTTCGCTCAGCACGGCTTCGCCTGGCTCAATTTGGGTGCGGGAGCGGGCGCCGGGATTAGTGGCGCGTCCGGATTGGGCCGGTTTAAGCAAGGTTGGTCAACTGGCGTCCGAACAGCTTATTTTTGCGGCAGGATCTTCGACGAGGATAAATACCAAGAAATCGTAAAAGCGCGGAATGTGGCATCAGCAAAATACTTTCCCGCTTATCGGGTCGGCGAGTTTCGATAAGATATGGACGCCAGGAAATATTTAAGCATCGTGGCCCATTATGAAGCATGCCTGGAGCAGCACGGAGACACTCACCTGGGGGTTGACTGGCCTAAAAAAGAGGATGCCGATGCCCGCTACGGAATCATGCTTGAAGTCATCAAACCGCATCCTGACCGTGACATTAGTCTGCTTGACTTTGGCTGCGGCGCGTCCCATCTGTATGAATATATAGTCAAGCGAAATATGAGACACATCACCTACGCCGGGCTGGATTTGTCCGAGAAGTTTATCCAGTTATCAAAGAGCAAGTTTCCAGAAAATAACTACTACTGCCTGGATATTTTAGACCAGAGCAGCCAGCTTCCAAGTTTTGATTATGTGGTCATGAATGGCGTTTTTACGGAAAAGAGAGAACTTTCGTCTGATGAAATGCTGGCCTACTTTATGCGGATGCTTAAGGCTATTTTTGATAAAACCAATATCGGTATGGCTTTTAATGTAATGTCAAAACAGGTGGATTGGGAAAGAGAGGATTTATTTCACCTGTCCCTGGATACCTTGGCTCATTTTCTAACCAGAGAATTGACGAGAAACTTCGTTATCAGGAATGACTACGGGCTTTACGAGTATACGGCCTACGTATTTAAGTGAAGGGTCCAACAGGTGGCAAAAGTTATCATTTTTGGCTTGCAAGACTTTGCTTCGCTGGCTCACTTTTACCTGAAACACGATAGTGAGCATGAGGTTATGGCGTTTACTGTCACCGAAGAATATCTGCATGGAGAGCAGACATTTGAGGGTTTGCCGGTTGTTCCGTTTGAAGAGGTAGAAAACGCCTACAGACCATCAAGTTACCATTTTTTTGCGCCCATGTCGCATCGGAGGATGAATCGCCTCCGCGAGGCTATTTACAAGCAGGTCAAAGGCAAAGGATACCAACTGATCAGCTATGTTAGTTCGAAGGCGACCGTCTTTCCGGGCGCAAAAATTGGCGATAACTGCTTTATTCTGGAAGATAACACCATCCAACCGTATACCTCTATTGGCAGCAATGTCGTTTTGTGGAGTGGAAATCACATTGGACATCACAGTGTCATTAAAGATCACGTGTTTTTCACCTCTCATGTCGTGCTCTCTGGGCATTGTGTAGTCGAGCCTTACTGTTTCTTTGGAGTCAATTCTACTATTAGAGACGGCCTGCATATTGCGGAAGGCACTCTAATCGCGATGGGAACATGCATTACCAAAGATACAGAACCTTGGGGGGTTTACGATGGCGTTCCAGCCCAGAAAAGAAAAGTCTTAAGCAAGGATTTAGATTTTTGAGATAACTCGATGCTATCCATTTGAGAAAGAAATTCTTCATGAGGTGGATCAAAAAGGGCCTCATTTTTGCCCCGGACAACAATTTCGGCTGGATGGTTTCACATGCTTCAATCCCGATTGCAGACGAAATTAGGGACAACCGCTTGAGAATTTATTTTGGTACCAGGGATAAGCAGGGACGTTCACTGCCGGCGTACATTGAGGTTGAAGCTGATAACCCTCAAAACATCCTGTACATGCATCATAAACCCATCCTGCCTTTGGGTAAGTTGGGCACCTTTGACGACGATGGCGTGATGCCCTCATGGATCGTGAATCACAACGACAGCAAATATCTCTACTATATTGGTTGGAACCGTCAAGTGACAGTTCCCTATCGCTTGGCAATTGGTTTGGCCATAAGCAAAGACGGCGGAAATAGTTACCACAAGTACTCCGAAGGGCCAATTTGTGATCGGGCTTTAGATGAACCATATTTTAATACGACGCCTTGTGTGTTAGTGAAGCAGAACGCCTGGCGCATGTGGTATGCGTCATGTACGAAATGGGAAATCATCGACGAGCGGCCTGAACCACTCTACCACGTGAGGTATGCCGAGTCAGTAGACGGCATTCATTGGATAAAATCAGGCCGGGTCTGTATTGATTATGACGACTTTACCGACGCTATTGCCTGCCCGTGTGTTTATCTGGAAAATGGAGTGTATAAGATGTTTTATTCCTACCGAAGCGCAACGGGGTATCGCACTGATGCACAGCGGAGTTATCGACTTGGTTATGCGGAGTCAGTAGATGGTATCAATTGGGTAAGAAAGGACGACGAGGTAGGAATTGATAGATCAGAGAGTGGATGGGATTGCGAGATGATGGAGTATTGTTACATCTACGAACACAAGGGGAAAAAGTACTTACTGTACAATGGCAATGGATTTGGTAAATCCGGTTTTGGATATGCAATCTTAGACGAAGGTTAAGTTGGAGAATAGACGATTGAAGTCCTGTTTAGAAGAGCTTGCAATTTTTGGGGGTGTGCCTGCCTTTAAGGAAAGCCTTCACGTTGGATGTCCCAATATCGGGAACCGCGAGTCGCTCCTAGCGCGTTTCAACGATATCCTAGAAAGAAGGTGGCTAACAAATGGAGGGCCGTACGTGCAAGAGTTCGAACGGCGCGTTGCAGAGGCAGTTGGGGTCAAGCACTGTATCGCTACGTGCAATGGAACGATGGCCCTAGAAATTGCTATCAGAGCGGCCGGGCTTACTGGCGAGGTGATCGTCCCTTCGATGACCTTCATTGCCACCGCCCACGCGTTACAGTGGCAACAAATTACTCCAATATTCTGTGATGTTGACCCACAAACACACAATATAGATCCACGCGCGGTTGAAGGATTGATCACTTCTCGCACGACCGGTATCATTGGCGTGCATCTTTGGGGCCGCCCGTGTGATGTGGAAGGATTGACCGAGGTTGCTCGACGCCACAACCTGAAACTGCTTTTTGACGCAGCGCATGCGTTTGGTTGCTCATACAAGGGCTGCATGATTGGCAGGTTTGGCGACGCTGAGGTTTTCAGTTTCCATGCTACGAAATTCGTAAATACATTGGAAGGCGGCGCCATTGTCACTAACGACGACGATATCGCTGTTAAGTCTCGGCTGATGAAGAACTTTGGATTCGCCGGGTACGACAAGGTCGTATCTATTGGCACCAATGGCAAAATGAGTGAAATATCCGCAGCGATGGGGCTAACTTCTCTAGAGAGCATGAATGAATTCATTTCAGCTAATCAGCGGAACTATAAGCATTACAAACGTGAGATGGCAGGATTACCAGGTATTCAATTCATAGCTTATGACGAATCTGAAAGGTGCAACTATCAGTTCGTTGTAGCGGAGGTTGACGAAGCTGTCGCACGATTTACTCGGGATCAATTGTTAGAGGTAATGCACGCAGAGAACATACTGGTACGCCGGTATTTTTATCCGGGGTGTCATCAGATGGAACCCTACTGTTCATGTTTTCCTCAGGCGGGCCTGGCGCTGCCCCTAACAGAAGGACTCGTTACAAGAGTGCTGTCACTGCCGACCGGAACCTCTGTCGGCGAAGAAGAGATATCTGTGATTGCTTCAATTATTCGTTTGGCACTTGAGAATGGGGAACAGGTGCGCTTGAGGCTGGCCAAAAGCAAACCGGGGCATTAGACGTGACTTTAAGAAGGATCTTTCTTCGCTTTTTGATAAAGCCTTCTTGGTGACGTTGGCAAAGAAGGTGCATTGAGTTCCAAGCCACTTGTTACCATAGTTACTTCCTGCTGCAAGGCCGAGAAATATCTTGACGACTATTTCCGGGGACTGCTCTCGCAGACAATTGACGGCGACTCTTTAGGCAAATGTTGACGGAGGATATTTCCATCGAACCAGTAAAGTATTCTGCAAATAGCCTTGAAGTAAATGTTCGCGGCATCTCCATGCGCCACTATGTCGGCAATAGCCGTCTCCGCCTTTGGGCTGAGCGCATGGAAGACATAGAACCCGAAATCTTAGACTGGATAGACGACTTTGAATCGGGCGCTGTCCTTTACGACCTTGGCGCCTCGATCGGGTTATTTTCTATATACGCGGCAATCAAAGCTGCTGCGCGGGTCGTCGCATTCGAACCGGAAGCGCAGAACTTCGCAACCATGGAACTCAATCACTACCTTAATCGGGAACGATTACACCACCCTCTTGTCGCGCTTAATCTTGCCCTCAGCAACATGGCGGGTCTGGGCTGGATATACTGCCGATTTTATGGGGCGGGAGAGCATGTCAAAATTTTGGATCACTCAGAAACTCGAGATACAAAAGAACGTTTTAGGCCGGAGCATGCGCAGGCGGTGATCAAGCAACCACTTGATAAGGTCGTTTCAGAATTCAACTTGCCACCACCTAGATATATCAAGATCGATGTGGACGGTTCTGAGCTTGAGGTTCTTTTGGGCGCAGCAAAAACGCTTGCAAACCCGTGCGTCAAGTCTGTATTTATTGAACTTTGCAAGCTCGAAGGCGGCGGTGCTGCGGAAGCAAACATTCTCGAACGACTTGGCTTTCAGCTAATGCGGAAAGTACCGGTCGCGAGGCTGCGCGGCGGCGTCTATCCTGGCCTTTTTAACTGCGTATTTATGAGGGATTAAATTTTCTTTGTTGAAAAAGTCGTCGCAACATCCGCCTGCTTGGGGAATCCCTCGAAAAGCAAACGCATATCTGACCGATAAATATACGGATTGGGGTAGGTGCGCGCGATAAAAGTTGGTTCGGCTGCATTATTGAAGCGAAAACTGGCAGCTACGCGCACCGTTGCCCCGCCTTTTTCCCCGGTCCTGTGCACTAGAAAGTTGGAAAAAAATAGCGCATCACCTTTGGACATTTCAATTGCCACGAACGTGGTCTCGTCTATGGTTCCCTGAGCGACTCGGTGACCGAAAGGATCTTCCGTGCTTGGCAGCAAACCTAATCGATGGCTTCCGGGTATGACCTCAAGCGGGTAATTTTTTCTGTTCACATCTTGGAAAGGGACCCAGACACCAATACTATCCAGGCTGCCCTGAACGCTTCGCCAGTCCTGATGCGGTGGCGTCTTATGGTAACCCCCCTCTATGCGCAGCGCGTCCGCCATGAAGTGCAGCACCTGGCGGGTGGAAACGGCGGGGAATTCCAGCCCAAGTTTAGCCAGTACCAAAAGTATTTCATCGCTGAGAGACAGGCGATGAAGAGAGATTGTATACTGTGCCAGTTTGGCCGCCGCAAGATAAGCCCCTTGGTTGGCTTTAAACAACGCCGTTACCATGTGGGAAAAACCGTCAAGACCAGAACCTGTCGACAAGTTGATACCATAGCGTTCCGCTTGCTGCCTAAATATTCTGTCGATATCGGCGAAGACCTCATCAAGCCGCTCTTTCGCAAATAGGCCGGGCACGACCACATACCCGTGATCCAGATAAAAAGATTGAATATTGGTCATCAATTACCCTCCGCCTTTGTCGGCCGATGCGGGAGCAGCGGGCCATCTGCTACCAGCGCAATGTCAAATTCGACAGGCACGCTATGCGACATTTCGTGTCCGGCGCGCCGGGGAAACATCACTGATAGCCCAGACCCGATCATCAAACGCCAGCCAGCCTTGTGGAAGCAAGTTTGGCAACCAGATCGCTACATCATCCTTTCGGAAAGGCAGTCGTGATTGGCATCAATATGCAACAGGGCCACGCGTCCCTGGCACTCGTTGTGCCAGGTGCAACCGAATTGACCAGCCAACCAGGCCGATAAACTCATTCTCAATTAATGGTAGCCGGATTGGGAGCCTGTACCGCAGTCATCAGAGAAACAGCACTGGACCCGTACCCGTTTTCTGGCGGAGAGAGTAGCCGATAAGAAGTCTTATGTCAAACTTGGACACTATCCTCAAGGCACGGGGGACATTTTCTCCGCCTTGGAATATTGAGGGTTTAAAGTAATGGCGAGGTGGATGACAAAGTCGATATAATGGACATGAGAATTTATGAGAACAATTACTTTGATTTTTTATCTGCTCCCAACTACTTGAGCATGTTATAGATGACCGCGAGCGTTGCGGGAATTGTATCGCACCTTAAAGTGGAGAGGTCAGGGTATTTTAATAGTGCCGATTGTGGTAAGCATTTATGAAATTGATGTCAACCGAGTGCTTTTACTACCGGCCGGGATCTGTCGGAGAGAAGATAACTACGATTAGCTCTATTATTCGCTTAGCAGTCCTGAACGGCGAAGGGCTCCGACGGCGTCTAGGCAAAACCAAGTCGGCACATAAGGGACTTGTGACTTAGCAGGGTTGATTCGGTCACTCTATAGGGGATCACGTATGGAAAACCTTAGCAAAGAGGTGGCGCTGAACGCGAAGCCACTCGTCACGATAATTACATCATGCTACAATGCCGAGAAATATCTCGACGACTATTTCCAGGGACTGCTCTCGCAGACCTATGAAAATATTCAGTTGATCCTGTTTGACGATGGTTCAAGCGACCGGTCGTGGGAAAAAATTTGCACTTATGAAGCCGCGCTGAAAAAGAAATTTACCGAGGTGATCTGTGAGAGACACGAGAACATCGGAGCCAAGGCAGAATTTCTTCTTGCCTGGGGTCGGACTCGAGGTGATTTTTTCTGCCTCCTTGAGTCGGATGACTACTATCTTCCGCGCAAGGTGGAAGAGAACGTGCGATACTTTCAGGACCATCCGGATGTAGGCGCTGTCCACAGTGATACGGATTATATCTATGGGGACCGGGTAGAGCATTACCACTGGGCAACGCAAGGCGTAAAAATTTCCGTGGGCGACATTTTTGAATCCCTTTTAGTGGGCAATTTTATCATGACCTGTTCGTTCTCCTGCCGGACGGATCTGTTCCGTAAATTTGTGAATTACCAAGAGTATATTTCAAGAGGCTACTTAGCGATGGACTACGCAATTTTCCTGGGCTTATCACGTCATACGAGATTTGGTTACATTGATGAATCGCTTGCGCGTTACCGGGTTGTGCCGGGTTCGTTGTCACATCCAACAGATCCTAGAAGGCTGTTTTCGTTGCAGAAGTCATGCTATCTGATGAAATTGGACTTTGTTGAAAAATACCCCGTGTCCGACAGCATACGTCAACTCGTTTATAGACAATTTTATGAATTTCAATTTCTAAACGGGTTTAGGGGCTGTAGGAAAAGGGAATGCCTGGAAGGATACTATTGGCTTTTAGAGTTAATAGGAGAGAGAAAAAAAGTACTAGAGGTTGGCCCTGGAGGCGGGCACATGACCGAAGCGCTTTCGAAGCGAGGGTGCCGTGTGACATCTATCGAGATAGATCCGCAATTGTCCAAAGAGGCCAAACCGTTCTGCGAGGAGCTGTTCGTTGGTGATATCGAGCAACTTGACCTGGATAATAAACTCGACCATAAATCGTTCGATGTAATCCTGTTGGGTGATGTTCTGGAACATTTAAAGGATCCATCCGAAGTCTTGCGGAGGCTTCATAAATTCCTAAAACCTTCTGGATACCTTGTGGTCTCGCTCCCAAACGTGGCACATGCTAGTGTTCGATTGGCTCTGCTAGACGGAGAATTTCCCTACGGTGAAGAGGGACTTTTAGATAAGACCCACTTGCGGTTTTTTACGCTTAGGACTATCACCACTCTCTTTCGAGAGACCGGCTACGAGATTTGTGATCTCCGGCGGGTTCGACTCGGATTCTTTGATACAGAGATCCCAGTGGACCCAGTGAAGACTCCTTTGACAGTTCTAAGAAGGCTTCTACAAGATCCCGAGGTGACGACTTACCAGTATGTCTTTAGGGCATTGAAAAGGGAAAGCCAGGCGGATCCTGGCAGCAGTTCAGGAATGGAAGAACTTTCACATCCCGCGTGGCGGCCGCGAAGAGAGAGAAACAGGCTGGCCACAGAGTATAGGAGGCGAGGAATCACCTTTTACCGATATAATCGCCTGTCAGAGGCAAGATCCATGCTTTGCAGAAGTCTCCTGTTGAAAGTCCGCGCCAAAACTTTGATGTACCTTCTGGCTTCTTGCCTCGGTTTAAAGGGTCTTAGGTGGGGCGAATAAATTCGCTTGAGAGATAAGCTGAAACTTATATAAAAGAAATATCATGCCGAAGGTATCTGTGATTATACCTCTTTATAACGGAGAGCGGTTCATTCGGAATGCTATAGAAAGTGTTCTTTGTCAGACAGTTCAGGATTTTGAGTTGATCGTGGTCGATGATGGATCGACGGATCGAAGCAAAGATATTGTCCTGGGAATTAAAGGTCCTATCACTTATGTCTATCAGGAAAACTCCGGAGTGGCCGCTGCCCGAAATCACGGCTTTCTAATATCACAAGGTGAATATATAGCCTTTCTGGACCAGGATGATCGGTGGTACCCACAGAAGTTGGAGATTCAGGTAAAGCATTTAGATCAGAACCCTGAAGTAGGCATTGCTTATTGTGATGTTAATCTCATCGACGAAACGAGCAATGTAGTAGAGTTTGAATTCCTAAAGAAGCAACGACAACTACCTAAGGAGAAGAAGTTTTTGAGTACTTTCCCCTATTTTCCTCAGCCGCATCCCTATCCTTCTACAGTGCTGATGTGTCGGGAGGTCTTTTCGCAATCTGGCATGTTTGATCCTGCCTTTAAGAGGAACTGCCATGAAGATACCGAGCTATGGTTTAGGGTCCTTAAAAAAAATCTTGGGCAGTTCTTTTTTCATCCAGAACCGCTCGCGGAACGCAGATGTCATGCCCTACAGGGAGGAAAAGATGAAGAGGCATGGCATGAAAATTGGATCCTGTGCCTTAAGAAGCTGTTGGTGCTATATGCTGACGATCCGAAAATAGAAGTGGCACTGCGGCGAAGGCTCGCAAGGACATTTTCCCATACGGGAAAAAATTGGATGAAAGAAGGTATGGTCGAGCAGGGAAGAGCGTATTTCAAGAAGTCCTTCGGGTATTATCCTTTTTACTGGAAAAATATCGCGCGTCTTATCAGGTCCTATCTCATAGTCGGCTGAGGGAAGAGAAAAGCTAGTCACTGGAACATTATGCCAAAGGTTTCTGTGATTATCCCTCTTTATAATGGAGAGCGCTATGTTCGAAGTGCTATTGAAAGCGTCCTTTGCCAGACGTTCCGGGACTTTGAACTGATCGTGGTCGATGACGGGTCAACGGATCGGAGTAAAGAAATCGTGGTAAACATGACAGGTCCTATTACCTATATCTATCAAGAAAACTCGGGTACCGCGGCCGCCCGAAACTGCGGCTTTGTAAATTCCCGAGGCGATTATATCGCCTTCCTGGATCAGGATGATCGCTGGTATCCCCAGAAACTGGAGGTACAGGTAGGACAGCTAGATGATGCCCCGCAACTTGGGGTTGTTTATAGTGACATCGATCTCATCAATGAAGAGGAAAATGTCTTAGAGCACGGACCTCTGAGGAATTGGAGTGACCCAGCAGAAAAAAGTGGGTTTTTCGGCATTTTTCCTGAATATCCACGTCCTGATCCCTATCCGTCTGCAGCGCTGATACGTAGAGAGGTTTTTTTGCGTGCCGGCATGTTTGATCCGGCCTTTAAGAGGAATTGCTTTGAAGACGTCGATCTGTGGTTTAGAATCGTCAGGAAGAACCTCGGGCAGTTCTTTTTCTATCCAGAACCGCTTGTTCAAATAAGACGTCACCCTTTACAGGGAGGACGGAATAAACAGGCATGGCAGGAAAACTGGATTCTTTGCTCCGACAAACTTTTGGAGCTGTATAGCGACGATCCAAGAATACCTGCACTCCGGTGGAAGCTTGCAAGAATGTTTTCTCACACGGGGAAGTATCTCATTAGAGAAGGTAATGTCCAGCAGGGCAGAATGTATCTCAAGAGGGCATTGAACTGTTATCCTTTTTACTGGAAAAATCTAAGCCGCCTTGTTCGCTCATATCTTGGGCTAGTTTGAGGGAGAACCAGGAGCGACTTTAGACCCTTGAAGCTCAGTTAGGCGAGCAAAACCGGGTGCCCAAAATACTTATTTCTGCTGCCTAGCCGAGCAAATGGACGTATTCTTGTAACTTTCTTTGCGAGATTTTTGTGTGCCTGTCCTTAATAATCTCTGCCATCTCTTGATCGGTAAGGCGAAGCCTCAGAATATCCAACGCATCCTCGGGCGATTGCCCGTAGGCCAGCTTTTTCTTACCGTTCTTCATGTCAAACAAGTACATGTAGTGTGGGTTGCTAAAGCTACTCATGGGTTTATGCCTTTGTCAGCGCATCCACGTAGACGCCGCTCCGGTGTTGGGTTAGGGTCGAAAGCCCCTTGTTAATTTCATCATCATACTTACCATGCAGAAGCTCCTTGTAGAACTTGTAATCAACGCCCTTAACCTTTTCATCACTCGCAAAGCGGTGGTAATTTTCCTTCGTCATTAGACTCTTGCCTTCGGCGATCAATTGGTGGCCTAAAGTTGACCCAGGATAGGGAGCGTAGAAAGCGATGGAGGGGATTGCTCGGCGCATATACTTGAGCATCTGTATCGTCTTAAAAGCGTCCTCGCGAGTCTCCCCTGGGATTGCGAGCATAATGTTGGCCCAGAACGCCGGTGCCTGCTTCCCCTTACGCTCGAGCTCATCGCCTATTCTATTTAAAAGATCAATGGCGAAGTAATTGTCCTCCTCCGTGCATTCCTTGTTGAGTATTTTCAAAACAGGGTCGCTGCCTGACTCGAAGCCTATCGACACCGTCATCCAATTCGTCTCACGGATAAGCGCCTCAAAAAGATCCGGCCACTGGCGGACCGTGTCCGCTCGGGCGGCTGCCCAGTAGGGCCAAGCCTTATTGGCCATGCGGGGGTATTTTTGAATCCACTCCTTCAGCCAGTTCGGCTCTTGGAAAAACATCGAGTCATGAATGACGACCGAACCGATCGGCCCGTATTTTTTGTCCAGGTAATTGAGTTCCTCGATGGCCATCTCCACGGGTCGGCGTCCCATATTGGGGATATATGAGTTTTCATTACAAAATGAGCACTGCCACGGACAGACCCGGCTAGTTAGTATCGTCGCTACTGGGGGCGGCCCCCACCCGCACTCGGGTTCGAGAGGCCAGTTGAATTTTCTCCCTAGCTTCCGACTGGCAGCCTTAGGCCAAAGCGTGCGGTCCATCATCGGCCAGTCCGCCATAGACTTCGCGCCGCTGCCCGGGATCACTCTGGGGAAGGCCTGTGGATCCCGAACGAGATCGACAATAACCTTCTCGCCTGGTCCTTGGCAGATCTTGTCGAACGCCTGGATCTCCGTCATTTCATGAGGTGCGACGGTGGCATGCATGCCGCCGGTGATAACGACTCCCTGAGGATTCAGTTCTTTGAAGATCTTAGCTGCTCTGTAGGCCATCGGGAACGTGTAGCTCCTCACGTTCATGATAAGCATGTCGTATCCCCGCAGTTTTCGACGGACCTCTTCCCAAGAGGTACACGCTCGGGTCGAAAACATGTCGGTCATAAGGCCGTGTTTGTGGAGGATTGTTCTAAGGAGAGCCATCCCGTGATCCTGCCACTGTTCGTGAGCCGTGGCACGATCGACCAAAACCCCAAAATCTCCTAGGTCCAACCAAAGTCTTTTCGGTTCTTTGGTTTTAGTTGTTCTCAGGATCGTAGGTAATTTCGGCCATTGTAGTCCTAGCATTTGCGTTCCTTTCGGTTTCTGCCGCTATTCGTGCCAGTTCTGCCGCTACGTAAGTGACGTCGTTGTAAGCCCGATGGGTTTTTAAAATTTCATGTCGAGAACTTGACGATTCTCGCGCGAGCGACTTGCCTGCCAAATGCCTACCGAAGCATAGGTAGGTCCAAGGCTTAGTATTAGATGAAGAAGCTTATCCAATGAGCGGTATTATGTCAAGATTTAGATGAACGTCCGAGTAGTTTCTGCACCCTTTGACGACTGCAAAGCATCTCTTGGAGCCCCGGCCAAATCGTAATCTGCGCAGCTTTTTTGGGTTTTATTCTTGCCGCTTTAAAGGGAGAAACAGTCAAGTTTTTTTCAGCCGAACCTTTGATCATCGTAAGGCGAAAATACACACTTTTGCCTTAGCGGAGCTTTTCTGGTAGCTATCATGGGAATAGAGGGGCATCATGTGGGTCAGCGTCATTATCACCACCCGTAACCGTGCGGGTAGCCTCAAGAGGCTTCTCGGAAGTTTGGAATCTCTTGAATCTTCCGACTCAGTCCAAGTTGAGGTTTTGATCGCTAACAACGGCTCAACCGATGAAACGGAGAGCCTTCTAAGAGGTGAACAAGCAAAAGCGAGAAAATTTTCTCTCAGGGTTCTTCAAGAAAGACAAAGAGGGAAGGCGAGCGCGC
>Ga0105164_10000852_pt1 | contig 20048 bp, 17 predicted proteins | sample VDWuncwatermetaG_FD_89674 | JGI IMG/M metagenome (GOLD analysis project Ga0105164, IMG submission 89674) | Wastewater microbial communities from Netherlands to study Microbial Dark Matter (Phase II) - VDW unchlorinated drinking water | ecosystem: Environmental > Aquatic > Freshwater > Drinking...
TCACCCAGCCGAGGTGCATCATTTGGGCGATACTGAAAGGGCCCTTCCACCCCTTTTCCTTATCCATCACCATCCACCGGGGCCCTTCTGGTTCGGTGATGGTTTCGACCAACCGTTCCTTCAGCTTTTCCTGCCGGATCACATTTTCCTGAATTTCTCTGACATCCGCATGAGCCATCTGGGCAAGTATCTCCATCCGTTTTCGGATCGGCGGATGGGTCGACAAAAGATCCGCCCAAAGACCTTCGGATTCATCCACTTTATCTTCTACGGGATTCATGATAAAAAGTGATTCGAGATTTCGGTCGATGGATCCCAATCCCTTCCAGCCGCGGGAAATCATATAAAGGGCCTCTGACAGGCTGATCGGGTCCCGGGTAAGCTTGACCGCAAGGGCATCGGCCCGCAGTTCCCTGTCCCTGGATACAAAAAGGCGCACCAAATTGTAAAAAAATTGCATGATGTATAAAAGAATATAAATCAAAAATAAAAATAAAACGATGGCTCCGCCGCCTCTCCCAGAAACCCTGATCCGTCCGCTCCGGAACCCCTTTTCGAGTCCTCCAAGCATCGCCGCATAGATCCCAAAGAGGGCACAGCCAATCGTGGTCTGGTAGGAGTCTCCTGAAACGATATGCCCCACTTCATGGGCGACCACCGCCTCGAGCTGCTGGCGGTTTAATTTCGAGAGGAGGCCTTCGGTGATTCCAAGGATCGCTTCCTTACTTCTATTCGAGACGGTAAAGGCGTTCATCGCCACGGTAGGGATCACGACGGGAATAATTTTGTATTTATTCCCCGTCGCCACATTGACTTCATCGACAACCGTCTTGAAACGTTGATGGTAGGTATCCGAGGCATCCACATCAACGGCCTCAAGATTTCCCCTGACAAAAGAAAGGGCGTTGTGGACGGAATAAGCGGAATGGACGACGGCAGCGAAAAGGGCAAAAAGGAGGACGTTCAAAAGTTGTCTTGACGTCAGAAAGGGAGACATTCCTCTCGCTTCGAACTCCATCCCGAAGAATGCTTTCGTAACGGTCGCAAGAAGGATTGCGATCACGAAATAAAAAAGGACGACGACCGCGAAAAAGATCACGATCCGCGTGTTCTTCTGCTCTTCGATTTCCGTGTAGGTAAGTGCCATGAGTGAAGGTTAAGATGAGGAATGAAGGTGCACGTCTCTCTGAGGAAACGGCATCACGATAGTGTTCCGGTTAAATTCTTCGAAGATGGCTTTATTGACATCAAAGAGGACGTCCCAGTAATCGGCCTGCTTGCACCAGAGGGCCGTGCTGATCGTGATGCTTGAATCGGCAAATTCGGAAATCCCAATGCTGGGTTCTTTTCCCTGATATACCTTTGGATGTCGCTTCGCAATGTTCCGGATGATCTCTGTGACCTTGTTAAGATCAGAGTTATAACTGATCCCCACTTTGACACTCACCTTTTTAAGGTCCGAGAAGTTCTGAATGATTTCTCCGATGATGTGTTTATTAGGAATCATCACCTTTGCGCCGTCGACCGTGCCGATTTGGGTTCTCGGGAGACTGATATCCTCCACTTCTCCCATGACGCCGGCGACCTCAATAATGTCCCCCACTTTAAAAGGTTTAGCGAAGATGAGTGAGGCCCCCGCCGCATAGTTAGAAAGTGTCCCTTGGAGGGCAAGACTTACGCCGACACCCGCGACACTCAAGCCGGCCACGAGGGGGGTGAGTTCGATTCCGAATTTACCGAGCGCGAGGAGTGCGGCAAGCGCCATGATGGAGAGCCTTCCAGCGCCGATCAAAAACTTCTTGACGGTGACGTCTACATTTTTTTTGTCGAGGAAATTCGCGACAAGGGACACCACAAACTTTGAAATGACCCATCCGATAAACAGGACGACGATCCCGCCCACCACCTGGAAACCATATTTCACAATAGACTCCAGGGAGAGGTCCACCACCCTTTTGGCGATGCTCACCTGGGCAAAAACGAAGTTAAACATTTTCTCCTTTCATGTAACAGAAATTGGTTGAATTTTCCATATAGAGGCTACTATACAAAATTTTTAGAAAAAGTGCAAGGGTTCTAGGTGCGGCGATTTCTCTGGCATAGACACTTTTTCATTATACCTCAAAAGACCAGCAAGAGGACATTGTGCTATAATATCTTTGGCAATGGGAAAAGTTTTCGGCTACCTCGACATTGAAACCACCGGATTCAGTCCACGGACTGCGGAACTCACCGTGGTCGGACTCTATGTGGTCTATGATCAAAACCGTAAGACTCTTTTCCAGCCCTACGGAAACCAGATTTCTCCCCGCCTTCTCCGACGAACGCTTTCCGATGTGGACATTCTCTATACCTACAACGGCAGGAAGTTTGATCTCCCTTTCATTGAAGCGAAGACCGGTGTGGTCGTTGACAAAAAGTGCAGGCATGAAGATCTGATGTACGCCTGCTGGAAACGGGGTCTTTATGGTGGGTTAAAAGTGGTGGAACGTCTGTTAAGAATCCCCCGCACAACGTCGGATATCGACGGCTGGATGGCGGTACAACTTTGGAATCAGTTCTCTCGCTACGGCGATGCCTCCTCCCTCCATCGACTCCTCGCCTATAACCGCGAAGATGTCCTCAACCTCAGCAAATTACGTTCAAGGCTTTCCCGATGACGTTTCACATCTCTCATTTTTCCCCTCTTCTATCTTGAGTCATTCAAAAAAACTCACCCAGAAACCGCTCCGGCACCCAAACAGACGGTTCTGGGTGAGTTGAATAAGAAACCCAGCGAAAGACGATGTTACTTACCCACCTCGGTGGGGATTGTCGAGGAGGTAGCCGAAGTAGTGGACATGGCGGCCGTCTGTGCGATATCGACCGACTTGGCCACTTGCTTTCCCTCTTTAGAGGTATAGCGAACTTTCACCTGTTCTCCCGCTTTTATGTCGGTGAGATTCAAAATCTGGCCACCCTTCCAGACGAGGGTGCTCTTCGGATCAAGTGTCAGGGTCCAGAACTTGCCGTCTGAGGCAGTTAATTTCAACGTATTGGCCTGAAAATCGACGTCGCTGACGGATCCCTCAGCCGACGCAATCTGCGGTGTAGATGTGGATACGGAGCTGGTGGGCATCGCTGCCTTCTCTCCCATCGACTGCCCCGGATGCTCAGCCGCGAGTACAGCGGGAACTACCGCACACATTGTTACGACCAACATGAATATCGATAAGATTGCCCAATTGCGCTTCATCATTTCCTCCTTTTTCAAATTTTAAACGAACGTTGCCGTAAAAATCCTATGATTTGACTGGTGAAACTGTTTTGGGAGATTTCTTCGTCTTGTGAGTCGATTTTTTCTCCTTGGTCTGCTTGTGCTCTTTATGCTTTTTAGCCGGTTTTGCCGGGGCCGCCTTTGATTCAGACGCGGCTTGTGTCATCGACGCAGAAGAGGACGAATCCGTTGCAGACATTTCGACCGCAAAGACCGAACCTACACCAACGAGGACTAAACTGATAACGAATAAACTTAAGAAACGGCGCATTTTAGGTATCACCCCCTTTCATGGATGAGTTTACACAAGAGGAGATGACGACAAGATGAATTCTAGATTACAAATTGTTCATCTTCGGGAATGAAGGGATCAGGCGGGCGGGGGGATAAGAGGAAAATGAACAGTAAAGGTGGCTCCTTCACCGGGCGGGCTCGCCGCCTCGATACGGCCCTGGTGGGCCTCGGCAATCCAGCGACAGAGGCCCAGGCCGAGGCCGGTGGAATGTGCACTATCAGAAGTGGACTGAAGACTGAAGAACCGGTCGAAAAGGTAAGGCAGGTCATTAGGAGGAATACCGGAACCGGTATCTCGTACGATAAGAGAGACGTCTTTTTCGCGACACTCGAGCTTCAGGGTGACGCGTCCCTGCTGAGGGGTATGCTTCAGAGCATTATCCAGAAGATTGATGAGGAGCCGTTCCAAAAGACGCCGTTCACCCCGTACCCAGACCGGATCATGCGGAGGAACATCAACCATAATCCCCTTCGATTCGGCGATCGTCTGTAAATTATGCTGCACCTGCTGGACCAAAGTGCCCAATTCCACAGGACGCCACTCCACAGCCCCCTCACCCACATCGCTCCGGGCCAAAGTGAGTAACTGCTCCACGATAGAGGCCATTTCATTGATCGCTCCAAGGTGTGTCTGGAGGACGCGGCGGTACTCTGATTCGTCGCGAGGTTTGCGGAGGGCTACCTCCAATTCCCCTTTCATCACCGTGAGCGGCGTACGGAGCTCGTGGGAAGCGGCCGCGCTAAACTGACGCAGACGCCGAAAAGCGCTCTCGAGCCGTGCGAGCATGCTATTGAAGGTGACACCGAGCCGTTCGAGTTCATCACCGGTGCGCGGTACATCAATCCGTTCATGAAGATGTTCCGCGCCGACCCGTTCAGCCTGCGTGATGATCCGGCCGACAGGCTGAAGGGCCATCGTCGCAAGAAACCATCCCACCGCGCTTGTCCCGACGAGCGTCGCCGGAATGAGCGAGAATAACCAGCGTCGCAAGCGTCTGAGTGACGCATCCGCCTGCTGTAAGCTGGCCGCAACCTGGACGAGGTAGAGAAGATGATCTTTTTCGATGACTGGACGGGTGATGAGCCGAATACGGTGCTCCGGCAGTTTGAATGTCTCATAAACAGTGAGTCCCTGTTGTGTCTGGGCTACTGCCGTATCGGTCAGGGGAAGTGCCAGTTTCATAAAACTTTTTGAAGTCACCAAGGGTTCCCCACCGCGATCGATGAGACGGATCGCATGGGCAGTCTCCAACTCCCCCGTCTCGTGAACCCACTGACTGATCATTTTGGGAAACCGCTTCGTGTCGATTTCTTTTTCCATCGTTTGGGAGGCTATTCCAGTATACATAGGTCCCCATTTTCCTTCCCAGAATGCGAAGAGTGAGTCGGTCACGCCGTCGGCCTTCGACGCAAGCACATGATCCACATCTTGCATGAGGTTCGCTACTACATTGGTATAAAGCACAAGTCCAAAGAGACAGAGGATCGTCGCAAGAATTCCAATGTACCAGAGCGTCAATGTAAAACGGATAGAACGGATCATCGTTTGCCGGAAGGTCTTAACATATAGCCCTTTCCACGGAGGGTTTGGAGGAGTTTCGGAGAGAAGTCTTCGTCGATCTTCCGCCGTAGACGCGCGATATGTACATCGATGACGTTTGAGAGAGGGTCAAAATCGTGTTCCCAAACATGTTCAGCGAGCATCGTACGCGTCACCACTTCATTCACGCGGCGCATGAGAAATTCCAAAAGGGCATATTCGCGGTTCGTCAAGGAAAGCTCGTGCCCGGCACGAGTGACCCGGTGACGGAGTGTATCGAGTTCTAAATCAGCGGCCTGTAACACTATGGGAATCATGTCACCGCGTCGACGTAACAGCGCCCGGACGCGTGCCAGAAGTTCTTCGAACCCGAAGGGTTTCGTGAGGTAATCATCAGCGCCGGCGTTAAAACCGGCGACCTTGTCTTGGAGTTCATCTTTCGCGGTCAGGATGAGTACCGGCACACGGAACCGTTCAGCGCGCAGGGTACGGAGGACATCAAGACCCCCACGCTTCGGCAGGAGCAAATCAAGGATCATCAAATCATAGTCGTTCGTCTGTGCCAAAAAAAGCGCCTCTTCCCCGTCACCCGTGACATCGACGGTAAACTGCTCCTCACGGAGACCCCGACGGATGAAACTGGCTACCCGCGAATCGTCTTCGACCAAAAGGATGCGCATCGTTTACCACTTCAATACAAAACTCAACGCCTCGCTTCAAAGATCCGGTTGAAGGGGGTTTCGGTGGCGCGCCGAAACTGACTAAAGCCCCCTGCCGTCACGGTCTCGCGGAGTGTCTTCTCCGTCGCGACGGCGCCGAGCGCCGGGCCGCCAAGGGCGAGGGAATTGGCCGTGCAACAAAGTGTAGAGGCGGCTGAGAAGGTGCGGCCGATCGGATTAAAGTTCTCCTCAGCACTGTTCCCCGCCATCGGTTCAACGATGAGGACACTTCCGTCCTTCGCCAATGTCTGGTAAGCGCGCCTCAATGCTCCGACCGGATCGCCCATATCGTGAAGACAGTCAAAGAAAGCGATCAGGTCGTATTGTTCGTCCGGGAAACTTTTTGCATCGGCGACTTCAAAACGGATATGGTCAGCGAGTCCCACTTTGGCCGCCTCCCGGCGCGCATGCTCGATAGACGGCTTGTGGTTGTCAAATCCATAAAACTGCGCCTTGGGATAGGCCTTCGCCATAATAAGAGTGGACGCCCCGTGGCCGCATCCCACATCCGCCACCTTGGCACCCGCCTTCAATTTCGCTTCCACGCCGGAGAGGGACGGAATCCACTCGCTCACAAGATGGGCGGTATAGCCGGGGCGGAAGAAACGCTCCGTACCGACGAAAAGGTCAGGGTCATGCTCCCCCCAAAGCATCCCGCCGCCATTTTGGAACGCTTCAGTGATCCGTTTCTCAGCACGTGACATCGCCTTCACCACGTAAAAACCGCCGGCCACATAAAAAGGGCTTGCCTCGTCGGTGAGTGCAACGGCCTGTTCAGCCGGGAGCATGTAGCGTCCGGTCTTCGCATCATATTCCACGTAGCCGCCAGCCGCCTGATTGACCAGCCATTCCCGCACATACCGCTCAACCGTGCCGGTCCGCTGGGCAAGCTCGGCAGGCGTGAGTGGTCCTGCCCCGGCCATCGCTTGATAGAGCCCAAGTTTGAGGCCGATATAGACAAGTGTGGAACTGAGCGATGCGCCGAAATCGCCCACCACTTTTCCCAAAAAAGCATTCAGTTTTTCCTCATTGATCGATTGCGTTTCAACTTTGGGTGTCATCGAAACCTCCATCGTTTACTTTTTGAGAATCGCCTCAAGGGCACCACCCAGATTCGGATAGCGAAACGTGTACCCAGAGGATTCCAGCTTTTTCGGCATCACACGCTGCCCTGTGAGGAGTACCTCAGACATTTCACCGAGTAAAATGCGTAAGACAAAAGCAGGCACCGGCGCCCACGAGGGTCGATCCATCGCTTTCCCGAGGGAGGCGCAAAATTCTTTCATCGTGACCGGATGAGGAGATACAGCATTGACCGGACCTGAAAGGTCAGGATGTTCCAGCGCAAAAAGAATGATGCTGACGAGGTCATCACGATGCACCCACGAAACCCATTGGCATCCGGAGCCGAGCGGCCCTCCCATAAAGAACTGAAATGGCGGGATCATTTTCTGAAGCGCCCCGCCGTCTTTCTCGAGGACAATCCCGATCCGTAGACGGACTACACGGACACCCCCTCTTTCGGCTATCCGTGCGGCCTCTTCCCATTGCTCACAGGTATCCCCCAAAAAACCTCTTCCTTTCGGATGCAATTCGGTCACGTCACTCTTTTCCACATGCCCATAGTAACCGATCGCCGAGGCGTTTACCAAGACCTGAGGTTTTTTTCGCGACTGCGTGATCGCCGATGTGATCGCTTTGGTTGCCTCGAGGCGACTTCCGATGATGCGTGCTTTCTGATAATTTGTCCATCTTTTCCCGACAATCGGTTCGCCGGCGAGATTCACCACGGCATCCGCTCCGCTGATATAATCCGCCCATGCGCCGACCGATTTGCCATCCCAGGGAGCAACTGTCACAAAATCGCCGGAAAAACGCTTCCCTGCCTCAAGATTTCTCGTGAGAAGAATTGTAGAATGCCCTTCTTCCTTCAATCGTTTGAGGAGTGCGCTTCCAATAAATCCTGTCCCGCCACTTAAGACAATTCTCATCAGTACCGAATGCTCCGTTTAGTATTTTCGATGTCTATTGTCCTCCTGAAAAAATTTTCTTTAGCGCGCCTGTGGTCTCTTTGGCCGCCTCCTGAGCGGTTCCCATCGCTTCTCTCCCCACCTGTTTGGTGGAGCTGGCGGTTTTCAGGATCATGCCGGTAGACTTTTTCAGAGTGTCGGTCACCTCTCCCTGCAGTGCACGAACGTCAAAATTGGCAAGTCGCGCGACCGAGGTTTTAAACAAAGCGCGGGTGACAATGAGACTGCCAAACACATAGGGGTTTGTGATATTCTCGTACCGCTCATCGATATTCACGTCAAATTCACTCACCTTGGGCGGTGTGCCTCTCGAGTAATCCTTATAAACAACCTTTTCGACTTTGAGTTCGAGGACATCGATCTGAAGTTTGGGCATCTTTCCTTGAGACTTTTTTTCTGGAGCGGCTTTTGCTTCTTTTGTCTCCTTGACCGTTCTGAGCGAATCCAGATTGAGTTCACCTTTTTCGTTTTTGACGACAGTGAGTTCTTTGAGGTTCAGTTTAACCTCTTCAAGATGAACTTTTCCTTTGAGAAATGCGCCTAGATCGTAATCGACATAAATTTCCGGCATATCCACCATCACTCTGTCTTGGAATTCGCGCGGGTTGAATAATTTTAAATCTTTGATGCCGACCAGAGTCTTCAGGATCCCGACATTCATGTGTCTCATCTGTAGGTCGAGGCCGGTCATCGCCTTGACGCCGCCTGAGACGGCCATCTGGGCGATTGTATTTTTGCCAATGGAGATTATTGCAAAGAAAGCAACCAGAACAATAACGGTGGTGATCAGTTTCTTCATTGGGTTAACCTCCTTCAACCTCTTCGTACTGCTGTCTGAGACGTTCCACGACGGTGGAATCTGCAAGTGTGGTGGTATCGCCAAGCGCCTTCCCTTCGGCGATGTCCCGCAAGAGGCGGCGCATGATTTTTCCGGAGCGGGTCTTGGGAAGGTCTGCGGAAAAAAAGATGTCATCGGGCCTCGCCAAAGCACCGATTTTTTTCACCACATGTTCTTTGAGTTCCCCGATCAGGGGTTGCGAGGATTTTGTGTTTTCTTTAAGGGTTACAAAAGCGACGATCGCCTGCCCTTTAATGTCATGGGGCCTCCCGACGACGGCCGCCTCCGCAACGGAAGGGTGGTCGACGAGAGCGCTTTCGACTTCCATCGTGCCAATCCGGTGCCCGGCGACATTCATCACGTCATCGACGCGCCCCAAAAACCAAAAATAGCCGTCCTCATCGCGCTTGGCGCCGTCCCCCGGAAAATAGAGATCCTTTTTCCATTTGGTCCAATACTGCTTCACGTACCTCTCATCGTCGTTGAAAATAGTCCGGAGCATCGAAGGCCACGGTTTGGTGATCGCAACAAGGCCGCCGCCCACATTTACTTTCTCCCCCTTTTCCGTCAACACGTCCGCCGAAATCCCGGGAAAAGGTCTTGTGGCGGAGCCCGGCTTGGTTGTGGTAATCCCGGGAAGCGGCGTAATCATAATGCAGCCTGTCTCAGTCTGCCACCAGGTATCGACGATGGGACACTTTCCCCGACCGATATTTTCGTGATACCAAATCCAGGCCTCCGGATTGATTGGCTCTCCGACGGTGCCGAGAAGCCGGAGCGACGAAAGGTCGGCCCCTTTGGGCCAATCGTTGCCCCATTTCATAAAGGTACGGATCGCGGTCGGTGCCGTATAGAAAATAGTGACCCCATATTTTTCAATCAGCTTCCAGAAACGGTCTTTCTCCGGCCAGTCAGGAGCACCTTCATACATAAAGACGGTGGCACCGTTCGCCAAGGGACCGTAAATCACGTAACTGTGTCCAGTGACCCACCCGATATCCGCCGTGCACCAGAACACGTCTTCTTCCTTTAAATCAAAAACCCACTGCATCGTCGCAGTAACGCCGGTGAGATATCCGCCCGTCGTATGGACAATCCCTTTGGGCTTTCCGGTTGTCCCTGACGTGTACAAAATATAAAGGATATCTTCAGCGTCGGTTTCAGCCACCTCACACGTCGCCTCTGCTTCCTGCATGAGCCGATGCCACCAATGATCGCGGCCCTCCTGAACGCGGCACGGTACAGGGCTTGCTCCTCCCCGTTGGACAATCACCACATGTTGAATGGACGGACATCCTGTAAGCGCTTCATCCGCCGCATTTTTAAGAAGAATCTGTTTTCCGCGCCGCCAACCGAAATCGGCGGTAATGAGAAGCTTGGCTTGGGCATCGTTGATCCGATCCCGGAGCGCTTCGGCACTGAATCCCCCGAAGACAACATTGTGGGCGGCACCGATCCGGGCACAGGCGAGACAACTGATGACGAGTTCCGGAACCATCGGAAGGTAAATTGCAACCCGGTCTCCCTTTTGAACGCCGAGTTTTTTAAGAACACTTGCGAAACGGTTCACTTCTTTGTAGAGATCCCAATAGGTGAAGGTCCGTTTATCCCCCGGCTCCCCTTCCCAGATGATCGCGGCTTTATTCCGGCGTGCCCCGTTAGAAACGTAGTTTCTAACGGGGCGTGAGGCAAATCCTTTTTCAGAAAAGATATGCCGGTCTACACAATTAAAACAGGCATTGATCTTTCCTCCGACAAACCACTTCGCATGCGGAGGGTCCCATTCAAGAACCTTTTTCCAAGGTTTTATCCAGTCGAGCTTCTTCGCCCATTCGGCCCAGAACGCCTCCGGATCGCGGGAAGCCTTTTCGTAGATAGACTCATCCCGCACATTGGCTTTTTCTTGGAACTCCTTTTTTGGAGGGAACTTACGACCTTCCTGAAGCAGGACTTCTATGGATGGAATGGGGTCTGTTGACATAGGAGGGTATTATACCAAATTCAATGGGTCAGCGCTTGGAACGTTTCCGCTTCGTCGGGTCGAGGATTTTTTTCCGGAGACGGATGTTTTTGGGGGTGGTCTCCACCAATTCATCGGACCCGATATATTCGATCGCCAACTCCAGCGTCATCTCTTTCGGTGGGGTCAGAATGATGGCAAAGTCGGAGGTTGAAGAACGCATGTTGGTCAGTTTTTTGGCCTTGCAGGGGTTCAGATCAAGGTCTTCGCCGCGCGCATTTTCGCCAATAATCATTCCCTGATAAACCTCCACGCCCGGCCCGATGAAAAGGGTCCCCCGCGCCTCCGCGTTATTCAGACCGTAGGCTGAGGAAACTCCCGATTCGATGGCGATGAGGGATCCGCGGGGCGCCATCGAAATCGGCTCCTTCTCCATCGGTTTGTATTCCTCGAAGACATGGTGGACGATCGCGGTACCGCGTGTTTTAGTCATGAGGGCTCCTTTCAAACCGATCACACCACGCGTTGAAATTTGGTATTCGAGGTGAAGTTCCCCCGTCGGGGCTTGAATCATATTCTTCAGCGTTCCCTTCCTTCGCCCGATCTCTTCGATGACCGCCCCCTGATATTCCTGTGGCACATCGATCACCAAAAATTCGAACGGCTCATGTTGGACGCCGTTTTTCTCGTGGAGGATCACTTCCGGCCGAGAGACCTGAAGCTCGAATCCCTCGCGGCGCATCGTCTCAATGAGAATGGCCAGATGGAGTTCTCCTCTTCCCGCGACAAGAAGTGTATCGGGGCTTTCTGTATCGGTGACCCGAAGAGAAACATTCGTTTCAAGTTCTCTGAAGAGCCGCTCCCTGAGCGCGCGGGAGGTCACAAATTTTCCTTCGCGCCCCGCAAAGGGGCTCGTGTTCACAGCAAAGGTCATCTGCACCGTCGGTTCATCGATGACCGGTGGCGTAAGAGGCCTCGGGTCATTCGGATCGGTGAGGGTGTCTCCGATTCCGATCCTCTCAAACCCGGAGACGGCCACGATCTCGCCCGCCTCCGCGCGCTCCACCTCCACCCGCTCAAGGCCCTCGTAACTTAAAAGGCCGGTGATTTTGGAAGCGGTCTCGCTTTTGTCTTTCCGGACCAAGAGGACTGTGTCCCCTTTTTGGATCGAACCTCCTGTAATTTTTCCGATCCCCATCGTCCCCTTGTAAAAATCGCCGAGGAGGGCAAGGATCAAGATTTGAAGCGGTTCATCCCGTTTGACATCGGGGGGAGGGATTTTTTCAAGGATGGTATCGAGGAGGGGGAAAATGGTGTCTGACGGTTTTTGAAGGTCAAGGGTCGCCGTTCCCTTCACAGCATCCGTATACACGACTGAAAAATCCAGTTGTGCATCATGGGCATTCAGTTCGCAAAAAAGATCAAAGGTGTGGTTGACAACCACATCAGGCTCGACATTTGGAAGATCGATTTTATTGATGACCACAATCGCTTTGAGGCCGAGTTCAAGGGCCTTTCGGAGCACAAAACGGGTCTGCGGCATCGGGCCGTCTTTGGCATCCACAAGGAGGAGAACGCCGTCGACCATCCGGAGCGTCCTTTCTACCTCGCCGCCGAAATCGGCATGGCCCGGCGTATCGACAATGTTGATTTTAGTGTCTTTGTAGAGAACACTTGCGTTTTTGGCGCGGATCGTAATTCCCCGCTCGCGCTCGAGGTCGAGACTGTCCATAATCCGCTCCCCCATTTCATCGATATTGCGGTGCACGCGGGTCTGACGAAGGATCGCATCGACCAGTGTCGTTTTTCCATGATCTACGTGGGCGATAATTGCAATGTTACGAATAGATTTTTGCTGGGTCATGGGAGATTTGATTAACGGTGGCGGTGATGGCTATGACGACGAGGGCTAGGGTGAAGGCGTTGACCGTGACGCGCGTGGGGACCGTGCGGTGCGGGTGGGCGCGATTTTTTGTAATCAAAATTGGGGAGTGTGACACGAGGGAGAACCCGGTTGAGCATTTTTTCGATGTCCCTCACCAGCGGCTCTTCCTCCCGGTCGACGAGCGTGAAGGCATCACCCGTCGCCTCCGCCCGAGCGGTGCGGCCGATCCGGTGGATGTAATCGTTCGGCGTATGCGGAACGTCAAAGTTCACGACGTGGCTGATGTCCTCGATATCAATACCGCGCGCTGCGATATCCGTGGCGACCATCACTTGGTTTCGGCCCCGACGGAACGCCTCGAGGGCATGGAGCCTTTGTCCCTGACTTCTGTTTCCATGAAGGACAGAGACTTTCAGTCCGCGCCTTTCCAAACTCTGGGAGAGGCGATCGGCGAAGTGTTTGGTGCGGGTAAAGACAAGGACGGAAGTCATCTCCTGTGAGCGGAGAAGTTCCACCAGAAGATCGGTTTTCAGATGGCGCGGTACCGGATAGACGGCATGGCGGATCCCGACGGCCGGAGTGGAGCGGTGGCCGATCTGGATCGTCACAGGATTATGGAGAATCTGATGAACGAGGGTGGCAATTTCCGGGGAAATCGTCGCGGAAAAAACAAGATTCTGCCGTTTCGGTGGAAGAACGCGAATAATCTTCTGGACATCCGGCTGAAATCCCATGTCGAGCATCCGATCCACTTCATCCAAGACAAAGACCTCGAGATCGGCAAAATTGATCCGCCCGGAATAAATGTGGTCGAGGAGTCTTCCCGGCGTCGCCGAAATGACATCGACTCCCTGCGAAAGCGCTCTAATCTGTGGTTCCATCGGCACACCGCCGAAGATGGCAGTGCCCTTGAGATGAATGTAGCGGGAGAGCGCTCTCAAATGTTCCATCGACTGCAGCGCCAGTTCACGGGTCGGCGCCACGATGAGCGCCCGGACATGTTTACGAGGTTTTCCTTCAAGGAGTTTATGGAGAATCGGGAGAACGAATGCCGCGGTCTTGCCGGTGCCGGTCTGCGCGCATCCGATCACATCGCGTCCTTCGAGGATCGCCGGAATCGCTTCCGCCTGGATCGGGGTCGGCCGAATATACCCAAGATCATGAATTCCCTTGAGGAGATTCGGATGGAGGGCGAGTGATTCAAACGTGAGAGGTCTATTCATCCGTTATAACTGAATGCTCCTGTCGGTCTGATTGAGAATGCGGATCACATCTGGTCCTACAATCAGTTTCATGGTTGGAAGGATATCTTTTTGCTGGATGCCCCTTTTTGTCATACAGGGGGTACACACGTTGATCTCTCCGCCTTTCTCCACAATCTCGTGGATCAATTTTTTCATCGGCTTGAAAGGTTCGCCGTTATTCATATCGTCGGCGTATCCTTTGACGGCAAGACGCACCCCTTCACCCGCAAGAATAATGAATACCGCTTCGCCACTGTCTAAAGCGGCATTGGCGAGGGTCAAACTGACCGTCGCCTTATCCACATTGTCTTTCCCATAAGAGACCATCACACAAAAACTCATGAGAGCGCCTCCTGGCTGTGTTTGCGGCGCTTTTCCCCTTCGCGGAACCGGCGTTTCTCATCACCCGTCTCTGGAATGAGGCGCGGCACCTCTCGAGGACGCCTTTGTTCATCCACACAGACCATCGTGAAATAACAGGAGTTCGTACGCCTCTTTTCCCCTGTCTTCAGAGTCTCGGCGAAAATTTTGATCCCGATTTCCATCGAACTTTTTCCAACATAATTGACGGAGGCGAAACAGGTCACCAGTTCCCCGACCCAGATCGGTTCATGAAAATCGACCCGGTCCACAGCGACGGTCACACAGTTCGGACCCGCATGGCGTGAGGCGCAGACGTACGCAACACCATCTGCCAGCGCAAGGATCGTTCCGCCATAGACGGTGCCGGCAACGTTCGCATGCTGCGGCAGCATCAGCTGGCTCATCTCGGTTTTGGATTCAGAAACCCTTTTCTCTGTCATCGAACCTATTCTATCACTTTTGTTTACATCAGAGGAGTTACCGAATAAAAAGGAGTGCGAGTTTCGTGACACAGAACGCAATAACGCCACACACCGGAAAGGTCAGAATCCAGGCGGTCACAATGTCTTTCGTAACTCCCCACCGCACAGCAGAGAGACGTCGGGTTGCACCGACCCCCATGATGGCGGTATTGATGGTATGCGTCGTACTTAAAGGAATACCCAGACGCGAGGCCAGTTCGATGGTGCAAGCGGACGCCGTTTCGGCAGCAAACCCATGGACCGGTTCGAGTTTGGTGAGTTTCAATCCCATCGTCTTCATGATTTTCCAGCCGCCAAAGGCTGTGCCGAGTCCCATGACCGTCGCACAAAGAAGGATTACCCAGAGAGGAACGTGGAATTGAGCATGAACCCCGCCCAGAAGAAGCACCAGCGAAAAAACACCAATAAACTTCTGTCCATCATTGGAACCGTGGCTGAAGGCCATGAAGGCGGCGGAGAGAAGCTGCGCTTTCCCAAAGAAGCGGCGCACCATGGACGGGCGGGTTTTCGCAAAAATCCAGTAGATCGCTGACATTAAGACAAGCCCCCCGCCGAATCCCAAAAAGGTGGAAAAAAGGAGCCCCACCAACACCTTTTGCCAGCCAGACCAAAGAAGCGCCGACGGGCCTGCTGTGGCAAGACCGGCTCCGGTCAGCCCAGCAATTAAAGCATGGCTTTCACTGGTGGGAAGACCTCCCCAGTAATAGGTAAATGTACTCCAGGAGACGATCCCCACCATGGCCGCGCCCACCGTAATGAGGTTAACCATTTCGGGTCGGACGATCCCTTTTGCAATGGTTGTGGCGACGGCGGTGCCGGACATGGCACCCAAAATATTAAACAAGGCCGCCATGAGGATAGCCCAACCTGGAGAGAGGACGCGTGTTGAAACAACGGTGGCAATGGAATTGGGGGCATCCGTCCACCCATTCACATACTCTGCGGCCAGCACCAGGCCGAGGACAAGAAGGGTTCCGAAAGAAAGTTCCATATAATTAATTCGGAGTGTAGAGTGCGGAGTTCGGAATATCATTCCGCACTCCGAATTCCACATTCCGCATTCCAGTGTTATGCATTCTTGAGGACAATCCCTTCAATGGCGACAGCCACATCCTCACTCTTGTCGTTGGCCGTTTCTATCAATTCATACAGCTCACGCCATTTCATCACATCGAGCGGGTCGGATTTGCTGTCAAAGAGCGCCACGACGGCATTCCGAAGGAGACGGTCCCCTGCGTTCTCGAGACGGTTGATTTCGATACAGTGCTTTAAGATTTCTTCCTGACGCATACGGCGCAGTTTCGGCATCATGTTGTGGATTTCTTCGACCTGCTTGACAACCACCTCGGCCATCTCTTTTGCATAAGAGGTGATTGTTTTAATCTTATAAAGAACGAATCGTTCGGTCGTCGCTTCAATGAAATCAAGCACATCATCGAGCGTCGAGGCGAGCTGGTGGATGTCTTCGCGGTCGAGCGGTGTGATGAACGTTTTGTGGAGTCGCGCCATAATCTCATGAGTGATTTGGTCTCCTTCATGTTCCAACCGTTCCATCCGCTGTGCATTCTCCGTGACCTTGTCGAAATGTTCCATCGTCTCGGAGAGGAGTCGCGCCGCTGCGAGCAGATTGTTGGATGCCTTCTCAAACAAATCAAAAAAGGATTGTTCTTTTGGAATTAAGCTGAAACCCATATCCCCTCCTTCAATAAGCCCCCTCTTCTTGCTTTCGCAAGAAAGCAGAGGGGGCGAATTGAACCCCGCCCGCTTTGCTTCGCAAAGCGAAGCAGGCGGGGTAAATTTCCCTCGACGTTGCTCGGGACTCCTTCGAGGGATCCTGAGCGAAGTCGAAGGGCAGCCAGAGACTTACGTCAGTTATTCCGTAAGTCTCGGCTTCATTTACAAACGGACGCAGTATAACATACCCCCAATACTCAAGGCAAGCCTTTTCAAAATTTTGTCAATAACAGTCTTCTTCTAAAACTTGACAAAACGTTTTTTTTAAGTAAGATTAGGATAGGGCTTTCGTCAAGGAATCGCCGACCCTACAAAGGGTAAATCACTGAAAGACGCTACCCTCTATCACCGTTTGGGTTAGGCAAAATAAACTTTCTCTTCAAAAGAAACCAGAGCACCAAAAGGTTTCGGAGGTAAACCAATGATCGGAAAAAATACTCTCAGAAAACGCGCCTCGGCGCCGAATCTTTTCAAAACTGCACTCCGCTCTACGCGCTTCGATGAACAGAGCTCGGAAAACCTCAAGGAAAGAATTCAAAAGAAGGCGTACGAGCTGTATGAAAAAAGAGGCTGTGTCGACGGTAACGATTTCGCCGACTGGCTTGAGGCCGAAAGACTGGTCAAGTCCGGCAAGGCCTAAATACTCAGTCTCTACAACCTACTCACTTAATAAAAGGAGGCCATTCCATGGCCTCCTTTTATTTATATTTCCGGCGCTCAATCTTTGTGAAGAGACTGTACGCGCAGGGAACGACGAAAAGTGTCAAAATCGTCGAAAGCGTCACGCCTCCGATGACGGCGATCGCCATCGGGATGCGTGTTTCGGCTCCCGGCCCCACCGCAAGTGCCGGTGGAACCGCCGCAGCAATTGTTGTCACAGAGGTCATCAGGATCGGCCGGAGACGGACCGGACAGGCATGCATCAACGCTTCATGAACCCCCTTCCCCTCTTTACGAAGCTGGTTCGTGAAATCGACTAAAAGAATCGAATTTTTCTTCACAATCCCCATGAGTAGTATCAACCCGATAAAACTGTAAACATTGAGGGACTGTCCCCCGAGCCAAAGGGCGATGAGTGCTCCTGAAAAGCTGAATGGAAGCGCCAAAAGAATAATGGTGGGATGGAGGTAGCTATTGTATTGTGAGGCGAGCACCATATAGGCCACCACAAGACCGAGCCAGAGGGCAAATAGGAGACTCTGAAACGATTCTCGGAATGTTGCCGTTCCACCGCCAAAAACGATCCGGTAAGGCGCAGGCAAAATCTTTTTCGCGATCCTTTCGACTTCCGCAAGGGCGGCGGTCTGCGATTTCCCCAGAGCAATGTTCGCAAACAGACCGATCGCTCGTTCGCGCCCGCGGCGGGTCACCGACAGAAGCGCCGGCTTTTCGGTCACTGCCACCACATCCTTCAATTGAACCAATTCCCCTCGGTTATTCCAGACCCACAACTTCTCGATGTCTTCTTTCTGCGTCCGCTGGGAAGGGATCAGCCGGACCCGTACATCGTAGCGGCGGCCTCCCCGGGTATATTTGGCGATCCGCTCTCCGCCGATGAGTGCGTTAACGGTATGGCCGATCGTTTCGACGCTCACACCCCGTTCGGCGGCGCGTTTGCGGTCGGGCCTCACCCGAAACTCCGGGATCCCTGTGAGATAATCGGTGTCGACGTCGATGAGAAAAGAACTCTTTTCCATTTCCTTTCGAATCTGCTCGGAGTAGTCGGCGAGTTTTTCCCAGTCGGGACCCCGGACGGTCGCCTCCACAGGAAAGCCGCGCTGGGCGGAAAAACCGCTTAAGGAGAGATCCTGAATCGTGGCTCGGGTATCCGGAATGGTATTTAACTCTTTGCGGAAAAGGGCCATGAGTTCCTGTTGCGAAAGAGGATGGGTGCCGGGAGGGACAACCGGCCGTTCTTTCGGCGGTTTGAACGTCGTAAAAAGGACTCCGGTATTGACCTCGCCCCCGCCAAATCCGCCGATCGATCCGAAATAACGCTTGACCTCCGGACGACTCATTGCGAATTTCTCCGCCTCCTTGAAGCGCGAATCGGTAAATTCGATAGAAGAGCCGACCGGTGTCTGCAGGCGGACGAGAAACATGCTCTGATCCTGCGACGGAACAAATTCTTTGCGTAAAAGCGGCATGAAGGCCAGGGATGCCAGAAACAGAAGCACCGTCCCGGCAAGGACCAGTTTCCGGCGGGAAAGTGACCATCCCAAAGATGTTTTATAACTTCCTGCAAGCCGCCTAAAACCCTCCTCCACCCACCTGCCGAAACGGGTGGTCCGCTCGCCGATCCGTAGAAACTGGGCGCAGCGCATCGGTGCCAGGGTGAGCGCTTCAAGAAGCGAAAGGGCGACCGCGATGGAAATAGTGACACCGAATTCGAAAAAGAATTTCCCAATAATTCCGGACATGAAGGCAACCGGCAAAAAGATGGCAATAATGGCGATCGTAGCCGCAAGGGCTGCAAAGGTGATTTGTCTTGCCCCAATCCTTGCCGCCTCGACCTGCTCAATACCCTGTTCGCGGTAACGGACAATATTTTCAAGCACCATGATGGCGTCGTCGACGACAATCCCGATGGCTAACGACAATCCGAGAAGTGTAAAGGTGTTCAGGGTGAAATGCATGAAATGAAGGCAGATGAACGACCCGATGATCGAGGTCGGAATGGCAAGGAGCACATTCATCGTGGCACTCCAAGATCCCAGAAACATCCAGCAGACGAGAGAGGTCAAGATCGCAGAAAGAATCAGAGCAAAAATGAGTTCATTCACAGATTCTTCGATGAAACGGGTACGGTCAAAATTCACCCCGATTTCGATCCCTGCGGGGAGCTCCTTCTTCACTTCCTCCAGGCGTTCCAACACCTTGTGGGCGACCGCCACTTCATTCGCTCCCCGCTGTTTGCGGATCCCCAGGCCGACCGCCGGCTTTCCCATGATACGGGCGATCCGTCGGATATCGGCAAGGCCGTCTTCAACCGTTGCCACTTCCCTCAAATAAATCGGCTTATAGATGGGGGAGGCGGAACGCCGGCTGATAATGATGTTTTCAAATTCCTCGACGCTGGAAGCCTCTCCCATCGCGCGGACATTAAATTCTTTGGCCTTGGTCTCGATCCGGCCCGCCGGAATTTCGGCATGCTCCTTTTGAACGGCGCCGATCACATCTTCAACGGTCAGCTGGAGCGCTTCCAATTTTTCCTCGTCCACCCAGACCCGCAGATTCCGTTCCAGAAATCCTCCTAAAAAGATCTCCCCCACCCCGCTAATGGTCTGAAATCGGTCCTTCAGGTGATCCTGGACATATTCCATGAGATCCCGCGCCGGTATGTCGCCGGAGACGCCCAGCCACATGATCGGATTATCCTGAGGATTTGTCTTGGTGACAACCGGCGGGTCAATGTCTGTGGGAAGGCGGCGTTGGGCCTGCGCAATTTTGGTCTGGACTTCCTGGAGGGCAGCGTCGATATCCCGGTCTAATTCGAATTCGATGGTGACTGTCGCCTGTCCTTGCCGGGTCGTGGAAGAAACATCCCGGATCCCCTGAATGCTCATCATGGCATCTTCGACCACGTCGACGACATCGCTTTCCAAAACCTCGGGCGCCGCACCCTCCCATGTAAGACTCACCGATATCACGGGAAAATCGACGTCCGGCATTTGACTCACACCCATCCGCTGAAAACTGATAA
>Ga0105164_10000853_pt1 | contig 20047 bp, 19 predicted proteins | sample VDWuncwatermetaG_FD_89674 | JGI IMG/M metagenome (GOLD analysis project Ga0105164, IMG submission 89674) | Wastewater microbial communities from Netherlands to study Microbial Dark Matter (Phase II) - VDW unchlorinated drinking water | ecosystem: Environmental > Aquatic > Freshwater > Drinking...
AGCTTGCACCCAGTAATTATTCTTTAATAGTAAATAATAAATCTACTTTTTTAAAATCAAACAATGATAATCTTGATATGAGTTCAATTGAAAAAAGCATTGAAGAAAATAAGTTAAAGGTTGAAGAGAGGCTTATTTTACTGATGATTGGGAGGCTGGGTATTACTGCTACTCAAATAATCTCATTAAAAACATTTCAAGTAGACTTTGAAAATAAAGTAATAAATATTTCTGACACTGAAAAAATTGATCTGCCATTTGACACATTTGATTTATTAAGAGAATATTTGATTGAAATAAGAGTTAAAGCTGAAAATTCTAGTGATAATTTAAATTTGTTTTTAAATGAAAAAGGAGAATCCATAACTGAAGGTGAGATTTACAGACTTGTTAAAAAATTAAGTGCTGATTTACATTTTCAGGGAAAAGGAAAACTAACCACTAGAAGATTGAAAAAATTATCTGAATCAAAGACTGATTTTCTATCCATGCAAAGAGAGCTATTAAGTGTAAGTTCTCCTAATAAAATCAACATGGAATCTGATCCTCGCAATGACGACACCAACATATGATATTATTTATTTATAGATGAAAAAGAAAGAAATCTCTGTATTAGTTTGTGGTGCTGCCGGTAAAATGGGGCAGTCTGTCATCAGGGCAGTTGACGCTGAAGCAGGAATGAAAATTGTTAGTGCTGTTGATAGATTAGGAAACCCAAATATTGGTACAGATGTTGGAACTATATGTGGAATAAGTGAAGTCGGTGTTAAGTTAGGTGGAAATTTAAAAGATGCTATCAGTAAAACACAGCCTGATGTTATGGTTGATTTTACTATGCCTGAAATTGTTTTTGTAAATGCTGAGATAGCATTAAAATCAGGTGTTCGTGTAGTTATCGGAACCACTGGAATGTCTAAAGATGACATTGCTGAATTATCTAAGTTTTCAAAACAAAATGGAGTCGGAACGATAGTAGCCCCAAACTTTGCTATCGGTGCAGTTCTTATGATGAAGTTTGCAAAAGAAGCCAGTAAATATTTCTCACATGCAGAAATCATAGAATATCACCACGATAAAAAACTAGATGCCCCTAGTGGTACGGCTATTAAAACAGCAGAAATGATGTCTGATGCTAGAAAAGAGTTTGGAAGAGATTCTGTAAAAGGAAAAGAGACTATAAAAAATGCACTCGGTGCTACAGGTCCTTCTAATATTCATATTCACAGCGTTCGCTTACCTGGATATGTCGCTCATCAGGAAACCATATTAGCTTCACCTGGTCAAACACTAACCATTAGACATGATTCCTATGATAGAGCTTCATTTATGCCTGGAGTTCTCATGTCTATTAGAAAAGCAATGGAATTAGATCATTTAGTCTATGGATTAGAAAATATTATTTAGCTACTTCGAATTTACCCTTAGCTATTTTATAAACAATGAAATTAGGCTCTGTTAAATCCCCCTTTTCATTAAAAGAAAGTTTTCCTGTAAGTCCTTCATAGTCCTTAGTTTCACTAATTGCTTTTGCTATTTTTTCAGTATCTTTAGATCCTACATTTTCTATGGCTTTCATTAATATATTCGTAGCATCAAATGAGTTTGCTGAATATGATCCTAAATCTTTTCCAAATTTACTTTTATAAGATTCCAGAAATGTTTGATCTGTAATTTCGGGAAGTGAAATCACAAGAGCATCTTCAGCATTGTTTTTCGCTCCCTCAATAAACTCTTCATCAAAAACACCTTCAGAACCAAGGAAAGTAGTTTTTAAACCTGACTCTCTAAGTTTATTTACAAATTTTGCAGCATCTCCATACTCTCCAGCAAAGAAAATAAAATCTGGAAGTTTAGTTTTCAATTCAGAGGTCTCTTTACAAAAATCGCATTCACCCACTTTATAGGATTTATAAAATACGATTTGTGATGTTGTTTTTGCATTGTCTATTTGTCTTAAAAATTCAGAAGCAAGACTAGACCCATAACCTCTATTATTATAAATTACAGCTAATTTTTTAAATCCTTTTTCTAATGCAAACTTTGCAGCAAGTTCACCCTGCTCATCATCTCTACCTATTGTCCTAAAAACAAAACCATTGACTTTTTTTCTATCAGTGAAAAACGGGCTGGTAGATCCTGGGGAAATTTGAGGAATTTTTGCTTTTGAATAAATCTCTGAAGCTGGGATAGAAATATCTGAATTTAAATGTCCTATAACACCAAGAACTCCTTGCTCTACAAGACTTCTGGCTCTCCATGTTCCTTCTCCAGCAAGCCCTCCATCATCTACTTTTACAAGTTCTACCTTTTTCCCATTTATTCCACCATTTGCATTTTTTCTTTCTACGGCTAATTCTGCTCCATTAATAATGGATAGTCCAAGAGCTTTATAAGGACCAATCTGGGGGGCGGCAACAGCAATTTTATAAACATCAGATTCTGGTGGTTTTGTGCATGAGAACATTAATGCCACCAGTAGAAGCGCGATTAATCGCGCTTCTACTCCGTGATGAATACGATTGCGTATATTTTTATTCATTTTCCACCACCTTGAACTTTCCATTCACAACTCTATTCAATACAAATCCTTCTGATGTAAGGTCTCCTTTTGAATCAAAAGAAATCAATCCTGTTACACCTTGAAAATTCATGGTTTTTGCTACTTCTAATGCTATTTTTTCTCCATCATTCTCTTTAATTTTTTTCATAGCTTCAATTAAAATATTTGTAGCATCATAGGCATTAGCAGCATAACCAGTGGGATCTTCATTGAAATATTTTTTGTATTTTTCTTCAAAGCTCTTATCTCTAATAGGAGGAGCAGATACTACAAGAGAACCCTCTGTATTAATTCCACCTATTTTTATAAAATCTGAATGGTAAATCCCATCCCCTCCTATAAATTGTGTTTTTTCAAGTCCATACTTAGGAAAATCTTTTATTATATATCCAGCATCCACACATTCCCCTGCTTGAAAAATTACGTCTGGTTTATAAGCAGAAAGTTGTGCTAGTAAAGAACCATAGTCAGTAAGTCCTTCTTGGATCATATTATAAAAAACGATTGGGGGTTGATTTGGTGAATTTGAAGTTTTGATAGCCTTAGCAAATTCTCCTGCAAGACTTCTTCCATAATCTCTTTCATTAAATAAAATTGCTACTCTTTTAAAACCATGCTTTAAAACATATTTTGCAGCTACCTGACCTTGTTCATCATCTCTTCCTATTGTTCTAAAAACATAGCCTCTTGTTACATCTCTATCAGTAAAATATGGACTGGTTGTTCCTGGAGAAATTTGTGGAATCATTGCTCTTGTATAAAATTCTGAGGCTGGAATAGATATATCGGAATCTAGATGTCCTATTACTCCTAAAACCATTTCTGTTTTTGTTAATCTATAAGCAAAAAATGCTCCATCTCCTACTAAGCCACCATCATCTTCTTTAATTAAGACAATTTTTTTACCATTAATTCCACCTTTTTCATTTGTTTCATTGACTGCTAACTCTGCTCCATTTGCTATAGAGTTCCCAAGAGAAGCATCAGGTCCGCTATATGGGGAAACCACTGCTATTTTATAAACATCTTCCACACCAGGTGGCTTCATACAACCTGTTTGAAAAATAATCATTAAAACCAATAAAAGATTTTTTATCATGAAGCGGGCCCTTTCGGTTTTACTTTCATAAGCCTATCTAACTCTCTGACAGATGTTATTAAATTCATTGGAAGAAATCCTTCTTGTACTACTATATCCTGACCTTCAGGACTTAATACATAGTAAATGTATGCTAATTCCAAACCAGAAGCATCCTTTTTTATCACATAATAAAGATATCTATATAAAAGATATTCACCTTTATACGCTGCTGCATAAGTAGGCGGAACACCATTTAGAGGAATAGCTTTTATTCTAGAATCTAAATAGCTAAATGGAAGATATCCAAGAGCATATTTTGAATGGGTTAAATTTAATTTCATTTCTGAACTTGAGTTTGTAACTACTGACATTAGTGTAATAGGAATGCCTTTTGTCTTTTTCTCTCTTGATTTCCCCATTACAAGCTCTTCAATTGCTGCCCTAGTACCAGAACCAGCTGAATCGTTAATTAATTGAATAGGCTTATCAAGCGGCACTCCAAGTTCTTTCCAATTTTTTATTTTTCCAGACAAAACACCTCTTAATTGTTCCATTGTTATATTAGATATAGGGTTTTGAGGATGAACCACTATGGCAATTGCATCCCTTGATATTTTATAGATTTTTAATTTTTCTTTTTCTTCATCTGAAAGTTTTCTTGAACTTGCCCCGATCTGAGCAATGCCACTTAAAACAGCATTTATCCCAGCAGTTGATCCACCACCTTGAACTAAAACATCTGCTACACCTTTTTTTTGATAGTGTGTTGCTAAATGTTCCGATAAAGGAAGTAAAGTAGTAGAGCCTACTATTACTAAACGGGGATTTTTAGAAAAAGATTTATAAGCAAAGATTAAGGATATAGCCAATAAAAAACTAGCTAACAATACTAATCTACTTATGTTTTTTATATTAATCAAAGAATTTTACCCGAATCTACCAATCAACCCTAAATCCTATTATAATGGATATATATGCTTAGACAGCTTTCAGTAAAAAACTTTGCAATAATTGACGATGTAGAAATTAACTTTAAAGAAGGTCTAACTGTTATCACTGGTGAGACTGGTGCGGGAAAATCTATTATCGCTGATGCCATTGATTTTTTACTCGGTGACAGGGTAAGTACTGACATCATAAAAAGTGGAACAGATAAAGCAACTGTAGAAGGTGTTTTTACTATGGGGGCAATAGTTCAATCACCTCTACATAAGTGGCTAAATGAAGCTGGCTTTTTAGAAGATAATTCAAATGAGCTTTTTTTAAGCAGAGAATTATCACAACAAGGTTCTAAAGTAAGAATAAATGGATCATTAGGAAATGTTTCACAGTTAAACAAACTTAGAGAATATTTAATTGAAGTTCATAAACAAAGTGAACACATAGAGCTAATGAAAAGTGAAAAACAGCTTGAAATATTAGATAGTTTTGGAGATAGTAAGCACAAAGATTTACTTAATGAGTATAAATTAAAATATGAAGATTACCTAAACTTAAAAAAGCGATTTGAAGCTTTTATAGAAAACTCAAGTGCTCTAAATAAAAAAGTTGCTGATCTTGAATATGAAGTTAAAGAAATAAAACAAGCAAAGATAAAAGACATAGATGAAGAAGAGGTTTTAGGCGAGAAAAGAGAATTACTCTTAAATAAGAAGGATTTAGTTGAAAATACAAATCAAATTTATGAACTAATTAACGGCGACGGACAATCCATGTTGGCTTTAATAAGTCAAATCAAGAAACTGTTACAGAGTAATTCTGAATATGACAAATCTTTTGAGTCTTATATAAAAATTATTGAAAATACTTCTGCAGAAATCAAAGAATTATCTTCCTTTGCAAATAGCTATAGCGAATCAATTGATTCAGGTGAAAACAATTTAGAAGAAATAGAAGAAAGACTCGATCTCTTTTATAAATTAAAGAAAAAGTACGGAAAAAGTCTTGAAGATATTGTGAATTATTTAGAAAAGGCAGAAAATGAGCTAGAAGAACTAAAAAGAGGCGGGCTCTCAAAAGAAAAGATTGAAAATACTTATAAAGAATGTGAACAAGAATTAGACAATCTAGGAAATAAGATTTCAACAAATAGGGAGAAATTCACAAAAACCTTTGTAGATAAGATAAATGAAGAATTACAGTCTTTAGGATTTAATTTAGCTATTTTTATTGTTGAGTTTACAAAATGTGGCTTAACACTTGGTGGGAAAGAACAAATTCAGTTTTTATTTAGCGCAAATCCTGATGAGCTTCCTAAGCCTCTTTTAAAAGTAGCTTCTGGCGGAGAACTTTCTAGAATTATGCTAGCTATAAAATCATGTACTTGTAAGGGCATGTCGCAATACACCCAGACGCAATCCCCGTCAATGATATTTGATGAAATAGATGTAGGGATAAGTGGTGAAGTAGCTTCAACCGTAGCAAAAAAACTTTTTAAGATATCCAGAGGAAATCAAGTTATTTCTATTACACATCAACCCATAGTTGCAGCAATGGCAGATGAGCATTTATTTGTCCAAAAAGATACTAGTTCTGGACTTACAAAAATATTTATTCTTGAAGTCAATGAGTCTAATAAGGCCGATGCTATTGCTCATCTTCTAGTTCCTGAGAAAAAAGTAAAGGATATATCAGAAGATGCCAGATCTTATGCCAGGTCTTTGATTGAAAATGCTAAGAAAGTTAAAGAAAGTCTATTAAAGGTGTCTTTTTTAGGGCTGCCTACGTCTTAGAACTTAACTCAAGGGTAAAATAAAACAGGTAAAGGTAATTCCCGCCGAAGGCGAGGCTCGCCAAGGGCGGCATGAATTGCCTCAACAAAGGAAAAAATGGAAAGTCAAAAAAATGTAATCTTTTTCGGTGCCCCTGGAGTAGGCAAAGGCACTCAATCAAAAAAACTTTCAGAGGAGTTAGATATTCCTCACATTGATACAGGAAGTTTAATCAGAGAAGCGATTACTTCTGAATCTCCACTTGGCATAAAAGCAAAAAGTTTCGTTGAGGAAGGGAAGCTTGTCCCAGATGAACTTGTAATAGATATGATTAGAGAAAAATTGATATTTCAAAAAAATAAAGGCTTTAAAGGTTTTGTTCTAGATGGATTTCCTAGAACAATTGGGCAAGCTACAGCCCTTGATAATTTACTTGGGCTTTTAAAATTTAAAATTACTAAGGTTTTGAATGTTCAAGCTCCAGAAGAAATTCTTATTGATAGGCTTAGCTCAAGAAGAACATGCACAAATAAGTCCTGTGGAACTATTTATAATGTAATCACACAGAAACCAGCTAAAGAGGGCTTATGTGATCATTGCGGATCTCCTTTATATCAAAGAAAAGATGACTCTGCTGAAGCAAGCAAACAAAGATTAGAAGAGTATCACACAAAGACTGCTCCTTTAGAAAAGTATTATAGAGACAAAAAAATAATAGCTGATATAGATGGAACAAAATCTCCTGATGAAGTTTTTCAAGATATTATTGAGCTATTAAATTCTCCGGCTCCTGTAAAATAAACCGTTGTTCGTGAATCGTTTTCCGTATACCATAATAGGATGTGTTCTATTTTATAGTTCTACGAAATACGAGCGACGAAATACGTTCGACGATCTATAATGTTATTGATGTCAATTACTTTATTTCACAAAGATCAATTTGAAGCAATAAAAAAAGCTGGCTTGTTAGCTGGTGAGGCTTTAGATCTGGCTTGCAGAAGTGTAAAAGCTGGAATGAGTACATGGGATTTAGATCAGATTGCTGAAGAGTGGATCAGGTCTCAAGGCGCCATACCTACTTTTAAAGGTTACTCTGGATTCCCGGCAAGTTTATGTACATCAGTTAACCAAGAAGTAGTACATGGAATTCCAAATAAAAAAAAGATTTTAAAAGAAGGCGACATTGTAAGTCTTGATATTGGCGTGACTGTAAAAGAAAAATTTGATGGCATTGAGTGGGGATACATAGGAGATACAGCAAGAACAGTTACAGTAGGAGAAGTAAGCAACTCTGTTAAAAAACTTTTAGAAGACACTGATCTTTCTCTTTATGAAGGAATAAAATGCTGCAAAGCAGGAATGACTATAAAAGATATTTCAATTGCTGTTGAGAAAGTAGCAAAAAAAAACAATTATGGAATAGTAAGAATGTTTGGAGGTCATGGAATTGGGCCTAAATATCATTCTGATCCCTTCATTCCAAATTGGGCCGATTATTTTTCCTTCAACGACAACACAGAAATAAAACCTGGAATGTTACTTTGCATTGAACCAATGTTTAATCTAGGTGGAGATGATGTAAGAAAATTAAAAGATGACTGGACCATTGTCACTGCAGATCATAAGTTGTCTGCACATTTTGAACATACGATTTTAATTACAGAGAATGAGTCTATCGTCACAACAAGGACAGAAGGCAAAAAATAGAAGACAGAAAACAGATAAGTATTTCCAACTTTTGCCTTCTGTATTCTGTACTCCATCTTCTGTCATCTATTCTCTATCTTCTGTTTTCAATGTTATAATCTTCTCCGTGCCTAAAGACGTCATTGAATTTGAAGGTGTAATAAAAGAATCATTGCCAAATGCAATGTTTAGGGTAGAACTTGAAAATGGACATTTGGTATTAGCTCATATATCAGGAAAAATTAGGAAAAACTTTATAAAAATCCTACCTGGTGATAGAGTTAAAGTTGAACTTACGCCATATGACTTAAATAGGGGAAGAATTACTTACAGAGTCCAAGAAAAAAGAGGATATACTGTACAAGAAGAAGGAAAGAGTTAAGGAGTATTCTGGTCATGAAACATAGAGCTTCAGTTAAAAAAATATGTGCAAAATGCAAGGTAATCAAACGCAAAGGCGTAATAATGGTTATTTGCGAGAATCCAAAGCATAAACAAAAACAACATTAATCGTATTCTTAAATGATATTCGTACAGACGCCACAATGTGGCGTCTTCTCTATTTAGACCTATATTATCTTCAGCATAAATTGGAAATACGAAATTATATACAGTATAAAATCCTCTCTATAGAATTTTTTAATATGAAATACCTTGTAGGAATTAGATAAAAAAGATAAAATTCTTCCCCTGCACTAATTTTTAACGATAAAATTAGAATGCTTAACAAAAGAAATTTGAAGGAAAGAGTAAAGAAAAATGGCAAGACTTGCTGGCGTTGATATACCACAAAATAAAAGAGTTGAAATTGCACTTGGTTACATTTACGGAATAGGTAGAGCTGTAAGTAATGTGATTTTAGAAAAACTTGGAATTGATAAAAATAAAAGAACTAAAGATCTTACAGATGCTGAGTTAAATAAACTCAGAGAGGAAATTGAAAAAAATCATACCGTTGAAGGTGACTTAAGAAGAGTTGAAGGCCAAAACATAAAAAGATTAGGCGAAATTAATTGTTTAAGAGGAATCAGACATAGAAAAGGTTTACCAACAAGGGGCCAAAGAACAAAAACAAATGCAAGAACTAGAAGAGGCAGAAGAAAAACCATTGCAGGCAAGAAGATGACTCCAACAACTAAATAAAGATTAATCGGTAAAGAGTAAAGCAAGAGGATAAGATGAAACCAAAGAAAAAAGAAAAAAAACATATACCAATTGGAATGGTACATATCAATTCCACATTTAATAACACCATTGTTACTGCAACAGACCAACAAGGCAATACAGTTGCATGGTCCAGTGCTGGTGCTTGTGGATATAAGGGAGCTAAAAAAGGAACACCTTTTGCAGCCCAACAAGCAGCAGAAAGTGTAGCAAGAAAAATTGTTGATGCTGGAATGAAGCATGTAGAAGTAGAAGTAAGTGGTCCAGGATCAGGAAGAGAAACAGCAATAAGAGCACTACAATCAGCAGGCCTTAGAGTTACAACACTTCGTGATGTAACACCAATTCCTCACAATGGCTGCAGAGCACCTAAAAGAAGAAGAGTGTAGAGACATGCTGTTGCATGTCTAACATAGAGAGCAGTTAACAACAAAAGTTTAAGAGTTCAAACAAGGAGCAAATTAATGAGTCAAATTACAATAAAGTGTCTGGAAAACAAAACAAATAATGATGGTTCATTATTTGGAAGATTTTTAATAGAACCATTTGATAGAGGTTTTGGCACAACAATAGGTAATTCACTTAGAAGAATTCTTCTTTCTGGTATTCCAGGTTCTGCCGTAACTGGAGTAAGAATTGAAGGAGTTACCCACGAATTTTCATCCATCCAAGGTGTAATTGAAGACACCATTGATATTATGCTAAATCTAAAAGGTTTAGTTGTTAAATCTTTTTCAGTAGAACCTCAAACTTTAAGAATTGCAGCAAAAGGACCATGTACAGTTTTTGCTAGAGACATTCAACTTCCAGCTGATGTTCAAATTATTAATCCAGATTGGAAAATCGCAACTCTTGCTAGCAATGGCAAGCTTGATATGGAAATCACTGTAGAAAATGGTGTTGGCTACGTCCAGGCTGATAAATCAAAAGCTCATAACAGACCAATAGACATGGTTCCTGTAGATGCAGTTTTCATGCCAATTAGAAAAGTTTCTTATTCCATAGAACCAGGAAAATCTTTAGAAGGGGTTGACTATGACCGTTTAGTTATGGATATTTGGTCAAATGGAAGCATTGAACCTACAATGGCTTTAGGTCAAGCTGCTGCAAAATTAATTGAAAAAATGGCACCTATTGCTCAATTCTCAGGGGAGTCAATCACCATTCAAGCTCAAGCTGAGCCAATTAAAATTGAAGAAGCTGTTGATCAAAGAAAAGCTTTAAGTATTGAAGAGCTTGAACTTTCAGTAAGAGCTTATAACTGCTTAAAGAGAGCAAATATTAATTCACTTGGTGAATTATTAAGCCTTTCATACAATGAGCTTATGAATATTAAAAACTTTGGGAAAAAATCAGCTGATGAAGTTTTAGAAAGACTTCATGCAATGGGATTACATCTTTCAGATGAAACAATTCCAGACAATATTCCTCCAGAAGCGCTTGAAGAAAATGAAGCATTTGCTAATTAAAGAAAGGAGAGGCAATTCCCGCCCCAGGGGGGCGAGGCTCGCTAAAGGCGGCATGAATTGCCCCAACAAAGGATAAGATAATGAGACATTTAAAAAAGAGAAATAAATTAGCACTACCTGCAGATCAAAGAAAAGCAATTCTTAGAAGTCTAGCTACATCATTTTTTAAAAGAGGTGAAATCAAGACTACTCTTGGAAGAGCTAAAGCAGTTCAAAGAGAAATTGAGCATTTAATTACTCTTGCTAAAAAGGGTGACTTACACTCCAGACGTCAGGCTGCTTCTTATTTATTTGAAAAAGAAGTAGTTAAAAAACTATTCAATGAAACCGTCGGTGCATATAAAACGAAAAAAGGTGGTTACACCAGAATTGTTAAAGTCACACCTAGGCGTGGCGATGCTGCACCTGCTGCGATTTTACAGTTAGTAAGTTAGTGATACGATGTAGGGGCGCATTGCAATGCGCCCCTACACGAGCAAACAATGCCAAATTTACATACAGATATAGGCACGGTTAAATTAAAAAACCCTGTATTGCTTGCTTCTGGCACATGTGGTGTGGCAGGAAGAGAGTTTGAACCATATTTTAATTTAAGTGAATTAGGTGGAATAGTTACTAAAAGTCTAAGCATAAAACCGCGTACTGGAAATACTACTCCTAGAGTAGTTGAGATTCCTAACTGCGGAATATTAAATTCCATCGGGCTTCAAAACCCAGGCATTGATTACTTTATAAAAGAAGAACTTCCTTATCTAAAAGAAAAAAACGCTACGATAATTTTAAATGTCGTGGGCGAAAGTATGGAAGATTATCTAGCAGTTATAGATAAGATTAAAGATAAAAAAGAAATTACAGCTATAGAATTGAATCTTTCATGTCCTAATGTAGATGGTGGATTAGACTTTAGTCAGGATCCCATAAAAGCAAGTCAACTAGTAAATGAAGTTAAAAAATTAACCTCTATTCCTATTTGGACGAAGCTTTCCCCTAATGTTACGGACATAACTCTTATTGCTAAAGCATGCATAGATAGTGGCATTGATGGACTTTCACTCATAAATACTGTTATTGGACTTGCACTAGATAAAAAAACATTAAAGCCAGCTCTACCCAGAGCCACGGGCGGCTACAGTGGACCAGCTATAAAACCAATAGCCTTACGTATGGTTTATCAAACACATAAAAAATTTCCAAATACACCGATCATAGGCATAGGTGGTATTCACACAACACAAGATGCCATCGAGTTTTTAGCATGTGGAGCCAGTGCTATTCAGGTAGGAACAGCCAGTTTTAAAAATCCAAAAGCAAGTATTGAAATAGTAGATGGATTAAAAAAATACATGGAAGAAAACAAAATTAAGTCTATAAAAGAGATTGTTGGACAGGCACATGAGCAGTTAGTAGGAAAATAATTTAAACTTCTTTTCTGCCTCTGAAAACAGCTTCTAATCTTCTTTGTGAAAGTTTTTGTTTTCCTGTAGTTATTAATGTCATTTTTTCTCTATCAAACATTTTTCTAGCTAAAGTTTTAATTGTATTATTATCAACTGAATGTAAATCCTGCATATAGTGAACACGTGTATATAAATTTCCACCTGTTAGCAAAGAATAACCATTAAGTTCAGCTCTCCTATAAACATCTGAACTGTTCATCATTTCACGGGTTTCAAAATTTATATATAAATATTCAAACTCTCTTTTAGTTAAACCTCTTTCTTTAATTGATTCTAATTCTCTAAGAATTATTTCAAGAGCTTCATAAGCATTTTTATATCCGACCTGAGTCAATATAGAGAAAGTAGAAATAAATGAACCTTCTTCAAAAGCACAACTAGGGGAATAATCAAATCCAGTATTTAATCTTAATTTCTCAAATAATCTTTTATTTAGAACTGTAGATATCATTCTTGCTGCTATACATTCCTTCTCATCTGAGTCCATTGGAGCATCAGCTCTTATATAAATAGTTGATTGGTTAGTTCTATTACTTTGCAAAGATGCAACTATAGAATTTGAAGCAAAAGGTACTATATCTCTCTTTTCAGTTATACCTTTTTTACTTCTGGTCAATTCTTCAGCTAGTTGAAGTAATTCTTCTTCGTCAAATCCTCCTGCAGCAGAAATAATTATATTATCTGGTTTGTAATGTTTTCTTTTAAAACCTATTATGGATTGAGGCGTAATAGCATCTACTGATTCACTTGTCCCTGATATTGGAAGAAAAAAATCTGGATAAGGAAAAACTTCTCTCATAATAAGGTTATTTATTTGACCTCCTGGCGTACCTTCAGAATGTTGTTCAGCATCATCAATTTTTCTTATTTCACTTTTTACTATTTCTTTTTCTCTTTCAAGTTGTACAAGGTCAATATCCATACCAAAACAGTTATCCAATACTAACTTTAAAGAAATAGGGGCAAATCTCCTAAGTGAATGAGCAATATAAGCAGTGTTTACTCTACTTGTACCTCCATTATCTTTTATACTAAAGCGATTTGCTTTATTTCTAAGTTCTTTTGCTTTTCTCCCACTACGACAAAAAATAGAAGCATGCTCTGTTATATGAGCAAGTCCTCCTTCTGTTACATCCTCAATAGACCCCACATTCGCAGAAACATTTATATAACAAACTGGAGAATCAAATCTTTCTGTTATTATGTTTATTCCATTTGGTAAAGTATGTGTTTTAGGAGGACCGCCAGGATAAATCAACTCTGGTTTAACTACATCAGTAGTCCTATATGAAAGCGAATCACTAGAACCTTCTTGTCGTAAGAATCCAAATCCTTTATCTCGCTGTATTCTATTTTGTACCCCACTTACAAACATGACTCTAATTAAGTCAGATTTGATATTTAAAATCAACAAAAAGTGTTTTATTAAAGATTAATTTTTTTTCATTTTGGTCGCCATGTCAGACTAATAGTCCCCATAGTCCTTTATTGTCCTATTGTCCTCCCTTCTCCCGCCCCTTTGGGGCGAGGCTCGCCTTCGGCGGCCATGGAACATAACACTATAAACCCCATCAATTGGTTAAGATCATGGTTTTTATTGTAATTACAATAGATCTAGTGTCCTATATAATTTAGATAGATACATTTTGTGTAAGATGTCATATATTAACACATTCTAAAATTACTGGCCAAGGGGAGGATAATATGCTAAAAATAAAGGATTCAGGATAGGTAAATAGGGTTTAAAAAACTTAACAATTAAAAAACATGAGCTCAAAACTTCGTATAAAAGAAATTGAAATTGATAATTTTAAATCCTTTGGTAAACGCACTGTTGTGCCTCTAATGCCAGGCTTTACCACTATTTCAGGTCCTAATGGATCTGGAAAATCAAATATTGTGGATAGCGTACTGTTTGCTCTGGGTCTTTCCAGCTCAAGAACTATGAGAGCAGAAAGACTTCCTGACTTAATTAATAACTTAAGCGGAAAAAAAGAAGCACAGGTTACTATCTGGTTTACCAATGATGCAGACATAGAGCTTGAAGTAACAAGAAAATTAAAAATAAAAGATAACGGTTATACGAGTACATATTATTTAAATGGAAAACCATCTACTCTAACTGATATTCATGAAAAGCTTTCAATGCATAACATCAGCCCTCATGGCTATAACGTAGTAATGCAAGGTGACGTCACTTCCATTATTTCTATGTCTACCGTTGAAAGAAGAAAGATTCTAGATGAATTAGCAGGCGTTGCTGAGTTTGACAGAAAAATAGAGCTTGCCCAGATAGAACTTCAAAAAGTTCAGGAAGCTGTAGAAAAAGAAAATATTATTACCCTTGAGTTAGACGAAAGACTTAAGCAGCTTGAAGGCGAAAGAAATGAAGCAGTTAAATATGCCAGATTAAAGGAAGAACTTAGAGAACTTGAGAAACACTGTCTTGCAGCCAGGTTGAATAAAGTCGAAGGTGAATACAATTCCTTAAAAGATGAAAATGTAAGTCTAAGACAAAAAAGAACAGATTCCATAATCAAGCTTGGACAGTTAAACGATGAAATTGAAAAAGATAAACAAACTCTTGTAGATATAGAATCTGAAACTCAAAGAATAAATGAACAAAGCCAAAAGAAACTCTCTGAAGAATTGGAAACTAATAAAATTGAGATAAGCAGGACTCAGTCAAACATTGATTTCTTAAATAAACAAATCAAAGATCATGAAGACAATATTCAGAATCTTGAAAATGAAATCAAGACTCTTGAAAAGAAAATTACTGACGTTGATAAAAGAAAAAATAAATATCAAAAAGAGCAAGATGTCATTCAAAAAGAAATTGATAAATTAAATGAAGCCTACCAAGGCATTCAGGACAAATTAAAAGCTAAGGGTCAAAACCAAAACGTTTCTACGACTAAGATTCTTGAGACTCAAACTAAAATCAACAAACTCAAAGAAAGCAAAGAAGAATTAAATACTAAACGTACAAGACTTGAAGAACAAATTTCACACTTAAAAGAAGATCGTGAACAAACAAAACAAGAATCAGAAAAAGCATACTCTGAACTTAAAGACTTAACGCAAAGCAGTTCTTTTAAAAACTCAAAACTAAATCAGCTTCAAGAAAAGAAAGCAAGCGTACAAAGACACGTTTCAAGACTTAAAGCAGAAGAAATAGAAACCAAAGAAGAACTGAGCGAAAGAAATAAAAAACTCTCTAGAATTGAAAGAGAATTAGACAAATTAGAAGTTCACAAACAAGTCTTTAAAGAAACTAGTGGAATGGGTTCTGCAGTAGAAACCATATTAAATTCTGGAATTAAAGGAATATTTGGAACACTTGCACAATTAGCCTATGTAGATGGAAAGTATAAACAAGCTTTGGAAGTAGCAGCAGGAAACAGGTTGAGATCTGTAGTTGTAGATAATGACTCTACTGCAGCTAGTTGTATTGAGCTTTTAAAAAGTGCTGGAGCAGGAAGAGCAACTTTTCTTCCTCTAAATAAGTTAAAACCAGCGCCTACTCTTTTACCTACAAATACAAAAGGCTGCCAAGGCTATGCAGTAGACTTGATCAAGTTTGAGAACAAATATAGAGATGCTTTTTTCTATGCTCTAAGCGATACCTTAATAATGGATGGCTTAGAAAATGCTAGAAAAAATATCGGTAAAAACCGTATGGTTACGGTCAGTGGTGAGTTACTTGAAAAGAGTGGTGCTGTTACTGGCGGTTCTCAAATGAACTTAAATATTAGCTTTGGTCAAGGTGGTGAGCAAGAACAAGAAAGACTACAAAAAGAAGTTAAAAACCTTCAGGACTATGTAACACAGCTTGAAAATGATTTAAAAGAATTAAGCAAAACAATAGAAACAGGCTCAATAGAGTTAGACAATATAAAAACAGAAATAACAAAAGAAGAGGCAAATAGTTCTTCTGCAGTAGAAAGCATTAAAAGACTTACTAAGTTATCTGAAGACAGTAAAAACAAAGTTGCTGAACTCACACAATTAATTGAAAGCAATACTCAGGAATTTGAAAAGTTTGAAGAAAAAATTCAAGATAAAGATCAAGATATTATAAATTTAGAAGTTGAATTACAAAAAATAGCTTCTGGAATTAAAGATAGCAGTTTAGAAAGACTTGTAACTGAAAGTCAAGACATAGAATCTCAAACTAAAGAGTTTGAATTAAAACTACAAGAATTAGTTACTGAATCTAAGAGCTTCTCTGTAGAAACAGAGTTTAGCGTTAAAGCAAAAGAACAATATGAAGGGAAAATCAATACTTCAAGAAGTGAGATAGAAAGAATTAAGAACGAGCTTCCTGAGCAAGAAGAAAAATTAAAAGTTCTAGATGAAAAAATCAAAGAGCTTGAGAAAGAAAGCATGGAAGAAATTAGAAGATTGAATGAATTAACTTCTAAGAGAAATGAGATTTCAAGCGGTCTAATGGAAAAAGGCGAACATAAGGGTGAATTACAGACACAAATTGATCAGTTAGCTGAAAAGGTTACAGCTATTGAACTTAAACTTAGAGAAGTAGAAGTAGATCTAACAGATATAAGAATCAAATTCCAAGAACAGACAAAGGATGAAGAGTATAAACCTCTTGAAAATATAGACTTAGAAAAAATTACTAAACAGATTGAAAGCATTGAAAAAAGAATGCGTGCTTTAGAACCAGTAAATATGAGAGAAATTGAAGAGTACGACAATGTATCTTCACGCCAAAAAGAAATAAAAGAAAAACTTGAACAGCTTACTAGTGAAAAAGATTCTATCTCTAATAGAATTTCTTCATACAATGAAGATAAAAAAGTTAATTTCTTCCAAACATTTGAAGGCGTAAACAAATACTTCCAGGAAATTTTCCACGAACTTTCTTTTGGTCATGGAGAATTGATTTTAGAAAATCCAGAAGAACCTTTTACCGGCGGATTAATTATCAGAGCTCAACCCAGAGATAAGAAAATGCAAAGGCTAGAAGCTATGTCTGGTGGAGAGAAATCACTGACTGCACTTAGTTTCATGTTTGCCCTTCAAAGATGCTCTCCTGCACCTTTTTATGCATTTGATGAGGTCGATATGTTCTTAGATAGTTTAAATGCAGACAGACTTGCCAAAATGGTAAGAAAACAGTCAATTCATGCACAGTTTATAGTAGTTAGCTTAAGAAGACCGATGTTAGATAATGCTGACCAGGCAATTGGTGTAACGCTTAGAGCTGATGGCTTTACGCAAATACTTGGTGTAAAAGATATAAATAAGAAAAAAGAAGATAAACAAGAATTAATGACAGCATAATGGAACAAATACAAGAAAATCAGGAAATAAAAGAAAAGTTAGTAGACATTACTAACTTAAGCAGCGGACTTGAAATTCTTGTTCAGCTTGCAGAAAAAGGGGACATCGATCCTTGGGATATAGATCTTATCGATGTTACTGATAAGTATCTTGCTGCTCTTGATAAAACTCCTCGTGAAAATCTTTTAAATGCTGGTCGCGCTATTTTTTATTCCAGCGTCTTATTACGATTAAAGTCTGACATTCTGTTAAATATTTCAAATGAAACACTTTTAAATAGCCAACATAATGAAAATTTCTTTCCTGAAGATGATTTACTTCTTAATGAAGAAGGAGTGCCTCTTGATCTAACAAGACTTGAATCATATATAGTGAGAAGTTCTCTTGGCAAACAACAAAGAAAACGCAAAGTCACACTTAATGATCTTATTTTCGCTCTTCAACAAGCAGAAGAAGAGGAAGAAAGAAGAGCAATTAGGTTAAAGCTTCGTCAGGAGAGAAGGTTTACCCTTGTAATGACTGAAACTCCTGATGATGTTTTAGATATGGCTCAGGATGAAGAAGTAGAAGATATTGCTGAGAAAATAGATGCCATTATTCAGGAACACCTCACTGATGAAAAACCCATAACTTACAGCTTTCTACATAACATTGTAGGAAATAAAGCAAAGACCTTTCTTGCAATTCTCTTTTTAACTCATGCCAAGAAAATCGTTCTTGATCAAAAAGACTTTTATGAAGAGATTTACATCTATAAAGCTCTTAATATTATAGAAGACAAAGATATCCCATCTAAAGCTAAAGCTAATGAGATCGTTGAGAAAAAAAGAAATATAGTCCAGAAAGTAAAAGATAAATTGAAAGACCTTAGTAAGGGCTTTGGTAAGGGGAGACCCAAGAAAAATAAAACTATTGAGATAACAACTGATGGTGATGAGGTTATTGATATAAATACAAAGACTGAGTAAGGGCAAAGGTTTCGTAAGAGCAAGTTTCAAACTTGCCCCAACAGGACAAGAGAACTATGGAACAGACAATAGAAAACACCGAAGAAATCTTAAAAGACGAAAACCAAGTTGAGGATCAAACCTCTAATTCAGAGCCTCGAAGCTTAGCAACTGAAACTGAATCTAGTCCAGAACAAGAATCTTCAGAAGAAGAGAATATAGAAACTTCTAAAAACCCTGAAACAGAATCTCTTAATTCTCAAGAAGAAGAAAGTGACCAACTTGAAATAATCAATACCGACGAATATAGAACAAGAAAGGAAGACTCTTCATTGCATAGTATTGCAAGTGCCTTAAAAAATGATTTAAAAGCACAGGTAGAAGCCGTTTTATTTGTATCTGATTCACCTCTTAAAGCAGGCGCTATTTCAAAGATGTTAAATACTTCATATGAAGATGTACAGTCAGCTCTTGTTAAATTAATACAAGAATATGAAGATAGAAATGGTGGGCTTGAAATAGGAACTGATGATGGTTATATTATTCAGGTTAAAACCCAATATTTAAACATAGTTACAGACATGATGCCTCTTGAGTTAAATGCTGGTCCAATGAGAACACTTTCAGCAATAGCTCTTAAAGAGCCTGTTTTACAATCAGAAGTAATTGATATGAGAGGGTCTGGTGCTTACGATCATATACATGATCTTGTAGAAATGGATTTAGTGACTAAAAAACCACAAGGCATGTCATATCTATTAAAAACTACTCAGAAGTTTCAGCAATATTTCAGACTAACTCAAGATGCTAATAAAATTAAAGTAAGACTACAGGAAGAAGCAAGTAGACGTGCCAAGGAAAAAGCCGCTATTGTTGACGAAATTCCCACCGAAATTACTGTGTAGGTACATGCCCCGCCTTTGGCGAGGCTCGCCCTAAAGGGTGGCATGGCATGTACCTACTGGCTGGCTATTCGTAGTCAATATCTACTTCGTTATCACAAGCCATTTGAGCTGCTAAAGCTATTCTTTGCTCATCTATGTCTTCTTCTATATGGGAATGGATTGTAGTAGAGGTACTAGGGAGTGGTTTTAATTTAATAGTTCTATGTCCTGAAACCAATTCCACTATTTTCTCAGGATCTGTTTTCATTTTTAAAATTTCAAAGCCATTTACATTTATATGAAGTCTGTTATTGAAAACAAGTGTGGAGTCATAAGCATTAGCAAAAACTTCAATTACATATCCTTGCCCTTGAGCAACCAATAAGCTATCTATCATATCCACATACTCTACTTTATCTAAATCTCTTAGAATACGAATCATGTCTCTTTTTGAATAAATAATTCCGTAATCAACTAAACATGGGATTTTATTTTCTTGATCGGTATTTCTCATAAGTTATTCCTCTACCTTGAATTTACTACATTATTTTACAATTTATCAAGTTTTGGGAACCTTTTTTAAGGTAAAAATTTAAATAACTTTTGTTTAAAATAATAGTTTTTGTTATCATTAAGAAGCAAATTGCTCTTACAAAAAGGATTAACGTGCTTACATTTAAAGAGGTTCAGGAAGATAGTTTTGATGAGATATGGCCTATGTTAAAAGAAGCAGTACAAGATGCTGATTCTTATCCTTACTCACCAAATATAAAGAAAGAAG
>Ga0105164_10000856_pt1 | contig 19994 bp, 20 predicted proteins | sample VDWuncwatermetaG_FD_89674 | JGI IMG/M metagenome (GOLD analysis project Ga0105164, IMG submission 89674) | Wastewater microbial communities from Netherlands to study Microbial Dark Matter (Phase II) - VDW unchlorinated drinking water | ecosystem: Environmental > Aquatic > Freshwater > Drinking...
CCTTCAAACAGGTGGTAGAGAGTGTAGAGCCGCTTGAGGTGGTTGATCGACCCCTCGGTGAAAGCGTAGGGTATACGCTTGCTGAGACGATTGTGGCGCACATGCCGCTACCTCCGTTTGACAATTCCGCGATGGATGGATATGCGCTTCGTGTAGAAGATGTGGCAAAGGCGGTGAAGGAGACCCCGGTATGGCTTAAGCTTATCGGTGAGGTTCCCGCAGGATCTTTTTTTGAAAAACCACTTCATCCCGGCGAGGTCGTCAGGATTATGACAGGGGCACCAGTTCCCTCGACGGCCAATGCGGTCGTAAAACTTGAAGAGACGCGACTTCGGGATGGACAAGTTGAAATTCGTGAGCCGGTGACCGTGGGAAAGCATATCCGTCGAAAAGGAGAGGATGTCTCCGTCGGACAAGAGGTGCTGAGGCACGGCACAACCATTCGTCTTCAACATCTGGGGCTTCTCGCAAGTCTCGGAAAAAATTCTGTAAAGGTTTATCGTACACCATCGGTATCCGTGTTGACAACGGGGAGTGAGTTGGTTGCAATCGGAAGACCACTCCTTCCAGGAAAAATCCATAATACCAATGGCCTTGTTCTTCAAAAATTGCTCGAGCGAATGGGTATCGTACTTCATGATCTTGGAACCGTGCAAGATGACCCTGAACACTTGAAGCGATTGATTGAAGCATCCCCTGTGAGCGACTTTTTGATCATTTCAGGAGGTGTATCCGTCGGAAAGTATGACTATGTGAAGGAGGTGTTACAGGAACTTGGCATGAAGACGATTTTCTGGCGTGTTGCCATGAAGCCAGGGCAGCCGCTTCTTTTTGGCCATTTGAATCAGCAGTGGGTTTTTGGCCTTCCGGGTAATCCCATTTCATGTGTGGTCTGTTTTCTCATTTTTGTTCGAACGGCGATCCAGAAGATGATGGGCATCTCACATCCTCAGCTTCCCATGGTTCAAGCCACGCTCCAGAAAGGACTCTCTAAACAAGATGGGCGGCGACATTATCTTACAGCAACCCTAAGGGAAGAGCATGGGGAGCTTTTTGCCACCCCAACAGACAAGCAGGGGTCGGGAATGTTTGCAAGTCTTGCGGAGGCGAATGCATTTATCATCATCCCTGAGGAAAGGGACGCATTGGAGAAAGGGGAACTTGTCGATGTCCTACGATTCGATGGGTGAGAAAGATCCTCACCTTCTTTTTATTTCGGGCCCCTCCCGGAGCGGGAAAACCACTCTGATCGAACGGATGATTCCAAAAATCCTCGAACGTGGCGTTCGTGTTGGAACCATTAAACATGCCCATGAGGGATGCACATTGGATCATCCGGGGAAGGATAGCTGGCGTCATCAAAGAGCAGGGGCCAATCCTGTCGCCGTGATTACTCCGAATCAGACGGTTCTTTTCGTAGGGACAAAATACGAATTCCCGCTCTCTCAAACGATCAGACAGATGGCTCCTTCCGTGGATCTGATTCTCATCGAGGGATATAAGGAACTGGATGGCGCAAGAATTCTTTTAACGCCTCATAGAGGAGAACGGATCTCTATGAACAAAACCACATGCCACATCGGTGTTTTTCCTGAAGAACTTTCCGAAACGGAGTTACAGGATATCGTCGAATTTTCGCTGACGCGTGCCGAACGCACTTCTCACTTGGAAGAGCGCTGGAGGAAAATGGTTTCATGAAGAATGCGATGCAGTCACCTATTTTCCATCGTTACGATACACTCGCTCCCATCTATGACAGGCGGTGGAAGCGATACTTAGATCAGACACTCACACCTGCAACGTGTGTGATCAAGGACTCGAGGCCGCTTCAGATTCTAGACATTGCTTGTGGAACGGGGGAGATGATCCAACGATTATTGGTAGCGGCACCCAAGGCAAAGATCGTGGGAGTGGATGGTTCCAAGGCGATGCTGGGAATTGCATCTCAGAAGTTCCAGAAGGAACCCCGTGTTTCCTTTCAACAGGCACTTGCCGAATCTTTGCCATTCCCTGACCATATTTTTGATTGGGTCATTTCATGCAATAGTTTTCATTGTTTTGACCAGCTGGATCAAGTCTTTTCAGAGGTGACGCGGGTGTTGGGACAAGAAGGCCACCTCTTGGTTGTCGATTGGTGTCGGAATGCATGGCATTGTCGGCTGATGAATCGTTGGCTTACCCTTTTTGACGAAACCCATCATTGGATGTACACGATGGAGGAACTTTCTCAGATGGCCGTAGCGCATCATCTTGTGGTTGAAAAGATCAATCGTTTTCGAATCGATTGGCCTGTTGGATTCAGGTTTTTGGAAATGATGCTTTTTGTAGGTTTTCTCCCGAAGAAAGAGGATGACCAATGACAACACCCCATGTTTATGAAACCATCGAAGTGCGCCTACTTTATTTTGCCCAACTGAGGGACCGGTTTGGGGAATCAGAGCTCTTCTCTTTGCCAAAGGGTGCAAGGGGTCAAGACCTCATGAGCCGACTCGGTGAACGGATTCCTTCTTTGGTGCCTCTGTTGAAGGCCTCGCGTCTTGCCGTGAATTGTGAATACGCCGACCGCGATCAAGTGTTACAGGAGGGAGACGAGGTAGCGATCATTCTGCCGGTGAGTGGCGGGTAATTTTCGTACATCGTATGTCGTACTTCGTACATCGTTAAAGCCGATGATTTCAACTCACGAAGTACGATATACTATGTACGATGTACGAGAAAGTCAGGTGTAACAAGTGAGATACCTAACGAACGATCCGATTCATCTTGGGGAATGGCATCGCGAAACCATCGACCCACGTGATGGGGCCTCTGTGGAGTTTCTCGGCGTTGTTCGTGGAAAAGAAGGGGGTCGCCAAACTCCTTATTTGGATTATGAATCGTACATCCCCATGGCAGAGCAGGTGATTCATGCGTTGATTGAAGAGGCGAAAAAGCGATGGCCTCTGCATCGTGTCTGTCTTCGTCATCGCATTGGCCGTGTTCAGGCAGGCGAGATTAGTGTTATAATTGGTGTACAAGGGCCTCATCGGAAAGAGGCCTTTGAGGCGTGTCAATTTCTGATGGATGCCATTAAAAAAGATGTCCCCATTTGGAAAAGAGAAGATGGATACCGAACTCATTTCACAAGAGAAAGAAACGCCGCTCAAAGAAGGTGAGGAAAAAGATCTTTCCACCCTACCTTTGGTAGGGCACTTGGAGGAACTCCGGAAGCGGCTTTGGGTACTCATTGTCTCCATTGCGCTCACCTCGATTGCTGGATTTTACTTTTCCGATCGCTTGGTCGAATGGCTCAAGCGCCCAGCCGGCGCAGCACTTCCGAAACTTTCCTTTTTTAGTCCGGCGGAGGCGCTTCTTGCCTATTCAAAGGTGGCTCTCGCATTTGGCGTCGTCCTTTCGCTTCCGATTCTTCTTTATGAAATTTGGACCTTTATCCGACCCGGCCTCACGGTCCGGGAACGTCGCTACGGACTTGCCTTTGTGTTTTGGGGAAGCCTCCTCTTTGGCGCAGGTGCGAGTTTTGCCTATTGGATTCTTCTTCCTCCCTCGCTTACCTTTTTACTCGGTTTCGGGAGTCGAACCCTTCAGCCGGTCATCTCGATCAATCATTATCTCTCTTTCACTTCCACGATGATCCTGACCTGTGGCGTTGTTTTTGAGTTTCCGCTCGCCATTTTTTTCCTTACAAAATTAGGAATCGTGACGCCTCGTCTCTTGCGGAGAAATTGGAAAACCGCGTTTCTTTCCATGGTCATCGTGGCCGCAATCGCCACACCGACGCAAGATCCCATCAATCTGATTTTGATGACACTCCCGCTTCTTTTGCTTTACGAAACCTCCATCCTCGTTTCGTATCTTGCGCGTCCATGGAGGAAAGAAAATGCCTAAAGAGATCGTAGGGGTGATTCTGGCGGGTGGGCAGAGTCGACGGATGGGAAAAGACAAGGCCTTTCTTGAAATGGGTGGCGTTCCACTGATTGAGCGTATTTTTCAAACACTTTCTTCCGTTTTTTCCACCGTCGCGATTGTATCAAAAGAGTCGCAGAAATTTCGTTATCTTCAAGAGGCTCGTTTGGTTCAGGATCTTTTTGAGGAACAGCACGCCCTCGGAGGAATCTACACCGCCCTTTCTCATTTCCGCGGAAAGGATTGCTTTGTCTTCGCCTGTGATCTCCCTTTTTTAAATTTCCAACTCATCCGCTTTATGATGGAAGAGAAAAATGGCTATGAGGTATTCATTCCGAAGAGTTATCATGGCCTTGAGCCTTTGCATGCTCTTTATACAACAGGAGGTTTGGCTACGATCGAAAACGAAATCCGTCAAGGGCAGTGGTGTTTAGAGGATTGTATCCAGAAAATGCATTATGGGGTTCTTGATCCGGAAGTTCTGCGTCGTTTCGATCCCAAAGAGCTTTCTTTTTTGAATGTGAACACGCCCCGCCAGTATGATATAATCTGTCGATTGGGACATGATCAAACATGAAGAAACTTTACCAATTCTTAGGATCGCTTTCCATGGCGGTCATTCTCCTGGTCGCCCTTGGCCTCGCCTTGGCGCTCGGGACCTGGTGCGAAGCAAAGTACGGCACACCGGCCGTGCAGCATTTTTTTTATCACGCCGTCTGGTTCCAAATGCTCCTTTTCTTTCTCGCTTTGACCCTTGTGATCTCGGCCCTTCATCGCTTTCCATGGCAAAAGCATCACATTGGGTTCGTCACGACGCATCTTGGGATCATCCTCATTCTCATCGGCAATGTGCTCGGTATCTGGTTCGGAATCGAAGGACAACTCTTTATTCCTGAGGGGGAATCGAACGGCGATCTCACATTGTCGCGGGACATTCTGTGGGTCCAACCCGAGAATCCGGGAACGCCCTTTGTTTTTCCGGTCGATTTTAGTCTGCATCCCTGGATTCATGAAGTCCGTCGGAATTTTTCCATCGATTCAGCAAAAGAACCGATTCGAATCACCGTCGACCGTTATCTGCCGAATGCCTCCGTTGAGGAAAAGGTGGTTTCCGGAGAAAAGGAATTTCCTGCGATCCGGCTGGAACTGACCGCCTCCGGAGAGGCACCTCAGGAGGCATGGCTTTTCTCACGCGATCCGGAGCGGTTCGGATTCCGGTGGGGCGAGGCGCATGTCCTTTTCTTTGAGGTCCGCAGTGAAGAAGAACTTTTTGCCGTCGAACATCCGCATCAAACCGTCTCTGCTCAAGACAAAGGAAAACTCCGTTTAGAATTCCCAGATCACGTTATCCGCGAGATTCCTGTGGAGGCCTCTCTGGGAAAAACGGTTCCCATTGAAGGGACCCCTTACACCCTGACGCTCAAGGATTATTTTCCGGATTTTGTCATTACCGAAGAGGGGCCCAAGAGTCGTTCGGAGAATCCGCAAAATCCCGCCCTTTCCTTCATCATGAAAGGCCCGGAGGGGGAAGATGCGTTTCTTGTCTTTGCGCTTCATCCCGAATTTGAAGAACGCCACGGGCTAAAGCGTGTGATTTCCGTTAAAGCCGCTTACGAGGTCGAAACGGTTCTCCCTCCTCTTCCACCGGGTCTCATCGGCATCATTCATTCACCCAAGGAGTGGCGGGTGGTGATGACCTCTCCCCAAGGCGACGAAAACAAGATTCTCCCTTTTTCTTTGAACGAAACCTATACGCATCCTTGGCTTGGTCTTTCATTCCGAATCCTTGAGAGTATCCCCAATGCCCATCTCATCCAGGAGTTTCATCCGAAAGACAATGAAGTGCGGCAGCAGGCGATTCATCTGGCCGTCGAACAGAAGGGTCTGCGTCAGGAAGAGTGGCTGCCTCACGGGGGTACGGCCCATTTTGCCATGAAGGATGAGAGGGTGGTTGTCTCTTACCAGCCGGCTACACAGAAACTTCCTTTTTCGGTGAAACTCATCGACTTCCGCAAAAAGGAGTATCCCGGCACCTCCGTCCCCTCCGGATTTGAATCGGACCTGGAGATTGAAGATGCCGAACGAGGGCTGCGTCTTTCAAAGACCATCTCGATGAATCATCCTTTGACCTATCGGGGTTACACGATGTTTCAGGCGAGCTTCATCGAAGGACCGGTGGAAACAACCGTTCTTGCAATTCGGAAAGATCTTGGTACGCCGGTGGTGTACGCAGGATTTATCATCGTCGTCATCGGGATCATGCTTTTGTTTTACCTCCGGACCAACGACGGTTCCACCCTAGGAGTTGCGAAAAGAAATGTTCGGTAGACCGAAGCGGGTGATGGGAATTGCCGGGTTTTTCCTTCTGCTTTTTTTCGCAGGAGTCTCTCTTGCCGTCGAAGTACCATCTCTCCCTCGAGATGTCGATGCGGCTGTGAGCCATCTTCCGGTTCAGTATAACGGCCGGGTGAAACCCTTTGACAGTTTTGCCCGGGAAATCCTCGATCTCATCACCGGTTCGGGAACGGTCGGAAAAGGGACGCCTGCCGCAACCGTTCTCCACATGGTCGCCTTTCCGGAAAAGTGGGAGAACGAACCGATTTTATCCCTTCCTTACCGGCCTCTCCGGGAGGAACTGGGGCTTTCTCCCAAAGAGAGCCATATTTCCTATCAGGCCCTTTTTGCCACGCGCTTCATGAAGCGGCTTCCTGCCATTGTCGCGAAACAGGAGGCGAACGAAAAACTCACCATTCTTGAAAATGAAATTATGGATTTGTATTCCCGGTTTACGGCCCTTCATGGACTTTTAAGCGGGGATCTGGTGCTTATCCCGTCGGAAAACAACAAAGACGCGGTGTGGCTTCCGCTCACCCGTCTTGCGGAATTGAAGGAGGCGGATCGAAAAAGTATTCAAGAGAAATGGCAGAGTTGGCTTTCTGCGTATCGAAGCATGAATCAGGAAGAAATGCTCAAAGCCTTTCAGGACTTTCGTGAAAGGGTACGCGCCTTAAATCCTTCTGCGATGCCCGAGAACTGGCGGCTTGCGCTTGAAGTCCGTTACCATCGCGTGGATCCTCTCCGGTGGGCATGGATGCTCTATGGACTTTCCGCCTCCCTTTTCAGTCTATCGCTCAGCGCACGCTTCCGGAAAATCTACGCGGCGGCATTCAGTATTTTCATGGCAGCCCTTTTGTTTCATACAGGGGGTATCGTGATCCGCGTGATTCTCGCTGGTCGCCCGCCGGTCAGTAATTTTTATGAATCTATGTATTGGTTAGCACTCGTTACGGTATTTTTGGGACTTCTTTTTGAACTGAAGAATCGCGCCTCCTATTTCGGGCTCTCCGCAGCACTTTTCGGAGGAGTCACCCTTTTTCTTTCCGAACATCTTCCCCTCGATCCGTCGATTCAACCGATTGTGGCGGTGCTTCGCAGCAACAAATGGCTTGCTATTCATGTTCTCACCATTGTTTCAAGTTACGGCGTCCTTACTCTTGCTACAGGAATCGCCCATTTTTGTCTGGGGTCATTTCTTTTTAAGAAGGAATCTTCTTTTTCCTTATTAGGAGACTCACTCTACAAAGTGATTCAAATCGGTGTCATTTTGCTTGCCGCGGGGATCATGCTGGGGGGTGTTTGGGCGAACGCCTCATGGGGAAGGTACTGGGGATGGGATCCGAAAGAGACCTGGGCGCTCATCACGCTTCTGTGGTTCTTAGCACTCCTTCATGCAAAGAAGGCCCTCTGGATCGGCGCAAGGGGGTTGGCGGTCGGAACGATTTTAGGGTTCTTTTTACTCCTTATGACCTATTATGGGGTCAGTTTCTATCTGGTCGGTCTCCACAGTTATGCAGGGGGCCATGCCAAGCCGATTCCACCACTTCTCATCGGGTATCTTATTGCCGAGTGTCTTTTCCTTTTTTCGGTGATAACCCGTCTTCCTCTCCAAAAAAATATTTCTTCTTCAAGTTAAAAATTTATAAGTTTAATTATTCTAATGTGTTAAAATTGTACTAATTTAGTATTAAATAATTCATATTTCCCTTGACATTTACCTACTTTATTAGTTATAATTTAAATTCAGCCAACTATTTTTGGCGGATTTCCAAGTTAAAGAGAGAACCATTCATGGCAGAGATTCCAGAGTTCATTCGACAGGAAATTGCCCGTTACGCGGAAGAGGTGGTTAAATTCCGCCGCGGAGAGGTCCCGGATGAAAAATTCCGGAGGTTCCGCCTCCAGCATGGGATTTACGGGCAGAGGCAGCCGAATATCCAGATGGTCCGGATCAAAATTCCGGGTGGGTTCCTCACCTCCGAAAAACTTCTGCGCCTCGCGGATCTTGTCGAAACCTACGCCCCTTTAAAGATCGGGCACCTCACGACCCGCCAGGATGTGCAGATCCATTTTGTCCCGCTTGAAAGGACTCCGGAAATCATGACGCGCCTCGCAGAGGTCGGTATGACGACGCGAGAGGCCTGCTCGAACACGGTGCGGAACGTCACCTGCTGCCACTGGACAGGCATCGGCCGCGACGAACTCTTTGAAATCCGTCCCTATATGATGGCCACATCCCACCATTTCCTGAGAAACCCTGTCTGCCAGAGTCTTCCACGGAAATTCAAAATCGCTTTTGAAGGATGCGCGAAAGACCATGCCCGGCCCTACATCCATGATGTCGGGGTGCAGGCGGTCCTCCGTCGTACGCCGAATGGAAAAGTGGAACGGGGATTTAAAATCGTCGTCGGTGGAGGGCTTTCGACCGTTGCGATTGTGGCCCCTGTTTTGACCGAATGGGCGCCGGAAGAGGAACTCATTCCACTCATTGAAGCGGTCCTCCGGATCTTTGACCGCCACGGCGAGCGGAAAGACAGAAACCGCGCCCGGATCAAATTCCTTGTCAAGATTTGGGGGATCGAGAAATTCCGGGGGGAGGTTTTCAAGGAGCGTTCACTTCTCCATGTGGAGCCATCGTGGAATGCGTATCTTGCGGAGATTGACCGGGCCTCCGATGGGAGACCCGCACCCGTAGAGCCGGTCATCCCGGTCTCCACGGACGGATTCCGCCTCTTTTTGAAGACAAACGTCCTCCCCCAGAAAGAAGCGGGGATGAGCGCCGTTCAGGTGCATCTCCTCCGGGGGGATGCGACGCCGGATGAGCTTCGGGCCTTAGCGCGCCTCATCCAAAAGTACGGAAGGGACGAGATCCGGATTACCATCGAACAGAATTTCCTCATTCCATGGGTGCTAAACCGTCAGGTCGAGGCCCTGTACGGGGAACTGAAACATGCGGGACTTTCCGAACCGGGGGCAGAGGGCCTCTTAGACATTACCTGCTGCCCCGGCGCGGATACCTGCAATCTCGGGATCACCTCATCTCGCGGCCTCACCCTCGCGATCCTCGATGAACTGAAAAAGGGGAACGGCCACTTCGCGGAGACGAAGGATATCCATATTAAAATCAGCGGATGCCCCAATTCTTGCGGCCAGCACCATGTCGCCTCCATCGGCTTCCACGGCGGGGCGCAACATTCTGACAATCGCATGGTTCCTTCCTTCCAACTTTTCTTAGGGGGAGTGACGAATGAGAAAGAGACGCGCTATGCCCAGCCGATTATGAAACTCCCTTCCAAATCGATTCCAAAGGCGACGGCGCGGCTTATTGCCTATTACCGTCAGGCGAAAAAGGAGAATGAAACCTTTGAGGATTTTTACCGCGAGCTCGGGAAGGAAAAGGTAAAAGAACTTCTCGCCGAATACGCGGAGCTCCATTCCTACAGTGCGCGTCCCGACGATTACACCGACTGGAGCCAAACCGAAGAGTTTATCTTAAGGAAAGGGATGCAGGGAGAATGCGCCGGCGCTGCGATTTCCGAGATTCAACTGGGGCTTGGGGAAGCGGCCGCGCTTCTTTCGGAGGCGAAGCGCGCCTACGCCGGCAAGTCCTACGAAACCGTGTTCAAAAAGGGCTACCGCTCGATCGCTTCTGCCGCAACCGCACTCCTTGTCTCAAAGGCGGTTGAGCCTTTGACGGACGAAGAAGCGATTCATGAACTGGATAACCATTTTATCCGGACCGGAGAATTCCCGTCACAGTTCCACGATTTTTCCTACCGGATCAAAACGCTTGCCTCAGGACCGAAGGATGAGGCGAACGCCCAGAAAATTCTTGAAGAGACGGAAAAAATCCTCAAAGAATCCGAAAAACAATTTTCCGTTTTTGCCGAGACCCTTGAAACCGGGACCAAAAAGGAGGAAGAGACTGTGTCCGAATCCGCTCCCGCACCCCAATTTTTGGATCTTCGCGGCGTCCGCTGCCCGATTAACTATGTGAAAACAAAACTCAAACTCGAGACGATGAAAAGCGGTGAACTCCTTCAAATTGTGATTGATGAGGGAGAGGCGTACGCGAATGTGCCGAATAGCGTCCGGAGTGACGGCCACGCAGTCCTCGAAGAGAAGAAACTCGACAAATCCTACCAACTGACGATCCGGCGCAAGTAATTCCTTCTTTTTGAAAAATTTCTAAAAATTTAGTAGAATAGTACTATTGTTTTTTACAACTTATTTTTTTACATAAAGTTACGGAGGCTCCTATGGACCAGCAAGAGATTCAGGGGATTAGCGAAAGGGTGAAGCGGGAAAGTGTGTTTGTGGAGAAACTGCGCCGGGAAATCGGTAAAGTCATTGTGGGTCAGGACTACATCATTGAACGGCTTCTTGTAGGACTCTTGGCGGATGGGCATATCCTTTTGGAAGGAGTTCCGGGGCTTGCGAAAACGATGAGCGTTTCCACACTGGCCCGCGCGATTTCCGCCACATTTCACCGGATTCAGTTTACACCGGATCTTTTGCCGGCCGATCTCATCGGAACGCAGATCTATCACCCGAAGGACGGCACCTTTAGCGTTCGAAAAGGCCCCCTCTTTGCCAATATCATTCTGGCCGATGAAATCAACCGTGCCCCTGCGAAGGTGCAGAGTGCGCTTCTTGAAGCGATGCAGGAGCGACAGGTCACAATCGGCGAAGAGAGTTTCAAATTAGATGAGCCCTTCTTGGTTTTGGCCACCCAAAATCCAATTGAGCACGAGGGCGTTTATCCTCTTCCAGAAGCCCAGGTCGATCGGTTTATGTTGAAATTGAAAATTACTTATCCAAATCGCGATGAGGAAAAAGAAATTTTAAAGCGGATGGCGAAAGTCGGCAAAAAAATCGAGGTCGCTCCTGTTGTCACCATTCCCGAGATTCTTCGTGCGCGGGACCTGCTCAATGAAATTTACCTGGATGAAAAACTTGAAAAGTATATTGTCGATATCGTTTTTGCGACACGGGAACCCAAACAATTTAAACTGAACCTCGAAGAATACATCGAATATGGGGCTTCTCCCCGCGCAACGATTTATCTTTCCTTGGCTGCCAAGGCGCATGCGTTTCTTCAGGGAAGAGGCTATGTCACCCCGCAGGATGTGAAGAAAATCGGGCATGATGTATTGCGCCACCGGGTGATCGTGACCTATGAGGCGGAGGCGGATGAAGTGACGGCTGAAAGCATCATTGATAAGGTCTTTGAGACGGTAGAAGTCCCATAAACACCTCGGGGTCCTGCCGCGACCTTATCCCATTCGGCTTCGGCTTTCGCCTGCAGGCGAATGGGAGCCCTAGGTCGCGTCACCCCTCGGTGTTGGAAATGGCACCATGATCCCCAAAGAACTCCTTCGAAATGTCCGGCGGATTCAGATCCGCACCTCGCGCCTGGTCGATGCCCTTTTTGCGGGGGAATACCACAGCGTCTTCAAGGGCCGCGGGATCGAGTTTCACCAGGTCCGCGAGTATCAACCGGGGGATGAGGTCCGCACGATCGACTGGAATGTGACCGCGAGGGCCGGAAGACCCTTCGTCAAAGAGTTTATCGAGGAGCGGGAACTCACTGTCATGCTCGTTGTCGACACCTCCTCTTCAGGGCGCTTTGGAAGTCATGAAAAATTCAAAACCGAACTCGCGGCAGAACTCGGAGCCCTCCTGGCCCTCTCTGCCATCCGGAATAACGACAAAGTCGGCCTTCTTCTTTTTACAGACCGCGTCGAGAAATTCATTCCTCCCAAAAAAGGAAAGCGGCATCTTCTCCGCGTGATCCGCGAACTCCTTTTCTTCGAACCGACCCATCGCGGAACGAATATTGAAGCAGCACTCAAATTCCTAAGCACCGTTTCCAAACGCCGCACCGTCGCTTTTCTTATTTCAGATTTTTTTGCGGAGAACTATGAGCGTGCCTTACAGATTGCCAATCGCCGCCATGATGTGATTGCACTCATGCTTTCAGACCGGAGGGAGAGAGCGCTTCCGAGTCTCGGGTTTGTAGAACTTGAGGATGCAGAGTCGGGAGAGCGGATGGTGATCGATACCCGTCCTTCAAGAGTCCGAAGGGCTTTTGAAGCGCTGACCGAAAAGAGCCTGGAGAAAAAAGAAAGGTTTCTTCGTTCCATCAACGTTGATTGCATCAAGATCGAGACGGATGCATCTTACTTTGAACCGCTCATCCGGTTTTTCAGGATGCGGGAGAGAAGAAGGTGAAACGCTTCTTTATTTTCCTCATCAGTCTATGCCTATTAAGGGGTGTGGCCTTTGCAGATGAAGGGCGGATCACCGCATCCCTCGACCGCTCGGAAATTACAATCGGCGATCGGATTCAACTTTTCCTTGAGGTGGATGTTCCGGAAGGATCCCGGGTCGAGACCCCGGATCTCCAGGGAAAACTCGGAGGGCTTGAACTTAAGAAAATCGAAAAGAAAGGACCGAATGGCTTCATTGCCACTCTCACCGGTTACTCCGTCGGAAAATATATCGTCCCTCCGATTTCTGTCACGGTGCACCTCCCCGATGGTAAAGTCTTTTCGTTATCCACGCTGCAGCTTTTTGTGGAAGTCCGGAGTATCCTCAAAGTTGGGGAGACGATGCAGGATATCCGGGATATCAAGGGGGTGCTCCGGTTAGCCGGTTTTTGGGTTTCGCCGTTTACGATCCTTGGATTACTTTTACTTCTTGGCATCGTCACCTTTTTCCTTCGAAAGAAAAGGAAACTTTTACCGACGGAGGCCTCTCCCCCCCGACCGCCGCATCTTCTTGCGCTTCAGGAACTCGATCGGATCGACGGCTCCGGCCTTTCAAAAGTGAATATCAAAGAATATTATTTCCTTGTTTCAAGTGTGCTTCGGTATTATCTTGAGGGCCAATTTTCCTATAAAGCCCCGGAGCAGACGACAGAAGAGTTTTTAGAGACGAGTTCAAAAGATTCGATTCTGAATGAGCCGCAGAAGAGACTTCTCAAAAATTTTTTAGAGCAGTGCGACCTTGTGAAGTTTGCGAATTTTACACCGCCACCTGTTGAAATACTCCGGCTTTCACGAACTGCGCGCGAGTTTATTTACGAGACGAAATGATGGTCTTCGGAAACTTCTGGAATATCCTTTGGATTCCGGTCCTGACGATTCTCCTTCTTTTGCTCTATCTCCGTCGGAGGTCAAGGGGCGCAGTCCGTTATTCGACACTCTCTTTTTTGAAGGAACTGCCTCGGGGGCCCGCCTCGTCAAGGCATCTTCTCATCCTTCTTCGTATGGCGGCACTTGTGTTACTGATCATCGCCCTCATGCGGCCGCGCGAGGGCGTTGAGAAGACGCGTGTTCATACCGAGGGGGTTGATATTGTTCTGGCCCTGGATGTCTCGGGCAGCATGGCCGCTGAAGATTTTTCGATCGGCGGGAGACGTCAGAATCGCCTCACTGTGGTAAAAGAGGTGGTCCGCGAATTTATCCAGAACCGGAAAAATGACCGGATCGGGGTTGTCGTCTTTGGAGGGCGCGCCTACACCCTTTGTCCTTTGACCCTCGATCAGGGGATGCTTCTTCAATTTCTGGATCGGGCGCAAATCGGGTTTGTGGAAGACGGAACCGCGATCGGTGACGGCATCACAACCGCCTTAAACCGGATCCGGATGACAAAAGCGAAAAGCAAAGTCCTCATTCTTCTCACCGACGGTGTGCAGAATGCGGGAAAGATCGATCCCAAGACGGCGGCGGAGGTGGCCCAGGCGGTCGGGGTCAAGATCTACACGATCGGTGTCGGATCCAAGGGGGCTGTGCCCTTTCCGATGAGAGATGCCGCCGGAAGGACCTTTTATCAACTGATAGACATTGATCTGGATGAGGAGCTCCTTCAAACGGTGGCGCAGACGACAGGCGGTCTCTATTTCCGGGCGACAGATACCGAAGCGCTCGAGGCCATTTATCGTCGGATTGATGCGCTCGAAAAAACAAAGATTGAAAGTAACGTCTATGTCCAGTATCGGGAGCGCTTCGTCCCTTATGGGGTGACGGCAATGATTATTATCCTTTTAGAAGTTGCGTTGGGACAGACGCTCCTTCGCACACTTCCTTAAAGGGGTTGTTATGCAATTTGGAAATCCGCGCGCATTTTTACTTTTTTGGATTTTACCGGCGCTTCTCCTTTTTTATAGTCTCCTTTTTAGGGAAAGGCGAAGTGCGCTCGAGGCCTTTTTAGGGAAGACCCTTTCCGGAAGGCTCCTCGTCGGGGTGAGTCCCTTGAAACGAAGACTCAAGGCCATCCTCATTGCACTTTCTATCCTTTTTACGATTTTTGCCCTTGCAGAGCCGAAATGGGGATTTGAGATTCGGGAGATCAAGCGCCGCGGAGCCGATATGGTGGTTGCACTCGATGTCTCCAAAAGCATGCTTGCCGAAGATGTGAAGCCGAACCGGCTTTCGCGCGCAAAACTTGAGATTGAAAATTTGTTTGGCGAGTTAGCGGGTGATCGGGTGGCGCTCGTTCCTTTCGCAGGCTCGTCCTTTATTCAGTGTCCCTTAACCGTCGATTATGCGACCCTGAAACTTTTTTTGGACGATGTGAACGTGACCTCCATTCCCCGTGGAGGAACCGATATCGGAGGGGCCATCCACAAGGCGATCGAGGCCTTTGAGGCGGGTGGCGAAGGGGGGCGGGTCATCTTACTTGTAACCGACGGGGAGGATCATGGAAAAGCGCTGGAAGGACCCTTGAAAGAGGCGAAGGAAAAGGGGATCACGATCTACCCGATCGGCATCGGCCGTCCTGAAGGGGCGCCGATCCCTTCCCCCGAGGCGGAAGGGAAGACAGCATATGTTCGCAATCGCGAAGGGGGGGTTGTTCTTTCAAAATTGGATCCAAAACTCCTTGAACAAATTGCGTTCGCGACGGGTGGAAAAGGGGGCGTCATCGGTTCCGGAGACTTTTCCCTTGAAGACCTTTACACCCACGAAATCGCAAAGCTCGACAAGGCCGAACGGGAGACGCAGCAGAAAAAGGAGTATCACCACAGGTTTCAGTGGCCTTTGTCGATTGCAATCGCCCTTTTATTTTTTGAAGGGATCTTGAGTGAACGCAAATAAAAGAGTCCTTTTGATGATCGGCTCACTTTTCCTTTGCGGTTTTATCTGGAACTCTGCGCCGCAGAAGGTGGAGGAGGGTAACCGCCTTTTTGAGAAAAAAGACTATGAAGGAGCGCTCCGAAAGTATGGGGAGGCGGAAAAGAGCAACCCGAAGGCCCCCGAAGTTTTTTTTAACATGGGAAACAGTTTCTATCGGCAAAATCGCTTTGATGAGGCGATCCGCTCGCACAGCCGCTCCGCCGAACTCGGCCCGGATGTCTTAAAGGCGAAGGCCCATTACAATATCGGGAATTCCCTCTACCGAAAAGGAGATTCCAAAGGGGCGCTTGAGGCGTACAAAAAGGCGGTCGACCTTGACCCGAGTGACAGTGACACCAAGTATAACATTGAATTTATTCAGAAAAAACAAGAAGGGTCGGCATCGCAACAAAAAAGTGAGTCTCAACAGGAGGAACCGAAGCCGACGCAACAACAAGAGAAAGAAGAAAAAGAGTTCTCCAAAAAGGATGCGGAACGGCTCCTCGGGGCGCTTCAGTCTGAAGAAAAATCGCTTCCGAAAGAAAAGGAAAAGATGCAGCGGCGCAAGGAAGAGCCGGTTGAAAAGGATTGGTGAGATGAAGCGGAACCTATGCTTTATGGCGACGGGGGTCTTTTGTTTTGGAATTCTTGCGGCATTTGCAGAGGAACCGACCTTCTCCGTCTCGATTGACAAAGAGCGCGTTGTGATCGGCGATGCTGTCCGGCTGACGTTAAGTCTCCAGGGGGCCGCCTCTTCACATTCTCCGGAACTCCCGCCGATTCTCGATTTTGAGGTGCAGTATGTCGGTGCCAGTATGCAGTCGTTTACCAGTGTGACCGTGATTGTGCAGGGAAAAACAGTGCAAGAGAAGAAATCGGGCGGGGGGGTCGACTTTGAGTATGCGCTCACCCCCAAGCGAGTCGGAACCCTCACGATCCCCCGTTTTTCTTTTATGCTCGACGGGAAGAGGTACTCGACTTCCGAACCCTTCGTGGTACAGGTCGTGGACTTTACCGAGACGCAGGAGGAGCTCTTTCTTAAAGTCTCCGTCGACAAAGAGACCCTCTACCTTGGCGAATCCGCGCTTTTGACATTTGAATGGTACTTTAACAAAGACATTCAGGATTATTCCCTGAAGATCCCCTGGTACGGGTCACTTAAGGATTTTCTCGTCGAGGATCCGAAACCGGATCCAAAGGCACAGCATGCCCAGATTATCGTCAATGACAAAGAAAAGGTAACCGCCGAGAAAAAGAACGTCCTATATCAGGGAAAACGGTACACCGTGCTCAGTTTTCAAAAAATCCTCACCCCGATTGCGCAAGGGACCTATACCCTGGATCCTGCATTTTTGAAGGCGATGATTGTGAAAGGGTATGAACCCTCGCGGATGGAGCGCACCCCATTTTTTAGATACTACTCGGACTTTGAGGAATTTTTTAATCGTGGAAAGCGTCCTGTGACGGAGCCCATCTTAACCCGATCAAAGCCGCTCACCCTTGCCGTGAAGCCTCTCCCTGAGACGAATAAACCCGCTGCATTTACCGGCGCCGTCGGGAATTTCGATTTTCAGGTCACCCTTTCGCCTGAAAAAGTTCAGCGGGGAGAACCGGTGACGGTCGCGATGAAAGTGATCGGGTCCGGAAATTTCAATGAGGTGCAACTGCCTGATTTTCCGGAGCCCTCCGCCTTTAAAGGGTATACCCCTGAAATTAAAACAGAGACGAGTAATGCCGACGGGCTTGTAATTGGGGAAAAGACCTTTACGAAAGTCCTTGTGGGCCGCCGTGAGGGAAAATACGAAATTCCATCTCTTTCCTTTACCTATTTTGACCCCACAAAAGGAAAGTATGAGACGATGACCCGTGGACCTTTCCCGGTTGAGGTTTTACCGGGTGCGGGAGGCGAAGAGCCGGTGCAACTTGCGAGTCCTCCTCCGGTCGCTGTCCGCGGCGGCAAAGAAATCAAAGTCATTGCTCAGGATATCCGATACATCAAGGCCGATCTTGGGAAACTCCACGAAGCGCAAAAGCCCCTCTACAAGATTCCCTTTTTCTGGTACCTGGGAGTTGTCCCGCTTCCTTTTGTGACCGCGTTAAGTTTTCTCATCGAACGGCGCCGCGCACGATTTAGATACGATATCGCCTATGCCCGTCGTACTCAGGCGATGAAAAAAGCCAGAGAGGAACTTTCTGAGGCAAGGCGGTCTCTTGAAAATGGCGAAACAGATTCTTTCTACACAACGCTTTCAAAGGCCCTCTTAAACTTTCTTGCGGATAAACTGAACCGGCCCCCCGGCGGGATTCCGTTTGAGGCGGCGGATCTTTTAAAGGGAAGGGAAGTGGATGAAGCTCTTATTGAAGAGTTCCGGTATTCCCTTGAGCGGCTTGATCTTGCCAAATTCTCGGCGGTCAAAGGGGACCGGGATGAGATGCAGAAACTTTTTGGAAATGTGGAGAAACTGATTCTTCAGTTTGAAAAAGTGATCCGATGAGAAGATTCTTTTTTCTAATTTTCTTTCTTAGCGTGACCTCCGTTTTTGCAAACGAGGTGAGCGACTCGTTTTTCCTTGCAAATCAAAAATATTCAGAGGCAAACTACGAAGAGGCGATCGCCCTCTACGAAAAACTTGCTCAAGCGGGCGTCTCAAGTGGGCCCCTCTACTACAATCTTGGAAATAGTTACATGAAACTGGGCCGGCTCGGGAAATCGATCCTAAACTATGAGCGGGCCAAGCGGCTTATGGGTCAGGATGAGGATCTTTTAGCGAATCTTTCGTATGTGGAGTCCCAACTTGAACAGGCGCAACCGAAGGAGGAGTATCGCTTCTACGAAATCGCATTTTTCTGGATGCGGGATCAGTGGAGTGCAGTGGGCTGGGCGATTTCGCTTTTGGGTGTCTTTAATCTTCTTTTTGTGGTGCTCCTATTCGCCATCTTTCTTGAGAAAGTCCGAAAGCCCCTTTTCTCTTTTGTATGGCTCCTCGTATTTGCAACCGCCATCACTTTTGGTTTTTGTTCCGCAAAAATTCAAGCCACAGAAAAAGAAAGGGAAGGTGTCATCGTAGAGACAACCGCGGATGCGCGTTATAGCCCCTCTGCAACCGGTGCGGTTGCTTTTCAACTCAAAGAAGGGATCCGGGCGCAGATCCTCCGCAAAGAAGGAGACTGGGTTTATGTCCGTCTCACCCGCGACAAAACCGGCTGGGTCTCGCAGGGGGCGATTGAGGAAATTTGAGAATCCGTTCGCCGTTCTGGTATAATAACCCCGATGAAAATCATCGCGGAAAAACTGACGTTCAACGAACTGAAACAGATGGCTTCCGACAGGTTCGGAAATCTGGTGAAAGCGGTGGTCGATATCGAGAGGGAACTCATGGCGGTGGACGCCGAGCTCCATTCTGATTTGGAAGCACTCCTTCTTGAGGATGGCTCGGAACAAAAGAGTCTTTGGGGAATCAACCTTTATCCGGACATGCAGGGGGGTGACTTCATCGAATTCGATTCCATGATTAACATGCGTCCGTCTCAGGGGAATAGCAGCCGCGGTGTGGAAAACGAGGAAATGCGCCAGAGGATCATCTTGATTGTTGCAAAGAGGATTATCCGGTGACGTATCAACATCAAAGTCTTGGGGAAGGACGCTGGAATCGGCTGAGCTTCTGTGAGCAGATGGCCAACATCGGAAGCGAAGTGGAACGGGCCCTCAACTGGCGGGCCAAGAACAACGCCCTCTATTCCCAACAAGCCTCCGAGCGTGCCCTTGAATTGTTGGATCTGACCCTGGCGAGCGTCAAGGAACTTCCCCGCCTTAAGGAGGTGGCCCGCGTGAGGGAAGCCCTTGTCGATTACCTGATCGGAACAAACCAATATCGCTCCACCGAATCCTCCTGGAAAAAGTACTTTTTCTCTTTTACCTACGCCGCCCGTAAAAATTATTGATCCACCCGTCTTTCCGTCGCGCTTCTACACTCCCTTTCCCCCACCCGCCGATTTTGGTATAATAAACCGACTTTGATCCTTGCAAAATCGTGTTGCTGCAGTAAAAGTTTCATAAAGCGTCTATGATTCTCTCACATAAAAAAGGACCGCTTCTGGTTTTGAGTAGAAAATAGAGTATTCTTGAGAAAGAGAGGAATTGATGTTGAAAGAAGGAAATGTCACAGTCATAATTTCCGATATGGAACGGTCGATACGGTTTTATACCGAGGCGCTGGGGCTAAAGCTGAAATACCGGCATGGGGACGATTGGGTCGAGATCGAGGCGCCGGGGGTTACTATCGGGCTTCATCTGACGGGGAAGATGGGCCCTCAGCCTGGGAAATCGGAAAGCCTTTCGATCGGATTTACGGTGGACAAACTTGAGACTGAAATGGAAAGACTCAAAAAGAAAGGGGTCCCCTTCTCACCGCGGCTGGTCGATGAGGGACCTGTCCGGCTCGCCTTTTTCAGCGACCCCGACGGCAATCCTCTCTATCTCTGCGAAGTCAAAGAAGACAAATAATGCCCTACCAAAACATTCGTGTGATCCCAAAAGCGAATCAGACGAAGATCGTGAAAGAAAGCTGGGGGCTCAAGGTCTATGTCACGGCTTCCGCAGAGAAAGGAAAGGCCAACAAGGCCGCGATTGAGGTC
>Ga0105164_10000857_pt1 | contig 19976 bp, 15 predicted proteins | sample VDWuncwatermetaG_FD_89674 | JGI IMG/M metagenome (GOLD analysis project Ga0105164, IMG submission 89674) | Wastewater microbial communities from Netherlands to study Microbial Dark Matter (Phase II) - VDW unchlorinated drinking water | ecosystem: Environmental > Aquatic > Freshwater > Drinking...
CCCCCACCAAACGCCTATCCTCACTGCGCGACTTGCTGCCTTTTTTGCGTCCCTATCGTGCGCAGGTTTTACTGGCATTTTTGTTGCTAAGTTTTGCATCGGCCACGGTGCTCATTTTGCCGTTGGCGTTTCGTGATTTAGTGGACTTCAGTTTTATGCAGGACAAATTAACAGAGGGAACCGCTGGCAAGAACACACTGTTGGGTATGCAAAGTTTGGACGGTCATTTTGCTGTGCTGTTTGTTTTGGCAAGTTTGTGGGCGTTGACCGTGGCGGCGCGTTATTACATGGTGAGTTGGATAGGCGAGCGGGTGACGGTGGATTTGCGTAGCGCGGTGTATGCGCGAGTGTTGCAGCAGTCGCCGCGATTTTTTGAGACCCTGCAAACGGGCGAGGTGCTGTCGCGGTTGACCGGCGACACCACGCTGGTGCAAACGGTGGTGGGCAGCTCGGTGTCGATGGGTTTGCGCAGTTTGTTTCAATTCATCGGCGGCATGGTGATGTTGGCGGTGACCAGTTTTTATTTGTTTTCGCTCAATCTCGGCTTGATGATCGTGCTGACGCTGCCAATTATTATGATTGGTCGGCGTGTGAGGAAACTCTCGCGTGAGTCGCAAGATAAAATCGCAGATTCCTCGGCGATGGCCGGAGAAATTCTCAACGCGGTGCCGACCGTGCAGTCTTTTACGCAAGAGCAGCGTGAGACACAGCGTTTTTTTGATAGTGCTGAAAAAAGTTTCCTCATCGCGATTAAACGCATTCGGGTGCGTGCGTTGTTGACTGCGCTGATTATTATAGCGGTAATGGGCGCGATTATTTTTGTGCTGTGGGTCGGCGCGAATCAAGTAAGAGTAGGCAGTATGACGGTCGGGCAGCTCGCCTCGTTTATTCTATATGCCGCGCTGGTAGCGGGGGGCGTGGGTACGATGGCGGAAGTGTGGGGCGACTTGATGCGTGCGGCGGGGGCGACCGAACGCTTGTTAGAGCTGCTCCATGCCGAATCTGATATTACCGAAATTACCGCGCCGCAAACGATGCCGCAGCCTGAGCGGGTGGCAATAAATTTTGAGCAAGTCAGTTTCCGTTATCCGTCGCGCTTGCAAACTGCCGCGCTGGATAATATTTCTCTGTCTATCGCACCCGGTGAAAGTGTCGCGCTCATCGGCCCATCTGGCGCGGGCAAGACCACGCTGTTTCAATTACTGCTGCGATTTTACGATGTGAGCGAAGGAGTCATTCGCCTCAATGGGCAGGATATACGCCAGCTTACGCTGCATGACCTGCGCGACAAAATCGCCATCGTGCCGCAAGACGCGGTGATTTTTTCGGCCAACGCGCTGGATAATATTCGCTATGGTCGCCCTACCGCCAGCGATGAAGAAGTACATGCCGCCGCGCGCGCCGCGCTGGTCGATGAATTCATCAACCGCCTGCCGCAAGGCTACCAAACTTTTCTCGGCGAACGCGGCACGCGCTTGTCTGGTGGGCAGCGTCAACGTATCGCCATCGCGCGCGCAATTTTGAAAAACGCCCCAGTGTTGCTGTTGGACGAAGCGACCAGCGCGTTGGATGCAGAATCGGAAATTTTAGTGCAACAAGGATTGAACGCTGCCATGCAAGGGCGTACTACACTCATCATCGCGCATCGTTTAGCGACGGTGCAAAAAGTGGATCGCATTGTGGTGCTGGAACACGGGCGTATTGTTGAAATCGGCACACCGGAAGATTTGCGTAAACAGAGTGGGCTGTATGCACGGCTGGCGCGATTGCAGTTTGATGTTTAGGGACTAAATATTATGGGGACGAGGTTCGCTGCGCCCCCATAAAACATTAAAACAACATCAGGAAAATTTTAAAGCAATATCAAGCTAGCGTTGGATAATCGGTATAGCCCTTGGCATCCGCCGTATAGAACGTGTTCATATCAAAGGCATTCAGTGCTGCGCCCGTTTTCCAGCGAGTGACCAAATCGGGGTTGGCGAGAAACTGTTTGCCCACCGCAATTAAATCGCATTTACCCGCCGCTAAATCACTTTCGGCGCGCGCCGCATCGTAGCCGCCGGATAAAATTAGCTTGCCTTTGAACACCTTGCGGAATGTGGCTTTCATTGAATCTGGAACAATCGGCGCGCCCATAGACGAGTGATCCACCAGATGAATATAAGCCAGGCCGAGCGCATTAAGTTTTTCAGCAATATAGCCGTAATCCGCTTCCATCGCGTCATACAGCGGCATATCATTAAATACACCATAGGGGGATAAACGAATGCCAACCTTATCTTTGCCGATCGCAGCAATGGTTGCCGCCACCACTTCACTCATAAAACGCGCACGGTTTTCGATGCTGCTACCGTAGTTGTCAGTGCGGATATTGCTGTTAGGGCGAATAAATTGCTCGATTAAATAACCGTTTGCACCGTGTAATTCAACCCCATCAAACCCAGCAGCCACTGCGTTGCGCGCAGCTTGGGCGTATTCTTCAATGGCTGTTTTTATGTCTGCCTCACTCATCGCTTGCGGCACGGGATGCGGCTTCATGCCTTCAGCATCGGTGTACATTTCCCCCGCCGCAGCGACCGCCGACGGCGCGATCACGCGTGCGCCCGCAGGTAAATTTAAGGCATGGGTAATACGCCCGCAATGCATCAACTGCATAAGTATTTTTCCGCCCTTAGCGTGAACCGCATCAGCAATCAGTTTCCAGCCAGCAGTCTGCGCCGCAGAAAACGCCCCCGGGATGCGCGGATAACCCAGCCCGTTGGGTGACGGCGAAGTGCCTTCGGTGATAATCAGCCCGGCACTGGCGCGCTGCCCATAATATTGCGCCATCAATGCATTCGGAATATTGCCGATGGCGGGTTGCGTGTGAGCGGACACATGACCAAATGATTTTGCAGGGTGAGTGAACCTAAGGTGGTGGGGGAAAATAAGAGCGGCATAAAGATTCCTTAAAATAAATGTAACGTGAGTGTTGCTACGAACAGCGCAACAGCTTTTAGAAAAAAGGTGAAGCCAGCCGATAAGCCGGGTTCTGTCGTGGACAGTCATTCCTCTAGGCGTTTCGTTACCTGACGCTCGAGCGATCTACCCGCTGACGACGCGAGCAACGTCATAGTCAGCTTATTTGATCTTGCTCCAGATGGAGTTTACCGTGCCGTCCGTGTTGCCACGTCCGCGGTGGGCTCTTACCCCGCCGTTTCACCCTTGCCTGATCTACTTTCGCAGCCATCGGCGGTTTCAATTTAGCTCCGGCATAACCTTGGGGGTTACGCTATCAACGCTAAAAAGGGAGTCTGTCAAGCGGTTGGCGGGCGCAACCCTAAGGTTAGCCTGCACTGAAACTCCGCTCCGCTCCGTTTTCTGTGGCACTGTTCATCACCTCACGGTGTCCGGCCATTAACCGGCATCCTGCTCTGTGGAGCCCGGACTTTCCTCCCCGCCCTTACGGACGCGGCGACTGTCTAGCCAGCTTCAATGCTAGTTTAACACGGGGGAGGGGTTGGAAATTTGTAGCGTGATGAAGCTAAATTTTTTTGGCAAATCTTTTAAGTCGCCTGGGGGATCTGCATTCCGTAGCCGAATGCTTGCCACTCTTTTGCTTCAGCTTGCAGAGAAGCATAGGTGAGCGGGTGAAGCGTGAGCCAATCTGCATCAAGTTCCAAATAAAATTTTGTGCCGCTGAAACGGGCATGGATAGCAGGCTGTTCTGCGTTATTGCGGCTGCGACAAAAGATCACCGCCAAACGAAGTGCCATCACCAAGGCCAAGTCTTCTGGGCTGTTGAGCAGGCCACGCATTTTTGCTAAACCACCGCGGTGTGCCAATACGAGCAGGCTGAGTTGGGCTTGTTCTTTTTTAGTAAAGCCTGGCATGTCAGCATTATTTAAAATGTACGCGCTGTGTTTGTGATAGCCCTCGTATGAAATATTTAAGCCGATTTCATGGAGCTTTGCTGCACAGGTGAGGGCCGCGAGCACGGGCGCGAAAGCGTGGCCATCTAAAAATTGCTGCACCAGATGGTTGGCGAGATGCGCGACACGCGCCGCTTGCGGCGCATCAATAGAGTGATGCTGCATTAACTGTTGTACGGTGATTTCGCGTAGATCGTGCTCGTGGGCAACATCAAAATCACTTCCGGTAGGGCGAGGATTTTCGGCATCCAGCAAATCATACAAAACGCCTTCGCGCAGCGCGCCAGAAGTAATTTGCATCTGTGTTATACCGAGTTCGCGAAAGGTGGTTAGCATAATCGCTAAGCCGCCGGGTAGCACGGGTGCGCGCTCAGGCTTTAATCCCGGCAGATTGAGGCGCGACACGTTGCCTGCTTGGAGTAGTAATTCGCGTAGCTGCTCTAAGCCCGCAAGATGGATATCGCCATTAGAAAGCCCGCTTTGTTCAAAAATCTCACTTAATACCCGCGCGCTGCCGGACGAGCCAAACGCGGCATTCCAATGCGGATGCGTGAATTCATTTTTTATGCCGCGTATTTCGTCGCGTGCGGCAAGCTCGGCTTGTTGCATATTGGCCGAGTTAATTTTGCCATTCGCAAAAAATTTCAGGCTGTGGTTCACGCAACCTATATTCAAACTTTCCAGCTTGAGCGGCTGCACGCCCTGGCCGATGATAAATTCAGTCGAGCCGCCGCCGATGTCTACCACCAGACGTTTGCCCACCATCTGCGGCAAGCTGTGCGCCACGCCCAGATAAATGAGGCGCGCTTCTTCATGTCCGGAAATAATTTCAATAGGGTAGCCGAGTGCAGTTTCTGCGCGTTGCAAAAAGGCGGTAGAATTTTTTGCCATACGCAGGGCATTGGTGCCAACAGCGCGCACAGTGCTGGCAGGGAAGCCGCGCAGACGCTCGCCAAAACGGGCGAGGCAGGCCAAGGCACGTTGCTGCGAAGCGGCATCGAGTTGACTGTTTTCATCCAAGCCTGCCGTGAGGCGAATGGGTTCACGCAAAATATCCAAGGTATAAAGTTGATTGTTTTCGGCACACACAATTTTTAGGCAAAAGCTGTTAGAGCCTAAATCAACAGCGGCGAGGATGCGAGTAGGAGATGCGCTCGTCATATTTAAATGCAAGCGCGCGGGCGGGTTACAAACAGAATGGAAGGGTTGATGAAGATAATTTTATTGTCCGACTTCGCGTTCAATTTCTTCCACTGTGACATGGCGCACATCTTTGCCCTTCACCATATACACCACGTATTCGGACATATTTTTTGCGTGATCGCCGATGCGTTCAATCGCTTTGGCTATAAACAAGGTCTCCAGCGCGGTGGAAATGGTGCGCGGATCTTCCATCATAAACGTGATGAGATAACGCATGATGGCGCGAAACTGCTCATCCACTGCTTCATCCTGCCGCACCACTTGCGCGGCGTAAGATAAGTCTAGGCGGGCGAAGGCATCCAGCGATTTACGCAGCATGTCCAACACCATTTCTGAAGTGTGTTTAATCTCGGTAAAGCGCGGCAAAATATGATTGTCGCGCTGCGATTGCAACAAGCCCATGCGCGCAATTTTTTCGGCTTCGTCGCCGATACGCTCTAGGTCGGTAATGGTTTTGATAATCATCATTATTAAACGCAAATCGCGCGCCGCAGGTTGACGCAAGGCGATAATCTGATTGCAAGTTTCGTCGATGGCAACCTCCATTGCGTTGACCCGGTGATCGTCCGCAATCACCCGCTGCATCAGTGCGACATCGCTGCTGATTAGTGCCTCAATGGCCAGACGAATCTGGCTTTCTACCAGCCCGCCCATTTGCAAAACTTGCGCCCGCACCGCTTCTAGGTCAGCGTCAAATTGTTTTGAGGTGTGTTCAGTAGGTACCATGGATAAGCCTCTTTGAAATAGGTTGCCGCGTTGAAAATTTTTGAATTTTAGAGCTCATTTTACCCGCTCAATGTGACAGATTTTGTAGGCTACAGCGTAAGCGTTTTTACGCCGTCTTCCGTGCCCAGCAACAACACATCCGCGCCGCGCCGCGCAAACAAACCGTTGGTGACCACGCCCGCGATATTATTTAACTGTGTTTCCAGCTCCACCGGATTTAATATCGGCAAGTCCGACACATCCAAAATAATATTGCCATTGTCGGTGACAAAACCCTCGCGCAATTTCGGTTGTCCACCCAGCGCAACGATTTGCCGCGCGACATAGCTACGCGCCATGGGGATCACTTCTATCGGCAACGGAAATTTGCCGAGCACATCCACCAGCTTGCTTGTGTCGCACAGGCAAATAAATTTTGCACTGGCCGCCGCCACAATTTTTTCCCGCGTCAGCGCGCCACCACCGCCTTTAATCATATGCAAATGCTGCGTAATTTCATCCGCGCCATCCACATAAACAGGTAAATTGCCCGCCTCATTGAGCGATAGCACCTCTATGCCATGCCCCTGCAAACGCTTGGCTGAAGCCTCTGAGCTGGCCACCGCCCCACGAATTTTGTGCTTGATTTTAGCCAATTCATCAATAAAAAAATTAGCGGTAGAGCCGGTGCCAACACCGACCATACTATCTGCCGGAATATAGGCGATGGCGGCCTGCGCGACAGCGCGCTTCAATTCATCCTGAGTCATGAGTCTATTTGCGTCCTATAATTATGTGCCCCGATTATTGCAGGAAATAGCACTTTTAGGAACACTTGCACAAGAAGCCCTTCGAGTTGCCGCCAAATCCTGCTAATCTTGCCGATAATTATTTTTCCTTAATATGACATTGGAACTGCTATGCAAAGCTACTTAAAACGCATCCTCACCGCCCGCGTGTACGACGTGGCGACTGAAAGCCCTTTAGAGTTTGCGCCCAACTTATCGGCTCGCACGGGCAACAATATTTGGCTCAAACAGGAAGGCGTGCAGCAGGTATTTTCTTTCAAGCTGCGCGGTGCGTATAACAAAATGGCGCAGCTCAACTCCGCGCAACTCAAGCGCGGGGTGATTACCGCTTCGGCGGGCAATCATGCGCAAGGTGTCGCACTGTCCGCGCAAAAATTAGGTTGCAAAGCGGTGATCGTGATGCCCACCACCACGCCACAAATCAAGGTGAAAGCCGCAATCGGTCGTGGTGCAAAAGTTATTTTATTCGGCGATTCGTATTCTGATGCCTATCAACACGCGCAGGAGTTGGAACAAAAACATCACTACACTTTCGTGCATCCCTACGATGACCCTGATGTGATCGCCGGGCAAGGTACCATCGGCATGGAAATTTTGCGCCAACACAACCAGCCCATTCACGCCATTTTTGTGCCCATTGGCGGCGGCGGATTGATTGCGGGTGTCGCCGCTTACGTCAAACAAGTGCGGCCCGATATAAAAGTAATCGGCGTGCAGCCAGTGGATTCCGACGCGATGTACCAGTCGCTCAAAAATAAACGCCGTGTCACGCTGGAGCATGTGGGATTGTTTGCCGACGGCGTGGCGGTCAAGCAAGTTGGCGTGGAGACTTTTCGTATCTGCCGCGATCTGGTGGATGAAGTTGTACTGGTCGACACTGATGCAATTTGTGCCGCCATCAAAGACGTGTTCGAAGATACCCGTTCGACGTTAGAGCCTTCTGGCGCGCTGTCTGTGGCAGGCGCGAAACTTTATGCGGCGCGCGAAAAGCTGGAAAATGAAACGCTGGTGGCCATTGCCAGCGGCGCGAATATGAATTTTGATCGCTTGCGATTTGTGGCTGAGCGCGCGGAAATCGGCGAACAACGCGAAGCGATTTTAGCGGTTAACATTCCCGAAAAGCCGGGCAGCTTCCGTAAATTTTGCAGCCTGTTGGGCAACCGCAACATCACCGAATTTAACTACCGTTACGCCAGTGCAACAGAAGCGCATGTGTTTGTGGGTGTGCAGGTAAAAGACCAAAACGAAATAGACAGCTTGGTCAGCAAATTAATCAAACAAAAATTGCCCACGCAAAACTTTACCCACAACGAAATGGCCAAGCTGCATATTCGTCACCTGGTCGGCGGGCACGCGCCCGGCGTGCAAGATGAAATTGTGTTCCGCTTCGAGTTTCCTGAACGCCCCGGCGCGTTGATGAAATTTCTCAACAGCATGAACCATAGCTGGAACATCAGCCTGTTCCATTACCGCAACCACGGCGCGGATTACGGGCGCGTGCTCATTGGAATGCAAGTGCCGCCGCACGATAAAAAATTGCTCAAAACTTTTCTCGATAACCTGGGCTATCGTTATTGGGATGAGAGCGAGAACGCGGCTTATAAATTGTTCTTGGGCTAAAATCTGGGGAGTCATTTTTCCCGCCACTGTCATCAACATCTGGCAAAATGGTTTGGCTAAAGCAAAAAGGAGTAACCATGAGTACATCTGACGTGATTGAACAGGCTTTAAGCCTGAAGGCTTCCGATCGTTATTTGTTGCTGGAAATATTGCACCGCAGCTTGGATAAGCCCGACCCTGAAATTGATAGGGTGTGGCAAGAGGAGGCTTTGCGTCGAGTAAAAGCCTACGATGAAGGGCGGCTAAAGACAGTCTCGATGGAAGAAGTATTCAGGGATTTATAGTGCATCTGATTTTTTTAGCTCTCGCTCGCGATGAATTGGTTGAGGCGAAACGATTTTACAATCGGCAGCAACAAGGCTTGGGTGAATCTTTTAAGCGCGAAGCGGAAACCGCAGCTAGGCTGATTCAAGCGCGCCCGCTTGCCTGGCAGATTGAGGTAGAGCCAGTACGACGATTTCTATTTGATCGCTTTCCTTACAAGATGCTTTACATCATCAGGGTAGAGCGGATAGTCGTGATTGCCGTTGCGCACCAACATCGCCAACCGGATTACTGGGTTGATCGCGTCGAACCAGTATGATTTTATTCAATCAGCAAACAACTATTACGATCACTTTGCCGGCGTTGGCAAAGTGATCGCTAGTGGCTAAATCGCCGCCCAAAGAACTATAGGGAAAATCACTAACCATGACTGACAACATCAAACTTCCCCTCACCTCCGCCGACCTGACCGAAGGCCTGCTGGCGCAGTTGCGCGATGCCGTGCCGCAAATTTTCAGCGAAGGCAAAGTGGATTTTACCAAGCTGCAAGCCGCGCTGGGCGATCATATCGACGGCAACCCGGAGCGTTACAGCCTCACCTGGGCGGGCAAGCGCGAGGCGTTCCGCAACGTGCAGGTGCCCAGCGTCGCCACACTGCGCCCGCAGCCTGAGGAGAGCGTCAACTGGGACAGCAGCGAAAACCTCATCATCGAGGGCGATAATCTGGAAGTGCACAAGCTGTTGCAGAAGCCCTACCACAACAAAGTCAAGATGATTTACATAGACCCGCCCTATAACACCGGCAACGAATTCATCTACCCCGACAATTTCCGCGAAGGGCTGGATGATTATTTGCGCTACACCGGGCAATTAGGCGAGGACGGCACTGCCGCCAGCACCAACAAGGAAACCAGCGGACGCTACCACTCCAACTGGCTGAACATGATGTACCCGCGTTTGTTCCTGGCGCGCAACCTGCTGAAAGAGGACGGCGTGATTTTCGTCAGCATAGACGACCACGAGGTGCATAACCTGCGGATGTTGATGGATGAGGTGTTTGGGGGAGAGAATTTTGTTGGTAGCTTTGTTTGGGAAGGCGCAGCTAAAAACGACTCAAAATTTGTATCAGTATCACAGGACTACATACTTTGTTTTAGTCGAAATTATGAGATGCTCAAGGTCAACGATACCATGTGGCGTATTGGGAAAGAGGGTATAGATAAAATTTATGAAAAGGTTGATGAACTCAATGGGGCTTACTCTGATAATTGGCAAGAAATCTCTGATGCCCTTAAAGATTGGTTTCAAGAATTACCCAAGAACGATCAAGCATGGAAGCACAGACATTACAATTGGGTTGACTCAAAAGGAATTTATTTTGCAGGAGATATTTCTGCAGAAAGTGGACGAAAGCGAGAACCGTATGATGTCTTACATCCTGCAACAAAGAAACCTTGTAAGAAACCAGCGCGTGGTTGGCCAAAGCGCGAAACACTAGAACAATGGATTAAAGAGGGAAAAATACATTGGGGCGAAGATGAAAATTCCGTACCCAAGTTAAAAAGATACCTTCATGAAACAGAGGGGCAAGTTCTCAACAGTGTTATCTATAAAGACCGACGAGGTGCAAGAAAAGAATTTAATGTGTTAATGGGTGGGGATTTTTTTGATAATCCAAAGGATGTGGATGTTTTAAGTATGCTGGTTGTTTCGGCCACCAAAGAAAATAACATCGTCCGCGACTTCTTCGCAGGCTCCGGCACCACCGCCCACGCTGTGCTCGACCTCAATCAGCAAGACGGTGGCAAGCGCAAGTTCATCCTCGTGCAGCTTCCCGAAAAAACCGACAACCCGCAATACCCAACCATCGCGCACATTACCCGCGAGAGGGTGCGGCGGGTGATAACCAAGCTGCAAGAGAGCCGTCATTCCCGCGCAGGCGGGAATCCAGTGGTTTCAAATCAAAGGCCTCTTGAATTGCTGGATTCCCGCCTGCGCGGGAATGACGGAGAGGGGCGCGGGAATAACGGGGCTGGGGACTTGGGCTTTCGCGCGTTCAAGCTTGATTCTTCCAATTTCAAAATATGGCGCAACGATCAGCCCGCGCAAACGCCAGAGCAACTCGCCGAACAGTTAAATTTATACACCGACAATGTGCTGGCCGAGCGCGGCGAGCAAGATCGCTTGTACGAGTTAATCCTGAAATGCGGGATGCCTTTGTCGGCGCGGGTGGCCAAGGTGTCCGTGAATGGGCGCACGGCGTTTTCCATATCCGACGGCAATCTGCTGATTTGCCTGGAGCAACATCTCGACCGCGACACGCTGCGCGCCCTGTTCGCCCGCAAGCCGCAAATGGTGCTGTGCCTGGATGTCGCCTTCGACGGCGACGATGCGTTAAAAACCAACACCGTGCTGGAGGCGCAGACGCACGGGATTATCTTCAAGACAGTGTAAGAGGAAAAGATGCGCAAAGATGAAGCCTTAAAATTGTTGGCCCAGCACAAACCGGAATTGGTGCGGCGTTTCGGCATCACCGATTTGGCGTTGTTCGGCTCGACCGCGCGTGACGAGGCGCAGGACGGCAGCGATATTGACGTGATGGTTGAATTCGATGGCCGCTCGACGGCCAAGCGTTATTTCGGTGTGCAGTTTTATCTGGAAGATTTGCTCGGATGTCAGATTGATCTGGTGCAGAAAGGTGTCGTGCGCCCGGAATTAAAGCCATACATCGAAAGGGATTTGATTCATGTCTGAGCCATTGCAAAGGGAGTGGCGTTTTTATGTGACCGACATGATAGTTTTTGCCGAAAAGGTCGTGGTTTATACCGAAGGCTTAGATCAGGAAAGGTTCGTGGCAAGCGGTCTCAATTACGATGCGACGGTGCACAACCTGATTTTGCTGGGAGAGGCGGCATCACATATCCCGGATCGGGTGCGCGCTTTCGCGGGCGAGATAGACTGGAAGCAGATAGTCGCCACGCGCAACCGCTTGGTTCACGGCTATCTGGGCATCAAAAATGAGATCGTCTGGGACATTATCCAAAATGAAATTCCCGTGTTGATCGAACAGCTATATGCCCTGAAAAAAGCCGCCGATGAAGATCAAATTCGATAGCAACCATGCGCATCGCTTTATTGACGACGCGCTCAAAAATCAACACCGTGCTGGAGGCGCAAACGCACGGGATTATCTTCAAGACTGTGTAGAGGTGATAAATGAGAATTGAGTCTATACGCCTGAAAAACTATAAGGCTTTCCGCGATGCAACCCTGAAAGACATTCCCCCATTTCTGGTGGTGGTTGGGGCGAATGGCGCGGGTAAAACAACCTTGTTTGATGTGTTCGGTTTTTTGCATGATTGCCTGAAAAACAATGTGCGGCATGCACTGGACAGTCGAGGAAGATTCAAAGAAGTGCTCAGTCGTGACAGCGACGGCGACAGTATCCTGATCGAGATTCAATACCGGATGGAAATAGCCGGGGTTAGCCGCTTGGTGACGTATTCGCTGGAGATTGCCGAAAAATCCGGCGCGCCCTATATCAGGCGCGAGATTCTCCGCTATAAACGGGGGGCGAGCGGGAAGCCTTATCACTTTCTAGATTTTTCAAATGGCGAGGGTTATGCCATTACTAACGAGGAAGACTTTCAAAAGGCCGATGAAGACCTTAAACGAGAAAATCAAAAAGTATCGTCGGATACATTGGCGATAAAAGGCTTGGGACAATTTGAACGCTTCAAGGCAGCCAATGCCTTCCGGCAGTTGATTGAGTCATGGCATGTATCGGATTTTCATATCAGTGCCGCTAGGGGTCGGAAGGAGGCATCGGGCGAGGCAGAGCACCTGTCCGAAACCGGCGATAACCTGCCTCTCGTGGCACAGCGTTTGTTTGAGCAACACCCGGATACGTTCCGGGAGATTCTGAATACCATGGCGCGGCGTGTGCCGGGGGTGAGTGGCGTTGAACCGAAATTGCAGGATGATGGTTATTTAACATTGCGGTTTCAAGATGGATCGTTCAAAACCCCATTCCTCGACCGTTATGTTTCTGACGGCACGATAAAAATGTTTGCCTACTTGGTGTTGTTGCACGATCCCAAACCGCATCCGTTGTTGTGCGTGGAAGAGCCGGAGAATCAGCTCTATCCAAAACTTATGTTGGAATTGGCGGAGGAATTCAGGCAATACGCCAATCGTGGTGGGCAGGTATTGGTCTCAACACACTCGCCGGATTTTTTAAATGCGGTCGAGTTGGACGAAGTGTGTTGGCTGGTCAAGACGCAAGGCAATACTGAAATACGTCGCGCCAAAGAAGACCCGCAAATCGCCGCCTATATGGCGGAAGGTGACAAGATGGGTTACCTGTGGAAGCAGGGCTTCTTTGAGGGAGCTGACCCACAATGAAGGAATTGGTTTTTCTATTAGAGGAAGAATCAGCCAAAGCCATGCTGGAGAGTTTGTTACCCCGGATACTCGATGCCGGAATCAAGCCGCGACTACTTGCTTTCGAGGGCAAACAAGACTTAGAAAAACAGATGGTGGGCAAGTTGCGGGGCTATATCAATCCGCACGCCAGATTTATCGTGTTGCGCGATCAGGATGCTGCGCCGGACTGTCGCATAGTCAAGGAAGCCTTGTTGGCGAGGTGTGCAGATGCCGGACGACAAGGTGTTGCATTGGTGCGTATTGCTTGCCACGAATTGGAAAGTTTCTATTTGGCCGATTTGGCTGCGGTTGAAACAGGCTTGGGAATAAAGGGTTTGGTAAAGCACCAAGGCACTGCAAAATTCCGAACTCCAGATTACCTGCAAAAGCCGAGCAACGAGCTGCTCACGCTGACGAAGCAGCGTTATCAGAAAGTGGGTGGCTCCCGCGCAATAGGCCAACATTTGGATGCGGGCAATGAACGTTCGAGCAGCTTCAAAAATTTGATAGCTGGTATCAGGCGTATGGAGCAGGAACTGTTAGGACTTGCAGCATGAAGATCAAATTCGACAGCAACCAGCCCTATCAGCGCGACGCGATCAACGCGGTGCTGGGCTTGTTCGACGGGCAGCCGTTGAGTGGGGGCGCGTTCGAGTTTGCTTTGAGCGATGCGAACCGGCTGGCGGGATTAACCGAGCTGGGGGTGGGCAACCAGCTCACATTGGATGAAGCGGCGTTGCTGCGCAATCTGCAAACGGTGCAACAGGCAAACAAGTTGCCATCCAGCGACGCGCTGGATGGCATGAACTTTTCGGTGGAGATGGAGACCGGCACCGGCAAGACCTACGTTTATTTGCGCTCGATTTTTGAATTGCATCAGCGTTACGGTTTCAGCAAGTTCATCATCGTGGTGCCGAGCGTGGCGATCCGCGAGGGTGTCATCACCAGCTTGCGTTTGATGCGCGAACATTTTCAAGCACTGTTCGGCAATGTGGCATTCGATAGCTGGGTGTATGACTCCAAGCAGTATTCCAAGCTGCGCCAGTTCGCGCAAAGCAGCACGCTGCAAATTCTGGTGATGAACATTGATGCCTTCAACAAGCAGGCGAATAACGTTATCCATCAAGATAAAGACCAGCTTTCCGGTCGCCGCCCAATCGAGTTTGTGCAGGCGGCGCAGCCGATTGTGGTGCTGGACGAGCCGCAGAACATGGAGAGCGAGCAGGCCAGGAAAGCCATCGCCAGTTTGAATCCGCTGTGTACCTTGCGCTATTCGGCAACGCATCGCAATCGCTACAATTTGATCTACCAGCTTAATCCGGTGCAGGCTTATGACTTGAAGCTGGTGAAGCGCATTGAGGTCAGCTCGGTTCTGGATGATCCCGATTTCAACCAGCCGTTCATTCAAGTGCAGAGCATCAGCGCGACTAAAACTCGTGTCACCGCCAAGTTGCTTATCGACATCAACGAAAAGGCTGGGCCGCAGCGCAAGCGCATTTCCATCAGCGCGGGCGGTGTAGATTTGTTCGATCAATCCAAGGAGCGCGGCAATTACGCGGGCTATATTGTGGACGAGATCAATGCGGCGGCGCGCACCGTTTCTTTCACTAATGGCTTGGTGCTGCAAGTCGGCGAAACGCACGGTGGGCGCGGCGATGAGGTGATGCGCGCACAAATACGCGAAACGGTGCGTGAGCATTTTGACAAAGAGCTACGCATCCAAAAATTGTTGCCTGCTATTGCGGGAGCGGATGCGCGCTTGAAAGTATTGTCATTATTCTTCATTGACCGTGTGGCGAATTACGCCGCCACAGACGGCAAAATACGGCTCTGGTTTATCGAGGCTTATCAGGAATTATCGGTCTTGCCGAAATTCAAAGGTCTGTCGTCGTTGCCAGTAGAGCAAGTACATAACGGTTACTTTGCGGCATCCAAAGGCATCGCCAAAGATACGCGCGGCGACACTGCCGCCGATGACGAGGCCTACGAACTCATCATGCGTGACAAAGAACGGCTGCTGTCGCCGGACGAGCCGCTGCGCTTTATTTTCAGCCATTCCGCGCTGCGCGAGGGCTGGGACAACCCCAACGTGTTTCAGATTTGTACGCTGAACGAAACCAAATCCGAGATCAAAAAACGTCAGGAAATTGGGCGCGGTTTGCGCTTGCCGGTGTTGGAGTCCGGTGAACGCTGTTTCGACGACAGCATCAACCGCTTGACGGTGATCGCCAATGAACATTACGACGAGTTCGCGGCGAAACTGCAAACTGAAATCGAAGAAGAATGCGGCGTGACGTTTGCGGGACGCATCGTCAATAAAAAAGCAGCGCGCACCGCCAAGTTAAAACCAGGTTGGCGCTTGAATGAAGATTTCAAGGCATTGTGGGCGCGCATCAAATATAAAACCCGTTTTGCGGTGGAGTATAAAACAGCGGAGTTGATCGAACGCGCCACTAAAAATTTAGCGGCGCGCGACAAAATTAAGCCCGCCAGAATCAGTGTTCAAAAAAGCGGCATCGTCATGTCCGGTGAGGGTGTCGTCACGCAGATGTTGGGCGTGCGCGAAGCCGAGGCTAGGCACTACCACGCGATCCACGTGCCGGATATGCTCGGCTATCTGCAAGCGAAAACCGAGCTGACGCGCAAGACTTTGGCCGCGATATTAATACGCTCCGGTCGCCTGAACGAGGTGCAGCACAACCCGCAGCAATTTTTGGAGCAAGCGCAACAGGCGATTGAAGCCGAGTTGAACAATCTGAAAATTGATGGCATCAAGTATGAGCGTATCAATGGGCAGGAGTACGAAATGATGTTGTTTGAGGCTGAAGAAATCACTGGTGCGCTGACCAGTATGATAGAGGTGGATAACAGCATCTACGATGCGGTGCTGTTCGAATCTGAAGTGGAGCGCGCCTTCGCCGAAGCCATGAGCACCCGCACCGACATCAAGCTGTTTATCAAGCTGCCTTGGTGGTTCAAGATTGATACGCCCATCGGCACCTACAACCCGGATTGGGCGATAGTCAAAGAGGGCGACCACAAGGTGTATTTGGTGCGCGAAACTAAAAGTACAAAAGAGCAGCTTAGATTGCGCGGCTCGGAATGGAACAAGATTCAATGTGGCAAGGCGCATTTCAATACGCTGGGTGTGGATTTTGCACACATCGTTAGCGCGAACGAAATTGGTTAAGGGGTGCTAATGACCGCCTCATCCATTAAACAAGTTTTACGCAAACAAATCATCGCGCAACGCGAGCAGTTATCGCCGGACGTGCGCGCGGCACTCAGCGCAAAAATTACCGCACGGATATTGCAGTTGCCGGCTTATCAGCAAGCGCAAGCTGTGTTGGGCTACATGAATTTCGGTACGGAATTCGCCAGTGAGCTTTGGATAAAACAAGCCCTGGCTGAGGGTAAAAAATTGGCCTTGCCACGGGTGAATCGCCACACGATGCAACTTGATTTATTTTGGGTAGACGATTTAGAAAATCAGTTGGCGGCGGGCATGTGGGGTATACGCGAGCCGGTTGTTGAACGCTGCGAACGGGTGGCTACAGTATTTGAGGTAGAATTCGCGCTTTTGCCGGGCGTGGCTTTCACGCGAGACGGCGGGCGGCTCGGCTATGGCGGTGGTTTTTACGACAAGCTGTTGGCGCAGCTTCAAGACGCGCCCAGCGCGCAGTGTCCGGCATTAGTGGCAGCGGCATTTACGATGCAGTTTGTGCCAGAATTGCCGCTAGAAGCGACGGATGTGCGGGTGGATTGTTTAGTCACTGAACAGGAAATTATTGATTGCGCGAGAGCGTGATAAGCGGCGTTGAATAATTGAATAGTAAAAATACTTTTAGGAAAGTAAGCGAATGGCAAATTTACCCGATGACATGAATCCCCGCGATGCCGAACAGCCTCAGAATATTGATCAACCTAGGGATGTAGACCAACCACGCGACATTGACCAACAGGAAACGCAGGAATGGTTGGAGGCACTCGATTCAGTGCTGGAAAATGAAGGCTCGGATCGCGCGCATTTTTTAATCAGCCAGCTCATTCGCCGCGCGCGTTTGGCCGGCACGGATTTACCTATCAGCAGCACCACGCCTTATTTAAATACCATTCCGCTCGATCAAGAGCAACGCTCGTCGGGTAATCACGAGATGGAGCATCGTATCCGCGCGCTTACGCGCTGGAACGCGATGGCGATTGTGTTGAACGCAAATCGTGAGTCGTCGGAACTCGGCGGACATATCGCCAGTTTCGCCTCGGCCGCGACGTTATATGACGTGGGCTTCAATCATTTTTTTCGCGGCAAAACAGCCGAGCATGGCGGTGATTTAGTTTATTTCCAAGGCCACTCTTCGCCTGGTATGTACGCGCGGGCGTTCCTTGAAGGCCGCTTGAGTGAAGCGCAAATGTACAAATTTCGACAAGAGGTGGATGGCGGCGGGCTGTCTTCTTACCCGCACCCTTGGCTGATGCCAGACTTTTGGCAATTTCCCACAGTGTCGATGGGCTTGGGGCCGTTGATGGCAATTTATCAAGCGCGCTTCATGCGTTACTTGGAGCATCGTGGCATGGCCAGCACCGAGGGGCGCAAGGTGTGGGCATTTTTGGGCGATGGCGAAACGGATGAACCAGAATCCTTGGGTGCGGTATCAATGGCAGCACGTGAGAAATTAGATAATTTAATTTTTGTCGTGAATTGTAATTTGCAACGCCTCGATGGCCCCGTGCGCGGCAACGGAAAAATTATTCAAGAATTAGAAGGCGTGTTTCGCGGTGCGGGTTGGAATGTCATCAAGGTCATTTGGGGCGGGCAGTGGGATAGGCTGCTGGCTAAAGACAAGACTGGCCTGCTACTCAAGCGTATGGAAGAAGTGGTGGACGGCGAATATCAAACATACAAATCTAAGAATGGCGCGTATGTGCGGCAGCATTTCTTCGGTAAATATCCCGAGTTGTTGGCACTGGTGGCCGACATGTCAGATGATGAAATTTGGCGGCTGAATCGCGGCGGGCATGATTCGCACAAAGTGTTTGCCGCCTATGCAGCAGCCGTTAAACATAAGGGGCAGCCCACCGTAATTCTCGCTAAAACCGTTAAAGGTTATGGTATGGGCGAGGCGGGTGAGGGGCAAAATATTACTCATCAGCAAAAGAAAGTGAGCGAGGACGCGCTGCGTAAATTCCGCGACCGTTTCAATATTCCCGTGTCGGATGAGCAATTAAGCAGCCTGCCGTTTTGTCGCTTTGAAGAAGGCAGCTTGGAACAAAATTACTTGCAAGAACGCGGTCGCGAAATGGGTACGATTCCGGTGCGTAAACCGGTTGCCGCACCGTTGCAAATACCGGGCTTGGAGGCTTTTGATGGCTTGCTCAAAGGCACCGAGGGGCGTGAAATCTCTACCACCATGGCCTTTGTGCGCATGCTGAGCATTTTGGTAAAAGATAAAAATATCGGTAAGCACATTGTGCCTATTGTGCCGGATGAATCGCGCACCTTTGGTATGGAAGGCATGTTCCGCCAGCTGGGTATTTTTTCGCAAGTGGGGCAACTTTACACGCCGCAAGATGCCGATCAATTGATGTTTTATAAAGAAGAGAAAACCGGCCAGATTTTGCAAGAAGGGATCAACGAAGCGGGCGCGATGTCCTCGTGGATCGCCGCATCCACGACTTACGCCAACCACGGCGTGGCGATGATTCCGTTTTATATTTACTACTCGATGTTCGGTTTTCAGCGTGTCGGCGATTTAGCTTGGGCTGCCGGAGATTTGCGCGCACGCGGGTTCTTGCTAGGCGGTACGGCGGGTCGCACGACATTAAATGGCGAGGGTTTACAACACCAGGATGGGCACAGTCATTTAATCGCGGCCACCATTCCCAATTGCGTGGCCTACGATCCCACCTTTGCTTATGAGTTGGCGGTCATTATTCACGACGGCATGCGTCGCATGGTTCAAGAGCAAGAGGATGTGTATTACTACATCACTGTGATGAACGAAAATTACGCGCACCCGGCCATGCCCGCCAACGCTGAAAGTGGCATCATTAAGGGCATGTATCTGTTGAGTGAAGGGGAAAAGAGGGAGGAGAAAAGGGAGAAGGGGGAAGGGCGAAAAAACAAAGTTCAACTTCTCGGCAGTGGCACCATTTTGCGTGAGGTGATTGCCGCAGCAGAGCTATTGCAAAATGATTTTGGGGTGAGTGCGGATATTTGGAGCGTAACCAGTTTTAATGAGCTGCGCCGTGACGGTTTGGATTGCGAGCGTTGGAATATGTTGCACCCAGAAGCCGCGCCGCGCGTGAGTTATGTTGAGCAGATGTTAAAAGATAGGGTCGGCCCCATCATCGCCGCCACGGATTATATGAAGAGTTACGCCGATCAAATTCGCGCGTTTATGCCCAAGCATGACAATAAGCCCAGTCACTATAAAGTGCTGGGCACCGATGGATTTGGACGATCGGACACGCGCAAAAAATTGCGCCACTTTTTTGAAGTCAACCGTTTCTTTATAACCATTGCGGCGCTGCAATCTTTGGCCGAGGCGGGCAGTGTCGCAAAGAGCGAAGTCAGCCGAGCGATTGCGCTATATAACATCAACACAGACAAGCCGAATCCCACTACTGTTTGAGTATGGTAACAGTCTAAAATTGGCGGCGGTTTAATCGGTAGGAGAATAAGTGTGGCAAAAGAAATAAAACAAATCATCGTGCCGGACATCGGCGATTATAAAAATGTGCCAGTGATTGAAATCATGGTTAAGGTGGGCGACACCGTGGCTGCTGAGCAGTCATTGCTGACGCTGGAAACCGATAAGGCGACGATGGATGTGCCCGCGCCTTTTGCGGGAGTCGTCAAAGAAATAAAAGTGAAAGTGGGGGATGCCATTTCTACTGGCTCGTTGATTATGACGATAGAGGGCGAGGCGGCGGCGCAAGGTGTTATTTCAGCTTCGCCTCCTCCAGCATCTAACCCCTCCCAACCTCCCCTTGTCAGGGGAGGGGTGGGCACTACTCCCTCCCCTGACAAGGGGAGGGC
>Ga0105164_10000858_pt1 | contig 19967 bp, 21 predicted proteins | sample VDWuncwatermetaG_FD_89674 | JGI IMG/M metagenome (GOLD analysis project Ga0105164, IMG submission 89674) | Wastewater microbial communities from Netherlands to study Microbial Dark Matter (Phase II) - VDW unchlorinated drinking water | ecosystem: Environmental > Aquatic > Freshwater > Drinking...
AGATTAGGCTGGCCGTTATCTGCTTGAGCATATAATCTTCGGCTAACAGGTCCCTGCCCATCTCCGTCTGCCCAAAGGACTCCGGGACAATACGGTTCTTTTCATACGGGGATAAATTCACCCACAGGTCTTTCTCAGGAATTGTTAAAGAGGCAAGGAAGTATTTGATTAATTTATTGGCTTCCCTTCGCAATTCCTGGTCATCGTCAGCTTTGTTCCTCTGGGGTGCTTTCACCTTCAGAGCTTTATTTGCTTGGCAACCGGCTTGGGGACACGTTCTTTGTTGTTCTGCCTTGAACATGTCCCCTGGTTGGCGTTCGGTCGGCATATCTCCTTTATCTAAAATAAAATCGAATCGGAAAGGATTATCGGGATGGACTTTGATGCCTTTGAGGATGGGAGGGTTAAACTCAGGGCTTAGGCCAACACGTATCCCGGGCGCAGGTAAACGAAATTCATCTGCTTGGGCAGTTGGCAAAAGCCCAAAGGAATTGAGCAAAAAGGCAAAAATAAGCCCTTGGCATATTATATGCCTTAGATTTAGATATTTGTCCATATAAGACAAATATATACTATTTAGGGGAATTTAGCCACTTTTTGTCTGTCAAGGGAAACAATTTATCCACTATCTTTGCACTGCCTGAAGGCATGGGGTATTTAGAAAGATTCGTAAAGCTGACCCACCTATGAGTAGCATCGGTTTTAGGTTCATTACCTAAAATGCAAGAAAATACAGAAAGATTGACCCTGAACTGCGTATAAAAATGCTTCACATCAAATAAATGCTTTGAAGATTTTAATTGAACTCCCAATTCTTCTTTTAATTCCCTGGCCAGAGCATTTTTTTTTGCCTCCCTTGGGCGTATTTTTCCGCCAGGAAACTCCCACAAATCTGCCAAGAGACCTTTGGAAGGCCGTTTTTGGATAAAATAACGATTCCCCTTTTTAATGATAGCGATAGCGGCATGAATGTCCTTAATGATTTTCTTTTTAGGCTGAGGAATGATCTCCTGTTTACCTTCTTTGCAGGCCTGGCAATGTTTACGGACCGGACATAAAATACAAACAGGTCCTCTGACCCGGCAGACCAGGGCACCCAATTCCATTAAAGCCTGATTAAAATCGCCAACACCTTTTTTAGGCAAAACTTTAAGCAAGAATTCATTAATTTTTTTATCTTGTTTTGTGTCAGCTATCCCTTGTAAAGCCAATAAACGCATCACCACCCTGCGGACATTGGCGTCAATGATCGTTAAAGGGACATCATAGGCAATGCTTAAGACCGAGCCGGTGGTGTATGGCCCAAAGCCCGGTAAGGCACGGATGACTTGCGGGTCTTTGGGGAGGACCCCTTTATGTTCATTAATAAGGACAAGGGCTGCCTTATGTAAATTCTTAACACGGTTATAATACCCCAAGCCTTGCCATTGCTTTAGGACCGTTTGTAAAGGGGCTTTGGCTAAATCATGGATCGTTGGAAATGTTTTGACCCATCTCTCATAAAAGCCAATGACCGCGTTGACAGTGGTTTGCTGGAGCATGATTTCGGAAACCCAAATCTTATAAGGGTCGCGGGTATGGCGCCAAGGCAGGTCGCGTTTATGTTTATTGTACCAATCAGTTAAGTCTGAAGAGAAAGACTGGATTCCCGCTTTCGCGGGAATGACATTCTTTTTAGGAATGACATTCTTTTTAGGAATGACATTAGAGGGTCTCATTGATCAGGTCAATAAAAAGGTCAGGGATTTGGGCATGCTGTCCGATGGGTTTGCTGATAGCAAATTTAACCTGAGGGTACTTTTTTTGCGCTGCAAGCACGATAGCAGGGATATCTTCATCCACGTGCCGGCCGGCGTTTAAAAAATTTAAGGCCACTACAACAACCGTGGCTCCCTGAGATACACATCTGTCTATGCCTTCAGGAATGCCGGGTGACTCGATTTCTAAAAAGGCAAATTCAACGATTGGATTCCCGCTTTCGCGGGAATGACATTCTTTTAGCTCTTGAGGCAGGCGTTGACGCAAGATATTAACCAAAACAGAGATCTCCTTCTTGGTTTTGGGCGAGCGGCTGCCGTGGCTTACCAATAAAACAGCTTCCTCATAAACAGCTTTCTTCATAAATGGCTTTCATGCTTCGACTTACTTTTCACTTCGTTCGTCATTCGCTCAGTATGACCCTGAGCGTAGTCGAATGGGTCATTCGAAGATAATTTTTAAAGGATTGAGAGAACGTTTGATAAAAATTTTGGCACCGAAAGAAAAAGGCAGACACACATGGGACCCATCCATAAAAACAACGCCTTCCCGCATGAGCGAGGTCACGGTAATTTTCCCGGTTGGTTTGAGGATGCCCCCTTTAAGGTGATAATGTATTTTTTTCCCACGATAAAGCTCCCGTGGTTTATATTGGAACCCTTTGTTTTCTTGCGGCAAAACCTTGCCTCCGGCAGAATGAAGACCGCCTGAAGAGCCCGCATTCGTGGCTATCCATATTCCGGAGGAGCGCTGTTCTTCCCTGACTCTGCCAATCGTCAAAAGATAACGGCTCATGGCCCCGGGATTGTGGTGGCAAATCAAAATATCATTAAGCACATCCATCGGCTGAGTACCATCGCTGAAAGATAAACTTAAACGATCAAATTTTTTGACCCTTGCCTTACCGGCCAGGATTTGATCCAATAATTTTTCAAAATTTTCAGGATTACCTGAACAAAAGCGTCCAACGCTCCAGCTGGGATCGGAATTAATACCCCAAATTGTTTCTGCCTTAACCTGCCGGGCAGCTTCCAAAAATGTACCATCGCCCCCCACCGTAATGATCAGATCATAACGGCTAAATCCAAGAGAAGACCCTCTGCAGGCTTTAGTAAATTTTAATTTACGGTGTTTTAAAACAGCTTCTACATAGGATAAACTCCAAAAATGGTTCTCATGCGTACGCCGAAAACGATTGATCTCTTCGGAATTCAACAACCCTTCCAGCCGGGCCAACCGCTTGCGGTCGCTTAAAAAGTATCCGGCATAGGTGCTATTTTTGTAAAATAAAAGTATATTCATCTAATAAGACCCTTGGCCAGACCCTTGGCCAGACCCTTGATCAGACATTTGAGAAGGCCCTTGAACAAACCCTTGCGCGCCTTCTCGCCGCCTATGTTCGAATTCCCGCTGTATTTGTTCGAGTGTTTTGCGCTGATCTTTTAAATTCGTATTAAATTCTTTTTGACGTTCTTTTTCCGCAAGTTTTTTGGCTTTTTCCTCTGCTAATCGGGCTTTTAATCTCTCTTTTTCTTTGCGCAGCGCTTCTTTCTTCTCAAGTAAATATTCTTTTTCTTTAGCGGCCGCAGCTTTAGCATCTGCTTTTTCTTTCGCTTGCTGGGCGGCTAAATTGATTTCATAATCTGTCAGAAAGGCTTTGCGTTCAGGATAATCAGATTTTTTCCAGTCCTTATTAAATTCTTTATTAAAAGAAAAACGTAAAAAGAAAGGCACATGAGTCAAATCATACCCGAATTCATCATGTAATTTTGCTTCTAATTTAGCCTCCGATTTGGCGCCATTGTCCCTGGCAAAAGAAAACGGGGACAGCATCAAAAATACAAATAAAAAATTTAATAAATATTTGACCATAAATCACTTTCTGGATCCCCGACTAAAACATTCGGGGGTGACATTCGGATAATGAGTTATGTCGCTTCTCGCAATGACGAAACCTTGCGACGTCAAAGCAATTGGGCCTTTTAACTCATATCCTCATGTCAATTATAACATATCAAATTTGGCAAGGCAGGAAAATACGAAAAGTCGAACCTGCGCCAGAAGCGCTTTCCACTTCGATTTTACCCTGGTGAGCTGATACAATTTGACGCACAATAGCTAACCCCAGGCCTGTGCCCCCGTCTTGCCTGGAACGGGCACGATCCACCCTGTAAAAACGCTCAAACACACGTGAAAGGTGTTCTGCCGGGATCCCGACCCCATTGTCCTTAATTTCAACATAGACATAAGGCTTTTCCCATTTTGCTTTAATGATGATTTTACCACCGGGTGGCGTAAATTTGACCGCGTTATCCAATAAATTCAAAAATACTTGTTCCATCCGCTGTCGGTCCACCAATACATTGGGTAAATCCGGCGGGATATCAACGGTCACTTGATGCCCTTTATCTTCAATCATTTTTTTATGCAAGTTTATCACAGAGTGGATCATTTTATTTAAAGGTTCAGCGACAATGTTCATTTTTACTTCTTTGGATTCAATGGATGATAAAATCAAAAGATCGTTAACCAAATTTTCCAGGCGTTGGGCCTGCTTATCGATAATGTCTAAAAAACGCACCAAGGTTACAGGATCATCCCTGGTTGAGTTTTTAAGGGTTTCCACAAAACCTTTGATGGCGGTCAAAGGAGTTTTTAATTCATGGGACACATTGGCCACAAATTCCGCGCGGATTTTTTCCAATTTCTTTAATTCAGTAATGTCATGAAATACCGCGATTAAACTTAACAGTTTGTCCTGTTTATCCATGACGGTCGAGATCTGCATGCTGAAAAAAGATTCCTGGGGCCCAATGATGTTTATTTCTTTTCTGAGGGCCCGTTTATGCAACAGGGCTTCTTTAAGGGAATCATTGATCTCCTGGTTCCAGATGACTTCCCAATACAATTTATTCTGTGTTTCTTTGGACCGCAGTTCTAATAGTTGACAGAAATTGGGACTGGCATGTTCAATCTTGCCCTTAGAGTCAATGACAATAACGCCTTCCACCATGCTGGAGAGGATTGTTTCAAAATTTTCACGGTCAGCCCGGGAAACGCCAAGCTGTTTTAAAAAATCACTTTTGGCGGAGTCGTAAGAACCACGAATTTGCAAGATACGGCGGTGATAAAAGTGACGCAAGGCCAACAAAACCAGGATGGCTACGACAGCAACGATAACAATCCAGAAATACCACATTATTCAACATCCTTAAAACGATAACCGACCCCTCTTACGGTTTCAATATAATCCCCGGCCTTTTCAAGTTTTTTACGTAAACCGCGCACGTGCACGTCGACCGCGCGGTCAATAATAAATTTCCCTTCTTTCCAAACATTGTCCAAAATTTGCTCGCGCGACCACACACGGCCAGGCGAACGGGAAAGAAACTCAACAATATCAAATTCGATGGAAGTTAATTTAACTTCATGCCCTTTATAAGAAATTTTATGCTTCAATAAATCCATATTAAAATTACCGAAACTGCGCACATGATCAGCGGTGGCCGAAGAAAGGGACAAGTCTGCCGTACGGCGGGTAATGGCCTTAATCCGTGCTACCAAAACCTTGGGGCTGAAAGGTTTGGGTATATAATCATCCGCGCCCATTTGCAAACCAACCACCACATCCGCTTCCTCGTTTTTAGCGGTGAGCATGACAATAGGGATATGTTTGGTCGCGGCATCACTTTTTAGTGTGCGGCAAATTTCAATCCCGTCAACTTCCGGCAGCATCAAATCCAGGATAATTAAATCAGGCTTTCGTTTGTTGACAAAATCAACCGCCTGGCTGCCATCATACAAACAGGCGATTTCATAGCCCTCACGTTCCAAATTATAGGTGATGAGTTCGCTGATATCGCGGTCGTCTTCGACAACTAAAATTTTCTTTTTAACCATTTTTTAATTATAGCACCTTCGAAACGAACTGAGCAAGAGTTTTGAGAAGGCCTTCCATCTCTTGTAAGGTATTGTAAATGTGCGGGGATACGCGTAATTTGTTCCTCCAAAGCGCTAAATAGAAACCTTTGCCTTTTAAAAATTCGAATAGAGGGGAGTTTTGCGATGCGTCTTTGCATGAAAAAACGACAATATTGGTCCTCTCCTTTTTGAGATGGGGGCTTATGAGATCAAAACGCTCCTTATTAAGCCCATCAACCAATTGATTAACCAAAGCTTGATTATGTTGACCAACATTATCAAGCCCTATCGATAGTAGATACTGGGTATATCTGCAATTAGAGGGGTAAATCCCCATAACGTTATGTCAAGTACAGCTAGTATTTAACCCTAAAAGTAGGGCTATCCTCAGGCCTGTGGTCACGTTTATCATACATAGCCGTAGTCGAAACAGCCGCATGCCCAAGCCAGTGCTGAACCTTCCTAATATCTTCTCGGTTATTGAGCGCGTTTGTCGCGGCCGTGGCCCGCAATGAATGTGTTGAAAAATCTTTTTTTATTCCAACTTTTAGCCCGTAGTATTTGACCAATTCGTAAACAGAATTAGGAGCCATGCATTTGTATGGATTGCCGGCCATGTTGTTACTGATTGATCTAAACAGGGGGGCATTTTGGTCGTAACCATGACCGGAGGCATTTAAATAATCGTTGATTCGTGTAATAGCGACGGGATGACATGGAACATAGCGTTCTTTTGAGCCTTTGCCGAAGATCCGGAATTGTTTAATGCCTTCACGTTCCTGAATATCTTTGATCTTAAGGTTACAAAGCTCCGAACGCCGTAAGGCATGGAATAAAAAAGTGGCCAGGACGGCACGGTCCCGTTTGCCTTTTAAAGTCTTGGGGTTCGGAGCATCTAAAAGATCGTTGGCCTGATTACTGCTGATAATGGCTGTAGCGCCTTCGGCAGAGTTAAGTTTAGGCCGTTCGACCCCTTGGACAACGTTGTTCTCAAGGATTTTGTTATCGCGGAGCATTTCAAGGAATTTGGATATGGTGGCCATGTTGCGTTTGACGGTCCGGATGGCATAACGCGGATCATCTTTGGGCCCAAGCATGGCGTCACGCCATTTAATGATATCATCACGTTTGATTGTTTGAATGTCTTCCATGGATTTAATTTTGAACCATGAAATAAAATTCGTTAAATCCTGCTGCTTGCTTGAGCGCGATGCTACAGACAGAGTGTTATTGAGCCAGGTTTTGACAAGGGGGTGGTCCAGAAGTGCAAAGAAGATATGTGATTTAGGCTCATCTGACATAGGGACACCACAGAAAACGGAATATAACGTACGCTAAGGCCCTAAAAACGGCTTTCTTAGGGTTATTATGGACAGAAATCGATATTTTGTCAACATGTTATAATATACGTTATAGCATGTTGGAGAAATTTAAAAATATCTGCGGCGACTTGCTAGCAGATTTTTATACTACCCCTCTTTCAATTTATACTTTTGCCAATGTCTTTGTTGGTTCAGCTATATTTACACCCAATAATTTAAACGGACTTGAAATACGCGTCATGCTAGTGATGACTGGTTTAAATCCTTCAAACCCGCCTTGTTCTAATTCACCCAGCTGGGCTGGGTCGAATTGGACGTTGATGACATGGCCTGTGCGTTTGACGTTGATTTGGTTTAGATCGATACCGCCAGGAGTGACCATAGCATTATCTCTTGTTTCAGGCATATTCAGTAATTGCCGCATTTGTTCTGCCCTATTAATGATTTTATCCTCTAAAGATGTTGAGTCAGGCTGACCTAAACTTTCTAGAAAAATCCTCAAACTACTTTTTAAACGCTGTATTTCATCATCCTTACTGCCAAAGTAAATACCCAGCGCCAGTAAAAGGCCATCTCTCTGGCTTGATGGTTCACTGAGGATTGGAAATTCAGCGGAGATTTGGTCTTTAGCGGCTATACCGCTGGTAATCATTTGCTTCCATTCTGCTTCACTTTTTACTAATCCATGTTCCACCGAAGCACCGCTTAGCCTCGGAGTATAATCAGTCGCCGCATTCGATTGAGACCCTTGGGATGCCCTTACTTCTTCCAGTTCTCTTAACAATTCATCACGCCTAGTTTTCAATCTATCTACAGTAGCCCCATCCATGCTTTCAACATCCGTACCATATAAAGTCTTTTCGATTTCATCTATATTTCTTTGTACAGCACTTTCTGGCCTCATCGCCGCATTTTTTCTACCGTTATCAGGATTGTCTATGACTTGAAATGTGGTGATTCGTATGTGAGCAATATATGCATCTGTGTCCATTGTCAGATTAGCCCTTGTCCTTGTGCTCGGAAAATACGAATCTTTGATCATATCGAAAAGTATCATAAGACTATTGATTGCTTCCGGTGGGCTTCTTCGATTCGTTTGAATAATAGTTGCAATAAAACTGCCTTTCCCAGGGCCAGATTTAATTTCTACCTCAACCTCTCGCTCGATATTTAATGAATCTAAAAGTTCATTTATTGCTGAACGAACTTCTCGGGCAGTCATCGCCCCATCATGCCCATGCACCATAACATACATTTCATTGATTTCAGGGATAACCTTTTGCTCGAATATACCTTTTAAACTAGCATCACTCCCCATCTGGGGCAGCAATGCCATTAAACCCCCTCCATTGCCTTGGCCCAATTCATTACGCAATTCAAACTTACGTGCTATATGAGTAACAATAGAGATATACGATCTCACTTCCTCATTTGTCGTAATATAGCCACCTACAGGAGGCGTAAATCCGATTACTTGATGAGTCTCAGATTGGCGCCCCAAATCTACTTGCGCGTCCTGGACTTTTATATCCCCTCTCTGAATGCCATCAAGCATGATACGCAAAATCTTTTCCACTATATCTTTAGGAAGGGTTTCTCGAATATCATACCCAAATTTGACCATGTTCCCTTCAACAATCATCGCTGCATTACGATGACCAATTTCACTCAACAGATCGGTAATAAAATTCTCTAGGAATGGACGAAAAGATTTTTTAAAAGATTCAGGTGCAACATTTATTATTGGAAATAAAATAACTCCCTCTCGGGTGATTGCTGGCCAATTGGTACTGGCGCCCATAATGTCATCCATGCGCAATGTGTAACCAATAATATCCCCTAGACGTTTCCTTAAAGAAGTAATGTTAACCCCTTCTTGGTCATCTTCTCTTCGTGGCAATGTAATGCCAAGATTAGAAGAAGCGTCAAATTTACTTTTTGTGCTTTGAATAGTTGTTTGAGCAAGGGCAGGGCTGCCATAGTATTTAACAATTTGGGATGCCGCATTGCGAATAAAGAATCCACGTATCTGTTCCTCTAGATGCTTGGCCATGGCTTGAAAAAGTTCTCGTAAATCTTCTGTACCGGCTCCAATTTTTATGACTCCTGCGGCTTTGGCCCAATATGTTGGGTCATACTTCTGAACTCTTATTTCAATCCCCTTGGATCGCGCTAAAAACTCAATGGTATTGACCATATCATCCCATGCTACCATACCATCACCGTCCATCACCAAGGTTATCCCTCTTTCAGAAGGTACAGTATGCGCCTTGGCCAAATATCCAATTAATGTTGCCCTTCGTACATAAGAAATGTTTATGGTATTCCAAAACTTTTGGACTTGCTCTGTCATCTTTAATGCTTCTACATCATTCTTCATCGCCTTATCTACCCCACTCATCGCCGCATCTATAGCTACATTAACTGGATTTTGCCGCCTCCAATCTAGATGAAATGCAGCGAATTGTACCATTTCTAAGGCATGACGATCATCAAGATACATTTGGTAGGGCATTAAAGCTTCCCATAATTTTAAAATGCTTGTCTCCGACATCCCTCGTAAAATAAACAATTTCTGAGCATCTGAAAATAAAACAAACTGCTTAACCGTCATTCTATTTGGCATCCTCATCGCCCCATCTTCTGTTCCTGCCCCCATCGCCGAGTTATTAGGCGCATTAAAAATTGTTGTTACAACTTCTCTATCGCTCATTGCCATGTCAAACGTCGATCTTACCTGCTCAGCAAAAGGCGCCAAATTCGCTTCAGTGACTTCAAATTTTTCCAAAGAAAATGCTGGAAGTCGAGGATTATAAAATTTTTGAAAGGTGGCTTTGACCTTTTCAAGCGCATCAGATGAACGCAAATCCAACCGTAAAGAATCAAGAAATCTTGGAAAAGTGTTCCCTTGGTTTAAAATATCGATTCCAAACCTGGTTTCAGATAAAAACAAGGCGACCAACAAGGATGCTTCTTCAATGCTGTTGCTTTGCAGAATTGCTTGAATAAAATCTATCATTATAATTTTATCTAAAGGCATATTCAAAACATCCTTAATGGCCAATCTTGTTCCAGTCGATTCCACTAGATATTCAACTATTTGGTCTTCTTTCAATTCTTGAAGTCCGCCTTGCCTTATATATCTGTTGGCCGTGTTTCTCATACGCTCAAGCAAGGCATTGCTTGAGCGTTTCAAAAAGTTCTGATTCCGATCATTGGCCACAGACTCGATACGTTTGGCCCATGTTTTAATGCCCGGCAAAAGCAGTTGACGAAAATCATACTGCGGATCAATTATAAAAGTGTGCTCATCAATGCCCTTAAATTCATCCGGAATAGAACTAATGGGATCAAGCAAAACAAAATCCCTGCCGGGGCTGATTTTGTACAATCCATCAATTTTAGAGACCATGATGGCAAACCCACGATTAGTATCATGGATGTTGACCATATATCCGTGTCGAATAAGCGACTTTTTTACCCCGATATCAGCCTTGGCCAGCAGCGGGTATACACGTTCTTTTATCTCCTCTGTGGTGAACAATCCTGACATCTTAATTTCCTTTAAGTATGCGCCAAGCTTGTTATAAAAATCGGTCACGGCATCAATCAAAGCCGGTTCATTCACGCCGGTTTTTTCTGGTACAGCTGCCTCAAAAGCTTTTTGAAAATCCGGCAACAATTTTGTCGGATCAATCATCGCCGCATCTCTTGGCTCTAAATTAACAAGCAAAGCCTCCATCGCACCATCACCATGAACATCTGCAGGATTATAATCTCTTACTTCCGATATATTGCCCAAAAATGTTCCCCCCGAAAAATACTTTCTCGGCACGACTTGGCCATCGGGGGTCGGGTCTTCCTTAATATAGTTAAACGCGCCCTTCTTGTAGGCTTTCAGATATCGCTCGTAAATTTGTTCTTTGACAGCAGGATCACTGAGATTGACGCCAACGACTTTGTTCTTATTGGTATATAGGGCATCTAAGAGGCCGTTTTGGATGGTTTCTTTATACCATTTGGCTAAGATCAAGGCTTGGTAGATTTGGCGTAAGGGTGCGAAGTTCTTGCCTGTGTTGACTTCTTTGGTTATCTCAGGAATGACAATCTCTCGGACGATTTGAGATGAAATACTCGCGCCTTTTATTGCTTGGTGTTTCTGTTTAGCTAAATAATCTTCGTCTAACATTACCTTTAAAGTCGATTTGGTGACATAGGCGGCGTTTTTGTTTTCAAATACCTGCGCCTGGTCTGGAAGGATCCATACCTTATTAAATGTGTTTACCGGGACGTTGGTTGTGCCGAATTGAGCTTGGGCTTTGGCGTACACCCTGCTCCAAAACTTTTTGCCTAAGTCTTTCTCCGGATATATCAGGGATGCGGTCAATTGCTTGAGGATATAGTCCTGGGCCAATAAGTCACGGCCTAGATCTGTTTGGCCAAGTGCTTCTGGAACCATCCTATTCTTCTCGTAAGGGCTTAAATTGACCCATAAATCGCTTTCAGGGATGGTTAGGCCTGCCAGAAAATATTTGACCAGCTGATTTGCTTGGGTCTTGACTAAAGCAGTGTCCTGTGGTCCTTTGCCGGTATCAACAATGAATTGAAATTCTAAAGGTTTGTTAACGTTAACAACCAGGCCTTTTAACGCCAATGGAGAAAATGGCGCAGACTCCCCTACCATTGTCCCAGGCACAGGAAGCTGATTGACACTAAAGTCCTGGGCATGAACATACTGGAGATTACTAAAAGAAAAAGTAACGCAAATAAGCGTAGCTATAAAACGTTTAAACATGCTTTCCCTAATATGGTTTCTATAAAATCGTAGGTATGGTGAAAGTATGCCATGTGATTACCCAAAAGGCAAATTTTTTTATTTGTTGGGTATAATCTTCAAAAAACCACCAAACAGAAAGGAAGTTTGCCTTATGCCAACAAACATCAAAATCCTCTCCCCTTCCGAAATCAACTCCTTTGACATGCCCCCTGCCTTTAATGCTGATGAACGCAAACAATTCTTTAGGCCATCAAAAGCAGCCCAAGATGTCATTGCCTCCCTTCGAACATCTGCCAACAAGATTAGTTTTGTCTTGCTACACGGGTATTTCAAAGCGACAAATAAGTTCTTCAGGGCTAAAGATTTTCTCAAAAGCGAAATAGATTTTGTCTGCGGGCATTTCAATATCCCCCCGGAATTAGTTAACTTCACCCAATACGAAGAAACCACCCTTGAACGCCATCAAAAAATTATCCTAGATTTACTTGGCTGTGCCCCATTTACCGATGAGGCAAAACAGATGCTCTTAAAAGAGGCATCTGGCCTTTGTTCCGGGCACATGAAGCCAGAAGCCATACTCTCGGCCTTGGTTGATTTCTTAAAAGAAAAAAGAATTGAGGTGCCGCGCTATTATGTCTTGGCTGAAATAATCACCACAGCATTTAACAAATACAAGGACAAGATCCTATCCTCACTCGAAGCTGTGATCACCAAGGAAGACAAGCGTCACTTAGATGGCCTTCTGGAAAGCTACAGCAGTGACCGCAATTCATCTGCTTATAAGGTGACAGCCCTCAAAAAAAATTCACACTCCCTGCGCCCTGTCCACATTAAGACCAATATCAAAGACTTAATTTATCTTAAAAAATTGTATAACCAATTGAGCCCCGTCATTATCAAGCTTGATTTGGATATCCAAACAATCCAATATTATGCTGGCTTTGTCATGAAAGCTTCAGCCTTCCAGATGTTCAAACAGGAAGGAATTAATCGATATTTGCATCTCTTGTGCTTTTTGATCCATAGGTACTATACGCTCAACGACCTGCTAATCGACGCCCTGATTCACGCAAGCCAAAACGCCCATAACACCGCGTTAAGAAAGCACCAAGAATACTATTACGAGAACCGTAATAAAAAAGAAGTCGTGACGGAGAAAATCATCGAAATAACCAAGCTCTCCTTCCAGGACATCAAGAGCGTCATTTTTAACAACACCCTGTCCGATACACAGAAGGTCCAGGCAATCCAATTGATGTTCCTTAAAGAGCCTGAATCCGACACTGAGACCATTGAAGATAAAATATCAAAACTCGAAGCAGATTACGGACGTATCAAGGATGACCGTTATTATGATTTCCTGGAAGACTCCTCCATTAAGCTCCAAAACCGCGTGTCAGAGATCATCAAACACATTTGTTTTGATCAAGACAGCTCAGACAAAAGAATCCTCCGTGCCATTGATTACTATAAACTCAAGGATGGGGCTATCGGCAAAGACGCCCCAAGGGATTTCTTGAATGAAACCCAGGAAAAGAAGGTTTTTGCCGACGATAAAAAGCCACGCGTATCTTTATACAAGGTCTTTTTGTTTCATGTGATCGCGGGCGGCATTAAATCTGGCGCGTTAAATTTACTGTATTCTTACAAATACAGGGCTTTTGACCATTATCTTATCTCCAAGAAGGCCTGGGAAGAAAACAGACAGAGCTTTTTGCAAAAATCCGAATTGATTGGGTTTGAAGACTTCCATAAGCTCATCAAGGCAATCTCCTCGATCATTAATACTCAATTTGAAGTGACTAACAAAAATATTTTAAACTCAAAGAATCCGTTTGTACGGATTGGGGCAGATAACAAGCCCATCGTAAACACACCCCCTGCCAAAGACAAGGAGACATTGGACGCCCAAGTCATGGACCTGTTCCCTCATGAAAGGTATTTTTCTCTCTTTGAGATTCTCTCGACGGTCAATAAGGCCACTTCCTTTATTAACTGTTTTGAACATTGGAAGACCAAAGGCCATGGTGGCCGGCCAGACTTTAAAACCATCATTGCCGGGATCATCGGGCTTGGCTGTAACCTGGGGATCAGAAAGATAGCCAGGATTTCCAATAGCATCAGCGCCTATGCGCTTGAAAATACCGTCAATTGGTATTTCAGCAATGAGGGCTTAAATAATGCCAATGATAAAATCCTGGAACTAATTGACCAATTAAGTCTCTCCCATGTTTTTCAAAAAGATCCTTCAACAGTCCATACCAGCAGCGACGGCCAGAAATTCGGCATCGGCGTTGATTCCTTACATGCCAACCATTCTTTTAAATACTTTGGAAAAGGCAAAGGTGTCAGCAGTTATACCTTTAATGACGATCAGCATCGGCTTTTTTATTCAACGGTCATCTCCCCTTCTGAGCGGGAAGCGGCTTATGTCATCGATGGCCTATTGCAGAATGACGTCGTTAAAAGTGACATCCATTCAACTGATACGCATGGCTATACTGAAATAGTCTTTGCCGTCACCCACCTGCTGGGTATTTCTTTTGCGCCAAGAATCAGGGATTTCGGCGATCAAAGACTGTTTGCCACCGAGCCGCGTTCAACTTACACGGATCTAGGATATAAAATACTCCCTGATCGAAAAATTGACCTCAGCGCCATCGAGGCCGAATGGGATAATATCTTGCGGCTTGTGGCTACGGTAAGACTCAAACACACTACAGCATCCCAATTATTCCAACGTCTTAGCCACTACTCCCGGCAGCATCCTCTTTACCGAGCTATAAAGAATTTTGGTAAGCTTATAAAGACGATCTTCCTTTTAAGATACATCGACGACGTTGAACTCCGTCAGACCATTGAAAAGCAACTGAACAAAACTGAAAGCATCCATAAATTCGCCAAGGCCGTATTCTTCGGGAGCAATCAGGAATTCCAACAACGGACCAAGGAAGAGCAGATTAAAACGGATAATTGTAAGCGGCTCATTGAGAACGCTATTATCTGCTGGAATTACCTATACCTGTCGGATTTGATTGCCAAGACAAAGGACCCTGTTGAATGTGAGCGTATTGTAAACATCATTAAAAACGGCTCGGTGGTTCTATGGCAGCACGTTAATCTTCAGGGCGAGTATGATTTTTCTGATGATGCGCTTAAGAATTCACTGAATTTTTCACTCCCAATATTGATACGGTTGGAAGTGCTCTAAATCCGGCAAGAGTTTTTGCGCTATCTAGTTGAAAACAGAGGACTTGATTGAAATCCTGTGGGGATCTACCCCTTTAGTTGCAGAGATACCCATACTCTATTGATGCAGCCCAAGGCACATAATTAAAAAAATTAGCAGTGCCAAAAACATCATAACGCCTGGCAGAATGATCTTCTTTTAAATGAATCGGCCCCTCGGAATTTAGGCTCGCCTCATCCATGAGGCTGATCCAGTAATTCTGGGCATAATTCAATTGCTGCCGCACTTCTTTTCTTATCCAGCAAAACCCCGTGCCATAAGGGCCCAGCAGCCATTTGTACCCGGCACAAACAACCGCATCCACCTCCCATTGGGTTAAATCAATCTCAAACGCTCCGGCGCCTGGCTTAAATTCACAATACATAAAATCTCCCGCGAACGGTATAATCGGCCAATGGCCGCAATGTCTTCTTTAAACCCGTTGAAACTATGGATCACAAGGAAGGCAAACCAATTTTGTCCTGCGGTTGATGGCCTCTCCCAATTCTTGAAGCGTCAAAATCTGCTGTTGGGCTTTTAGCTGATGGACGATCACGCCCTTTTGGCGCAGCGATAACCATGGCAGAATGTCCGTCGGAAAATCGTTCTGTAAAAGGACGATCTCATCCCCTGCTTTAAATTCAAGCCCATTAGACAAAAGATGCAGGCCGTAGGTGGCGCTATAGTCACGGGGATTCATTTAATCCGGGTGCGGATACTTTTGTAGAATGCTTTATCTTTAGGATGCGTCAATAAAGCTACGACTTCATCGGGCTTGACCCAGCGGGCGTGGGGATTATCAGGGTCCTGAGGTTTTAATTCATTTTGTTTTGTCTTGAATAAAAAGAAAAGAAGCACCTTCCATTCTTGTTTGTCTTCGCCGCTGTTTGTGCCTATTTTATAACGGCCATACGCCCCCAATGCGCACAAAAAATGAAGATCAGTAACCCCGGATTCTTCCATGATCTCACGGATGGCTGCCTGAAGGGGTTCTTCACCGGGGTCCACATGCCCTTTAGGTAAAGACCATGAAGTGTTGTTTTGATTGATTACCAAAACCATCCCTTGGCTGTTGAAGACCACTCCTCCCGCAGAGACAGTGACGTTACTTACCATAGAATTTTTTTCCCGTTTCAATGCGCTCCAGACCTTTTCGGAGACGGTGCAAATTGGTGTCCCTTAATGAATACACACATCCGCAATATTCCTGCTGATAAAATTCTTCGCGTTTCGAAATTTCGTACATACGCGATGATCCGCCCTTTTTACGCCAATTATGCGTCCAGTAAACCATGCCTTCAAAATGCCCTGCTGCTTTGGTCCCGCTGCGATTAATTTGGTCCATGTCTTTCCAACGGGACAATCCCAGGGAAGAAACGATGACCTTAAAACCATGCTCATGGGCGTACAGGGCTGTCCGTTCAAATCGCATGTCAAAGCAAGCGCTGCAGCGCGCTCCCCGCTCGGGCTCGAATTCCAGCCCCTTGACACGGGCAAACCAATTGGACGTGTCATAATCAGCATCGACAAAAGGGACATTCATTTTTTGGGCGAACCGGATATTTTCTGCTTTACGTATTTCATATTCTTTCCGGGGATGTATATTGGGGTTATAGAAAAAAATTGTAAAATTTATCTCGCAAGCAACAAGCGCTTCCATTAGTTCTGCGGAACACGGAGCGCAGCAGGAATGCAAAAGCAATTTTTTTGCGTTTCCGGGAAGCTCTAATTTTTCTCTAATCAGTTCTTCTGGCATTAAAAAAAGGCCTGGTTGCAGAACCAGGCCTGGGGATGACTTTAGCTTTACGCTGCTTTGGTAACATTCACGGCTTGTTCACCCTTGGGGCCTTGTTGAATGTCAAATTCAACTTCCTGGCCCTCTTCAAGGGTCCTGTAGCCGTCTGATTTGATCGCGGTGTGGTGAACAAAAACATCTTTGCCATTTTCCGGGGTGATGAAACCATAACCTTTTTGGTTATTAAACCATTTCACTTTACCTTTTGCCATTACCCTGATCCTCCTTCTTATAAACAACACAACTATTGCATTATTCTATTGCGTCACCGCCTGGCTTTCGGCGGAAGGATTGGCCACTTCCGTACTTTTATTCAGATAAACAGACAAAGCTTTCCAGGTTTTACGGCCTACCTTGCCATCTGCTTTCAAGCCGTTTTGGGTCTGAAAAGTCTCGATGGCTTTTTTGGTCTTGGGCCCGATATTGCCATCAACCTTGCCATTATAAAGCCCGGCATTCTTTAAAGCCTGCTGGATTTGTTTAGTGGTTGGCTTGGCCTTTACATCTACGGGAGCAGGAGCCATCGCAGGTTCAGCGACTTCAGTGGATGCGGCGGCAGATGCGTTTTCAACGACAACAGGAACGGAGTTAGTCGTATCGGCGTTTTGAGTGGAATTATCCGTCACGGACACTACATTTTCCGTGACAACACCGTTGAGATCAGCAGCTTCTTCTTTTTTCTTTTTGTTACAACCGATGAAAGATGTTACACCAAAAACCACCACCAAACCTAAGACCAAATTTTTCATAAATTCCCCTCTGTCAGAAATGTTGTTATGCTCCGATTACACTCAGCATTAACACTGAGCGGAGTCGAAGTGTTAATAAAGACTTGATACTTTTATCTTACTTCTGATTTTCCTAATGTCAATTTTCTTTATATAAAAATTAAGCCTGATGTTAATGTGAATTTAAATGCTTTTGCGCACGCCTTGAATCTTCAATGGTTTCACGAGCATGAAGAATAAGGTTGATAAAAATTTTTTCAAGTTCATCCGGATCATAGGAATGGGTGATTTTATTACGTAACTGCCGGGCTTCCATCCACGAATCGGTACTGATGATAATACCGGATTTCTCCATCTTCAGAAGCTGGTCACGCAAAAATTCGCTGGCATGACCTGTCAATTCTAATTCCAAAGTCCGGAAAAAATAGAACGCTGTTTCAATTGACTTTGTGTAACGGAAAGAAAGTGAATCGTAAAATTCTAATTCTTTGGCGGTGTATTTTTTGTTGCGGTCGTAAGGTTGATAGCGGCTCAATGAATCAACCAATAATTCACAAGAGGATTTCCAATCACTATAAGCCTGCAAGGTCAAGGCGTTGGGCATTTTTATTGATCTCACGGCAAAAAATACTCTGATCATCGTAAACAACCACATCCAAGCTTTGTTCTAAAACACGTTCAAATTTTGAGGCAATACTGGTTTTTAATTCATAACGATCCGTTTTACGCGCCGGTTTGAGCAAAATATCTATGTCCCCTCCGCGTTTATGGGGATCGAGACGCGATCCAAAAAGGTAAACCTCCCCCTCAAATCCCGTTAAGGCGGTTTTTAAAGCTTTTCTCTCAGGCTGTGATAACCTCATATTTTTATCTTACTTCTGATTTTCCTAATGTCAATTTTCTTTATATATTTTTAATTCATTTAAAATGGGTAGATTAACGGCAGGTTTGATTTCGAGGATGACAGGCACAAAACCTTGAATAAGGCTAAGCTGGGCCATGTCCTGCTGTGCCATCGGCAAAGGCACACCCTTGCCATCACGCTTAATTTGTAAATTCATATTTGCGGAGTTTAAATCAATACCGCCAGGTAAAGCCGTATTCATAGCCGAATCTTTTCTATAAATTTCCCTCACGAACACTTGACCATTTGATGACCTTAGTTCTTTAATAATCTTAATTTCAGAAAAATAAAATTCCATTATTTTTCCATTAACCATCAAGGAATATTTAATATCACCTGCCTGTTCAACGGCTCCTTGATAATTTCCTTCCACAATGCCTGTAGAGGTAGGGCCTAGAATGGGTTCCAGGTATTCAAACTCATAAGAGTCGCCTATCTGTAAACTCTTTAAGGGGTTAAATTTTTGTTTTTCTTTACCTTGTAGAATATCAAGTCTCAATCGGTCTATCTTATTAACTATTTCTTCCGCTCGGCTTATATCCCCATATTCATTTGACCTTAAAGCCGGAACTTTAATACTTAAATTTTTAATTAAGTCTATTTTTTCTAATTCTTCCTTTAAATACATCCGCATCCATTCGTTCAATTTATTTTTTGTAGTATCTATAAACAACAATCCAGAGAACTCCTTTTCAACAATAGCTAATATTTGGTCTATTTCCCTATCTGAAATCATCGCCGCGTCAGCCAAATGCCCTACATTATTAGCTTCGTTTTTATCAAAATCTCTCCATTGGAGCATCTTAACGGAATCATAATTTGTAGCCCATGCTCCGCCATTGTCGGATGGGCCACCATAGCATTGTCCTTCGCCATCGCCGCGTTAGAAAAGGTTTTTGCCATCCCTCTTGTTTTAAGAATTTCAGTCGGATTAAAACTTGCCATGGCATTGTCAAAATCGCCATTTTCAGCTTCTTTCCCCATTTTATAGACAAACATAGCTTGGTTCGCAGGTATGGTATATCGAGTAAATACATTCTCCACACCCGAATTCCAAACATATCCGCCGGCGAAGTATTTGCGCGGGATGGTTTGCTGCGTATATTTATCAACATCTTCCTTAATATAGTTGTAAACGCCTTTTTTAAAGGCGGCTAAATATTGCTGATAAATACCTTTGACATCATATTTCTGGATTCCCGCTTTGCTTCGACCTTGCTCAGCATGGTTCGAAGCATGGTGAGCTTGTCGAACCATCGCGGGAATGACAGTGGAAGTCGCGGGAATGACAAACAACTGTGAGTGTCGGGTATGACGACCAATGGAAGGTCACAAAAAAAAGCCCCCCGCCACAATTTATGGCGGGGGGCTTTGAGAATACCCAAATGTGGTCTTAGATTAAGACATTAGCCTCATCCCAGGCAAATGTAGCTTCTTCTTCCTGTTGGGCCTTCTGATTTGATTCTTGGTTATTTGGACCGATCATAGGAATATACCTCCTTAAAGCCCCCATGGGGAATTTTTCCCCTTATC
>Ga0105164_10000859_pt1 | contig 19950 bp, 18 predicted proteins | sample VDWuncwatermetaG_FD_89674 | JGI IMG/M metagenome (GOLD analysis project Ga0105164, IMG submission 89674) | Wastewater microbial communities from Netherlands to study Microbial Dark Matter (Phase II) - VDW unchlorinated drinking water | ecosystem: Environmental > Aquatic > Freshwater > Drinking...
CCAGCATCTCTCGGACTTATAAAAACGGTATCGAGTCAGCTTTTGATACGACGAAACTGGCGGCATACACGATCTTTAAATACGGTATTTCTGAAGAAAACTTCAAGAAAGGATATTATAAGCCGGCATTAAAACTTCTTGCACAGGACAACTTCTTCGGCAATCTCATGTTCGGCATCCATGATTACACTACGTCCAGAAGGCAGTTGGTAAATGCGCAAATTGACCACCTTACAAAATGGCAGAATGCCTGGGAGTCTGTCCAAATTAACAGCATCCTGTGGAACATGGTCACCGGCAACGCAAGTTATAAAGAGATTTTTTTAAAGGCTATTGACATCCGTCTGCACATTGCCATGTCCCCATACATTTTTTCTGCCTTTGTGAAACAGGTGTATGATAATTTTAAGAATCGTACACATCTAAAGCATCAGAAAAAATTAGAAATCCTTAAAAAATCAGGGCTAGGCCCTCTGGAGAACGGTCAAACTGTGGCCATAATTGGCGGCGGCCCGGCAGGTGCAAGTTGCGCAATCGCCCTGAAAAATCTTGCTAAAAAACGGAATATTGCTATAGATGTCATCATTTATGAACATAAAGATTTTGAAGGCGGTATCGAACACAATGAGTGTGCAGGCGTCCTCTCGCAACCTATTGAACACATTATTGAGGATGAACTGGAAATTCCCTTCCCGTGGCATCTCGTTAAAAGGGAAGTGCATGGCTATTACCTCCATACCGATGGACATGTCATCAAGCTTGACGGAGAAGGAGAGGTCTCTTACGCACTGCGCAGGATTCAGTTTGACGCCTATCTCCTGCAAAAGGCAAGAGAGGCTGGCGTAACCGTCATACGGAGCAAGGTCACTGATGTAGAAATCGGGAAAGAAAAGGTTACCGTGTACAGCGAGACGCAACACGTCCGGGCGGACGTCGTCGTGGGCGCATTCGGCCTCGAAGAAGGCACTGATAAGATATTTGAAAGGGAGACTCCGTATAAATCGCCAAAATTCCTATTGACCATACTAACCAAATTTCACCCAAAGGGGCAGCATCATGACCTTGAGGATACCGATGGATACATCCATGCCTTTTTACCGTCGCTCAAAGAAATAGAATTTGGCGCAGTTACTCCCAAGGCTGACCATTACACCATTAATATCGCCGGCGCAAAAATCTCTTCACGGTCAATGGATGAATTTCTGCAGTTACCCGATGTGCTGGAAATACTCCCCAGAAATTTCAAAGAATCGCTGGGCAATCTCGATTACCATCGCGGCTGTTTCCCGGTAAAACCTGCAAAACACCTTTTTGGGGACCGATACGTCACCATTGGAGACGCAGCCGGTCTCATCCGTCCGTTCAAAGGCAAAGGCGTCAATGCGGCTTGCCTGATGGGTATCAAAGCGGCGGAAACCATGATGGATGTGGGGATATCGGAAAAGGCATTTCAAGCTTATATAGACGGTTTTAACGATGTCAAAAAAGACCTCCCGTATGCAAGGGTGGTAAGGAAGTTTGTTATATGGGGCGCTTATTATGGGTTTCTAAAGCCCATCATCCGCATCGCAGACGACCATCCTGCATTGAGACGGGCGCTTTTCGACAGTGTATCGGGTAAAAAGGCATATCGGGAGATATTTCTCGATACGGTAAGCATACCGCTCTTGCTGAAAATAAGCGCAACAATAATCCGTCGGTTCGTGAAGCGTATTATCCAGGTAAGACGCTAAACCGTTTTATCTTTCAATATTAAATGATTGTTGACGGAATAGCCTATTTTATTATACATTTACGACATGAATTTTCATAATAGCCGTAATAAATGACTGTATATAGGCAGTACAATCCTTGTTAGACACTACAATGACATATCCACGGATAGAAAATCTGCCACTACAAGTTAATGCGTCTAGTTGGAGTTGGAGCAAGACAGAAGACGGAGATTTCTGGATAGGACGTGAACTAGATGGAACTAGGTGGTTGGTGAAAGGAAGGGGCAGTTTTTATGCCTTGAGAGAACGGGCATCTGCCTATTTATTGCAGACACTGGGTGTAAATAGCCAATCTTCAGCTTTCATAATTCTTTCGGAAGAGTCTTTGCCCGTTGCAGACAAGCCAGAAATAGAAAGGTATCAATTAGCCATACACTATATTGATGAGCATGGAAGAAATTGCGTGGATGGAGAGAAATGCCCTTTGAGAAAACTAAATGAACAATTTAAAGATGCCCCGAAAAAGGTTTCTTTTTTAGAGACCTGCTCTATCAAGAATGCAATTGATTGGGTCAAGTCGGAAGTGCTGGTATGCTTATGTGGTGCCAATGAGCCATCAGACAGATTAATCTCAAAAGATCATATTATGTATATAATCGATAATGAACAAATGTTCTCTACAAAACCAAGTAATCCAATAACGGACACTGATTGGTTTCAGACAGAGTATGATACAACGATGGGATTAACCCTTGACTTATGTAAGAGGTTATCTGATATCGATAAGCGGGATATTCAGGTATTTACCACCATTCCAGAAGGGTATGTTGTAGATGAATTGTGGTCCATACCAAAGTTGATGGAGTCGACGGTGCGTTTCGCCAAACAATTTCTGAAGGAATATGCTTAACAATCAGATTCAGCGGACGCGGAACAAAAAAATGTCTAACAAATCGCTGGACTTGAACGAGTGCCATAGGTAACTTTTGGGTTTTGTGTGTTTGAGTGATGCAAAAGAGTTTTTGGGCAAGCGGACGTGATTCAGGTACTCGTCAGGCAGCTTGTCGTTAGTGGCGCCAAGTGCGCGGAGGAAAAAACCAAGCCTCCCCTTCAGACAAGGAAACCTCCCCGTTCAGGAGGAACTCAAGTAGGATGGGTTAAGCAAAGCGAACCAATAATCTCCATGATTTGTTGGGTGCGCTCCGCCTCCCCCAACTTACTAACTTAAAGAATGCATTAGTCTAATTAATAAAGCACTAAAAGTTAATCGAGAAAATGAAGATGCTAAAAATTTTAGAGAATTCATAGAAAATAATCCATTAAAAGCTGGCAATAATATCATAAATATTATTGAAAAATACCCATGCAAAAGTTGAGGAGAAAACGATGAGCAGTTTATATTCAATATTAAAGAGTCTTGATCGTGCATCAACTAGAAGCCATAGTAGAGCAAATATATGGGAAATAACAGTTAGACATGATGGATTGAATAAATACCGCATAATTCGTGGGAAAGATAAGTATGTCGTGGAACAAAAAGCAGCGGTTCAATTAGCCGCATGGGAAGAAATGTGGCAGAGGAAATTGGGAAAGGAACAAAAAATAAATAACAAACAGGCAAAAACAGAGTCGGCAATTGAACAAACTAGAGAGGCAAAGGAAGCTGTAAAAAAAATAGAGGACATTCTAAAGCACGCCCTGAATAAAAACTATAAAATTGATTGGGAAGCGCTGAAGAATGAATCTAAATTCCTTAAGCAAAAATCTCAACCGCCAGAACTATTAGATATTCCCAAGCCACCGAAGAGGACTAACCCGTATTACCAACCCAAATTTGAATTTTTGGACAAAATATTCCCTTCGCGCAAACAAGAAAAAATAGACAGTGCGGAACGATTATTTAAAATTGATTATAATGACTGGCTAGAAACTAAAGAAGAAATTACTAAAAAAAATGAAAAACTTCAGAAACAATATCAAGACGAACTACAACTATGGGAAACAGAGGAACGAGAGTTTCTGGAAAAACAAAAAAGAAATATTGAAATATATAGAATAAAAGAACAATATTTTGAGAAACAACCTCATGCTTTAATTACATATTGTGAATTTGTTTTGTCGAACTCAGATTATCCATATTATTTTCCTCAAGAATTCGATATAGATTATAATCCCGAAACAAAAATTTTAATAGTTGACTATTCTTTGCCTTCTGTTGATGATATGCCTAAGCTCAAGGAAGTAAAGTATGTTAAATCAAAAGATGAATTGGTGGAAATTTTTCTTTCGGAATCGGAAGTCAATAAACTTTATGACAGCTTGATTTATCAAATTGCATTGAGGACTATACATGAGCTATACGAATCAGATGTTGTGAATGCAATTGATTCGTTAGTATTCAATGGTTGGGTTGAATCTACTGATAAAGCAACTGGCCAAGAGGTCAATGCCTGTATTATTTCCGTGCAGGCAAACCGTCAAGAATTTTTATCTATTAATTTGGAAAACATTGATCCAAAATTATGCTTTAAGAGCTTAAAAGGAGTGGGAAGTTCAAAACTACATAGTCTAACCCCAATTGCACCAATATTAAATATTAGCCGTGAAGATAAGAGGTTTATTTCTTCTTATGACGTTGCAGGAGAATTAGATGATACCTATAATCTTGCTGCAATGGACTGGGAGGATTTTGAACATTTAATAAGAGAATTATTTGAGAGGGAGTTTTCTCAATTTTGTGGAGAAGTAAAAGTGACACGAGCAATCCGGGATCACGGAGTTGATGCGGTTGCATTTGATCCAGACCCGCTTCGTGGAGGCAAAATAGTTATTCAGGCGAAGCGTTATACAAATACTGTTGGAGTATCAGCAGTACGCGATCTATATGGAACAGTGTTGAATGAAGGAGCAACAAAGGGAATATTGGTTACTACAGCAGATTATGGTCCAGATGCTTATGAATTTGCGAAAGGAAAGCCACTTACGCTTTTAAATGGTAGTAATCTTTTGCATCTGCTTGAAAAGCATGGCCACAAGGCAAAGATAGATTTAAAAGCCGCAAAACAGATATTAGATGATAGATGATGAATCAGAATACAGGGTCAAACCTTCATATTCCAATTGACAGTCAAGTAGGATGGGTTAAGCGAAGCGAACCCATCATCCAACAAATCTGAGATTTACGATTTGGGATTTAAATCGTAATTTGCAAAACGTACGTTGTAAGTAAGGCTAAACGAAAGATAATTTTTAGTTGGTAATTCAATACCCCATAAATTAAAATAAATTCTCGTTAAAAGAAATAAATGAAACCCATTCGATTAACTAAACATGCACAAGAACAACGTATCGAACGTGGCGCAACTGAATCAGAGGTTCGCTACGCGATCTTAAATGGCTGCCATGAACCAGCAAAACGTGGACGGGAAATATGCCGTTTTAGTTTTCCTTTTAACAAAAATTGGCAAGGAAAATTTTATGCAGTTAAACAGGTTGCTCCTGTGATCAAAGAAGAACAAAATGAAATTGTTGTAATAACTGTTTATACAATGTATTTTTAAGTGGGAGTATAGTAATGAAAATCAGCTATGATTCAGAAGTAGATGCCCTGTACATTCGTTTAATTGAGGGAGAGCATGAATGTAGAACACTCAGATTAAACGAGGAAATTGCGCTTAATATCGGGCCGGGTGAGAAATTAGTAGGAATAGAAATTCTTGATGCTAAAGAGGTATTAGGTTCGGGCAAATTACCAAATCTTGTTGTAGAAAACCTACCTTTTGCAAGGGTGTAAAATCTATAATGTCCCCCAAAATTGGTTGCGGGGTAAGGTCTTTGAGGTTGCTCTTGCCTATCAGCCTGCTTATGGTTGAATAATGCAACAAGTCAAGTAGGATGGGTTAAGCGAACCCATCGTCCAACAAATTTGAGATTTACGATTTGGGATTTAAATCGTAATTTGTAAAACGCACATTGTAAGTAAGGCATTGTTGGGCGCGCCCTAACACACCCCCCAGCCCCTCTTTTTAGAGGGGAGCAAGCAGCTTAACCCAACCTTACATGAAAAATACCACATCAGATGTCACAAAAACCCTGCTCTTTCGCGGGTTCACATCTTACGCCACTAAGACACCAAGGCACAAAGAAAACTTAGCGTCTTCGTGATTTTGTGGCTGCTTCGAATCTCCTTTATAGAGATGGGTTTTATTCGAGGTTGGAATGCCGCTTGTGCATGTCCTTTTCAGAACTGTTCAGCTTTTTTACAAGCGCAAGAATAATGCCGTCTAAATAAACCAAACATGCCTGCTCAAAGAGCGTGCTTCGGAATTGAATAGACCCGTCATCCTTATAGTTCGTACTCACTTCTTGGACGGACAATTCAACAACGACGTTCGCCTGTTCCGCCAGGGGAGAGTTTTTGTGGGAGGTAACAGCTATTACTTTAGCATGAGACTTTTTCGCTAGCCCTGCAATATAACAAGTGATATAGGTACTGCCTGAACTACTGCAAGCTATCAATAAATCTCCTTTGTCAATATTTGGAGTTGTAGCATCTCCGACACAGTAGGCATTCAAGCCAATATGCGTAAGCCTCATGGCAAAGGTACGGGACACAAGGCCCGATCTTCCTTGCCCTGTAACGAATACATTTTTTGCTTTAAGAATACACGACATAAACTCCTCATATGCCCTCTCATCGATCTTTTCGAGCACAGAGTGTATTTCATCCAAAATAATTTGTGCCGTTGCCCTGATACCTAAGGAATTGTCTTCCATCTTCAAACCCATCGTCCTTTAAAAAATTTGCAAATAAAAATCTGGTAAATTTCATTCACGTTGTATCTTCGCATGATAAAATTAGTTTAATTCTACCATGCTGTACCCCATATTTCAAGTAATCATACCTAACCACAGATATCTACTCCCTTACATTTTTGTTGCTCTGGGAATCGAGCTGTGATAGAATTTTGTTCATTTAAAATATGGCATAAATCGTGGACAATGATTCCTCCATTTACAGAAAGAAGGAGCCTCTATGGGAGAGCTTTTAGGCAAGCTTATTGGTCTTTATGAAATTGCGATACTCGTCAGAATAGTACTATCATGGGTACCGCATAATCCATACAACCAGGCAATACAGTTTCTTTATAAAATCACAAACCCCGTATTAAACCCTGTGCGAAAATTGATCCCGCCCTTCAAAGGCATAGATTTTTCACCGGTAGTTGTATTTTTTGGATTAAGTATTATCAAAGGAATTGTAGCGAGAATATTTTGATCCGCCGTATCGCGGGAGGATCACCTATAATAAATGTCATACATAATTTGATATGTAGATGTCATTGCGAACGGAGTGATTACAACCCCCTATGTCCCCCTTTGTTAAGGGGGACATAGGGGGTTGTAAGAGATTGATTGCTTCGGGCTAACGCCCTCGCAATGACAACTTTCTTTTTGCGTTTACTATAATCAGAAATAATCTCATCCCCCTTTCTTCCTTTCCTACACCAGGAGCTAAGGGGGATTTTTATACCTAGACTGCAACTTGAGAAGGTAAGTAAACAGCAGATTTACTCATCTTGATTACTTACTATAACTTCGATTTTTCAAGAGGATACGTGGTAAATACAGCCATAAAAAAGCTTGTCATAATGGATGTCGATGGCGTCCTATTTAAAGGACAATTTATCTTACATTTATCACGCCACCTTGGGACATTGGCATACATACGAACTGCAATGTTATGCCTTCTTTTTAACATAAATAAAATATCTATTGAAGAGTTGCTTACAAGGATATATAAGAGTTTTAGGGGCGTTACGCTTGCACAAGCCCGCATGATTTATAAAAATATCTCCCTTATCATGCATGCACGGGAAACGATCGAGGCCCTCCGCAATCATGGTTATTTAGTAGTTCTCATAAGCAGCGGAGTACCGGATTTATTCGTAAAAGACCTTGCAACTAAATTATCAGCGAATAATGGATATGGTGTGGAAATTGGTATAAATAACACACGACTGACAGGTGACGTGTTTGGACATCTTTGTAGATCGGCTGGGAAAGAGTATCTTATTGAAGAGATCCTAAACGAAAACAACCTTACATGGAAAGACACTATTGTCCTTGCGGACGATCGTAACAACCTGGATATCATGCGAAAAACGGGTATTAATATTGGTGTTAATGCTCACTATTCAGTAAGACAGCAGGCTCAATACTTAATTGACAGTAATAACCTAGCAGAGGTGCTGGATATTATTGATATCGAAGATGCTGATACTCACAACACGCTATTTGCAGGCATGCGCAAGCAATATACACACTCCTGGCGCCAAGAAATCCGAAGGAAACTCTTGCATATCCTTGCTGCATTTGTGCCCATATTTTCAAGTTCTTTTTACCATACAACACTCATTGTGCTTTTTTCCTCATTGATTATTTATATGATTTCTGAGTGTCTGAGGATAAATGGATATTCGCTGCCAATACTTACGGGAATTACGAGGGCAAGCATCCGCAAGGTGGAGGAACGTGATTTCACACTCGGGCCAGTGACTTTAGCTTTGGGAGTTTGTTTATCTTTGTTACTTTTTCCCCCTCTCATTGCAGGTACTGTTATCTTGATTGTTGCTCTTGCTGATACCGCCGCTACAATGGTTGGTAGAAGTATCGGTAATCATCGAATCCCTTATAACATAAAAAAAAGCATTGAAGGTTCTTCTGCCGCCTTGTTTGTGGCTTTCTTTTGTGGATATATCTTTTTGCCTTTTTTTCCTGCTTTACTCGCTGCCCTCTTTTCCAGTATTATTGAGTCATTACCCCTTAAGTCACTAGACAATTTACTTATCCCAATTGGCACTGGGATTCTATTATCGTACATTGGATATTCATAGCGCAACAAAACCGCAACCAAAAGACCCCCCTGTGTCCCCCCTTGCGAAGGGGGGGAAAGAGGGGGGTGTAAAAAAACTTTCCAAAAAAAGAAGTTTTTACAAGGTAATATTATAAAACCTAAAATTTACTCCATGCGAATTATAGGAATTGACTACGGCGAAAAACGAATAGGGATAGCGATAAGCGATCCGCTCGGAATTACGGCACAAGGATTACCTACCATAGAACGTACCAACATTCAAGAAGACATGCAAAAAATATTAAATATCATCCGTGAAAAAGAGGTTGGAGAGATTGTTGTTGGTTTACCAAAACACATGAATAATTCATTGGGTGAAAAAGCACAGGAGGTCTTGGTTTTTGTTGATTTACTAAAAAAACACAGCAACCTTCCCGTAAGTGTTATCGATGAAAGACTCAGCACCGTGAGGGCACAGAGAGCCATGTTGGAAGGAAACCTTTCTAGAAAAAAACGAAAGGATCGAGTTGACATGATCGCCGCCCAATTGATATTGCAGGATTACTTAGATAGGATTAAAATAAAAATCAAAGAGCATCTATAAACTCAGAACTTTTTAAGCTTATTTTCAAATAATACCGCATAGCCTAATATCATGATAAAAAATACTCTGTTACAGAAGAAACCGGAATTGGTTGCACCCGCTGGGGATATTGAAAAACTTAAAACGGCAATTGAATACGGCGCCGATGCAGTCTATGCAGGCGGAGAAGGTTTTAACCTACGCATGGGCGCTACCAATCTGAGCTTAGAAGAAATTAAGGAGGCAACGACGTGGATTCACGAGCGAAATAAAAAAATTTATATTACGTTAAATATATTTGCGCGCAATTATCATATCCTTGGAGTACGCCCTTATCTAAAAAAGCTCTCTCAAATTCCAATAGACGCTTTGATCGTTTCAGACCCGGGCATTTTCCTAATAGCTAAAGAAATCGCGCCGCATATCCCCATTCATCTTAGCACACAGGCCAATACCACCAACCTAAAATCCATTGAATTCTGGCGGCAACAGGGAATAAAGCGGGTAGTGCTTGCGAGGGAGTTGACCCTTGGGGAAATTAAAGAAATTACGGAAAATTCCAAAATAGAAACTGAGGCGTTCGTACATGGCTCTATCTGCATGTCGTATTCTGGACGTTGCCTCCTGAGTAGTTTTATGGCTAACCGACACGCAAATTTAGGAGACTGTGCTCATTCATGCCGATGGCAATACGTCTTAAAAGAAGAAAAAAGACCGCATGAGACGTATCCTATAGTGGAGGATGAAAGTGGCACATTCATTTTGAGCGCCAAGGACCTTTCTATGATCAAACATATTCCAGAGCTAGTCCATGCAGGCGTTACTGCATGGAAGATTGAAGGTCGAATGAAAAGTACATATTATGTTGCCGCTGTGACAAGAGTATATAGAGAGGCGCTTGATCGTTATTTTGCAAATCCGGATGGGTATGTATATGACCAGAGATGGGTATCTGAGCTTGGAAAAGTTAGTCACAGGGAATATGGAACGGGATTCTTTTTTGGGAATCAGGGGTATAATGGACAAACAACGCATCCTGGAAATTTCTATATCAAAGAATATGATTATCTTGGTATGATTAACAACGTCCTTTCTGATGGTCAAGCAGAGGTCTTTGTAAAAAACCGGATTTCCAACAACACTCCCGTCGAAATAATGGGAAGGCGTTTGAACGAAGATTTTAGCCAATTATTGGTAAATCTCAGGAACGAATATAATGAGCCTATTGAAACAGCAAATGCAGGGCAAAAGGTGCTTGTAAATGTATCACACCCTGTGGAAAAATATTTTATGCTGAGAAACTGTGGATAATAAAGAGCCCCATTTCTACCATCATTTTAGTCAATATCAAACTGAAAATTAAGCCAAACTTTATAAGGGAAAACAAAAAAGAATGAATACCAAAACGCTTATCTTTAGTGTTCTCATCGTTTTTGTAACGGGTTGTGGTTCCTATCATTTCTTCAAGAAAGACGAAACCCTCGAGCCTAAAAAAGGCGCACATCCTTCTTATCCACAGAAAAATGAAGAAATGTTTGTCTGTGCCGGCGATATCGATGTCGCTTACAAAAAGTTGGGCGAAGTTAGTCTGGGCGAGGTTGGTTTTTCAGGATTTGATATTTTGGCTAAGAAGATAAGAGAAAAAGCCAGCGCCGTTGGGGCGCAGGCTGTAATTAATGTCCAATACGATACTGGAGCTTCAAAAACATGGAAAGGATACGGAGAGTTAGGTGGCACAGATTATGGCGTAAGGAGTACATCGTGGTGTAATGGCACAGCAATCGAGTTTGTAGAATCACATGACCCTTTAGGACTTCTGTTTTGTAACCTTAACAAAGAAAACAGAGATTGGTTTGGATTTAAAAAATCTCAAAATGGTGCGATTGTTGTTAGTGTCCTGCCGGGAAGCGTTGCGGCAAATGCTGGCATTAAGGTACAAGACCTCATTACCGAATGGAATGGGATAAAAGTAGAAAATAAGAGACATTTAACACGAACAATTGCAAACACCTCTGGCAAAAAAACCAAAATAATTTTACTGCGTGCAGGAGACATTAAGATAGTGTCATTATCCGTGCCTATAGTGGAAGATTACCGATTTGCCTCATCTCCGTCTAAAATACCTCAACCTTTCACGGAAGAAAAGAAACCCACGATTGAAAGAAAGGAATCTTACCCGAATAAAGAATTTTACCCTACTAACAAATTTGATTCGAAAGCCTCAGTTACATACAACGAAAAAGGCGATCTTTACCTGCGAAAAGGGATGTATTATGCTGCAATGGAAGAATATAAAAAAGCCATTGCAGCAGACCCTAATAACGCCATTGCCCATTTTAATCTCAGCATTGCGTATGATAAAAAAGGAATGAAAGAAGAAGCAGATGCCGAGTACGCAATTTATAAAAGATTAAAACCAAAAAGAAATTAACTCTGATTTTTCTCAAACGTAACTCCGTTACTATCTTTTTGCAAAGGTGAACCTTTTCTTTCTTAAGAAATATGAAACTCATTCCACTCACCTTAATGCTTATTTTATTCATATCACGCTCATTGCCAGCCGAAGAATTACTCAAAAATGGCGATTTTGAAACAGGAGACACAACGGGCTGGAAGTACTGGGAAATCTATCCATGGGACGGCGATGGCGCTCCTGTAGAATCACCCACCCATGTGACCATTGCAATCCCCGGTACTATTGGAACTCCTGTACCACCAGCCACAAGCGGTTCTTTCGCTTTGACACAACAGGTTAGTTCTAACGGAACTGCCAGAGGAGGTTTATACCAAGAAGTTAAGGTTATAGTAAATACCCCGTATATTTTAACAGGTCAGATGGCATTTTATGGTGATGATATTGGTGATGTGACCATCATAGGAATTCTGGACAATTCTTGGAATCCAGCACTTGCCTTCACCACGACAAATAAAAGTTATATCAGCGGTAACACTGTTTCGTCTTGGATGGAATTTTCCATTATGATCATTCCCACAAAAGATGTGATCACCGTCTTTACCGAAACACGACAGGATTGGCCATATGGAAATGTAGCTGGTTGGTATGATAATCTCAGCCTCAGGACAGTCCCCGAACCTACAAAACTTTTAATATCACAAAACCCAAAAAACAATTCTATCCGTGAAGAAAAGCAGAACCGATAAAGATTTCTTGAAATCTCTCCTACAAAATAGTATCGTCTGTTTAAGAAAAATCAAACGATGGAAAACATTCAACTAAATATCAATCACGTCTGGGTTATGGTAGCTGCCTGTTTGGTATTCTTCATGCAAATGGGGTTTACCTCGTATGAGGCAGGCTTTTCTCAATCCAAGAATGCCATTAGTATTTCCATCAGAAATCTGGTGGAATTCCTTGTATCTTCTCTAGCGTTTTATGTCGTAGGATTTGGGTTGATGTTTGGTGCAAGTTATATGGGCTGGATTGGGACAAACCATTTCTTTGCCAGTGGAGTGGCGACACATACCGGTAGTCTATCGTATACCTTTTTCTTTTATCAATTGGTCTTTGCCGCTACAGCCTCTACCATATTGTCAGGCGCCATAGCGGAACGCTCAAGTTTCATTCCTAATGTCATTGGTCCCGCATTTACAGTGTCTGTCATCTATCCAATGTTCGGTCACTGGGCGTGGGGGAACCTCTTTTATCCAGGACAGTCTGGTTGGTTAGGAAGATTGGGGTTTATTGATTTTGCAGGCTCCACGGTGGTACATTCCATTGGGGGATGGTTTGCCCTGGCAGGGGCTATGGTTTTGGGTCCAAGAATTGGCAAGTACAATCCTGATGGTTCTTCAAATCCCATGGGGTTACATAACGTTCCGTTGGCCACATTAGGTACTTTTTTCCTCTGGTTTGGCTGGTTCGGATTTAATGGTGGAAGCCTTTTACGTGCCAGTGCGGATATTGGCCTCGTCATTGTAAACACAAACCTCGCTGCTGCCGCTGCTGGAGTTTCGGCGCTGATATTTAATTACTCGACTGAAAGGAGACTCAATGCTGGAAAACTTTTTACGGCAGTACTGGCTGGCCTGGTAGCCATAACGGCAGGTTCAAGCAGGGTAAATCCCGATGGCGCTGTTTATATCGGCCTTATTACGGGTGTCGTTGCAATCCTGGCTCAGGACTTTATTGAAAAGATATTAAAGGTTGACGACCCCGTTGCTGCCGTTGCTGTTCATGGAGTGGGTGGTGTTATAGGCACCCTCTGCATTGCTCCCTTTGCCGAAAAATCCACCCTTCTGGTAGAGGGCGGCAACCGATTGCATCAACTGGGCATACAGGCATTGGGCGTTGGGGTTGCCTTTGTGTGGTCATTTGGACTTGGGATGCTCTTTTTCTGGTGTCTTAAGAAAATCGTAGGCATACGGGTAAGTCCTGAGGAAGAAAAAAAGGGACTCAATGTTGCCGAATACGAAGACGTAACCTCATGGCTTGATTTTATGCGTATTACAAGGCTTCAAGACCTGAACGTCGTACTGGAGAAAAAGGTTACAGAAAGAACAGAGGAGCTTCAGAGGTCAAACATTGCGCTTGAAAAGGCCAACAGACTCAAATCAGAGTTTTTAGCAACAATGTCGCACGAGCTTCGCACCCCGTTAAATGCTATCATTGGTTTCGCCGAGGTTTTGAGGGATGAAATCGCCGGAACGCTCGCGGTAGAACAAAAAGAATATGTGGAAGATATCCACAGCAGTGGGCAACACTTGCTCAATATGATTAATAGCATCCTCGACCTCTCAAAGATTGAGGCTGGAAAATTAGGGCTTCAGTACGAAGAGTTTCCTATAAAAGACGCCGTCAACGAAGTGCTGAATACAATCGTAGGCTTTTCTGATAAAAAAGGCATCCACATACACACCAACATCGAAGGGGACATTCCTTTTATATCAGCAGACAAAGTAAAATTTAAACAAATTATGTTTAATCTATTATCCAATGCCGTTAAGTTTACACCTGAGAATGGCAGGATTACAATTAATGCAAAGCTTACAAATCAACATATCCAGGTTGCCGTAACTGACACGGGCATTGGCATCAAATCTGAGGACATGGACAAAATATTTGAGGCGTTTCGTCAATTAGATGCTTCGTATGCGCGCCGGTATGAGGGGACAGGTCTGGGCTTGACACTTACAAAACGTCTGGTCGAATTACATGGAGGCGAGATATGGGTAAAGAGTGAATACGGAAAGGGAAGCACCTTCACCTTTACGTTACCCTTAAAACCGCCTCGGTCATGAATCTTTCTGAAAAATTATAGCACTTGAAACGCCGTATATTTTTTACCGAGATATACCGCCAGATCATACGCTGACTTCTTAAAACACAATTGGCATTCAACATAGTTGTCGTCCTGTCGTAAGTTAGGTAAAACTCCGCTTTCTTGCTCACGTATTCTAAGTTCAGGAGATTGTTCTATAATTTGGAAATTACTTGTAAATACCTTAAATTTCTTAGTATCACCACAGTTTGGACATAGGCACATTCAACATTGAAGCGCCATCTGAATACAAAAGACAAATTTAAGAATAAACAGAAATCGGATAAAAATTGGGAGGGCGCAAAATTTATAACATTTTTGTACCATACTGACAAACCTTTAGAAAATCGGCTGTTTCATTTCCTACGTAATTAAAATCTGGTAGCTTAAACTAACAGAAAATGGCGTGCGCATGATTAAGGTATAGAGACAGCACCTTTTGCCAATAGTGACAGGCCGTCATATATCATTGATTTTATTTACTGCTTCCTCCGTATTTTTCATAGTAAACAATCTTTTCTAGATCGAACCTTGGCCTTTGCGGTGGATTTTCTGCAGGATAGCCTACAGGAATCAATGCAATGATCTCTATGTTTTTTGGGATTTCGAGTATTTCTTTAACCTTATTATCATCAAACCATCTTACCCAACACGTCCCCAACCCTAGTTCCACAGCCTGAAGTGCAATATGTTCGATGGCAATATCGGTATTTCCCGTGGCAGCAATCAGTAAATGCCATTTAATATCAGCACTCATCCCGCCTTTTTTTAACGAAGGGACAAAAACCTCACGTGTCTTCTCCGGCAACGCTCCAACAGCGATGAGTTCGTCAATTCGTTCCGGAAATTCTCCAAATGCCTTGATATCAGCGCAACAGGCAATAACTACAGGGGCTTGACCAACATGGCGTTGATTATATGAAGCCTCTTGTAATTTTTGTCTCGTTTCTGCGTCTTTTACTACAATAAATCTCCACGGCTGAGTGTTTGAACCTGAGGGGGCAAGTCGTGCGCTCTCTAAAAGTTGTAGCAACAATTCATCAGATACTGGGTCAGGCTTGAATTTTCTGATACTGCGCCGTTTATTAATGGCTTCTCTAACATCCATAATTTTTATAACCTTTATCTAATTACCAAATTCTTTTGACAGCGACTAGATTATTTCAAAAGACTTTTAGAATTTCAAGGATTTTATACTAGACACAATATTTGAAAACATAGAGGATTGTATTATACATCGTAAAGAACCAGACAAGACCTGAATTTATGCTTGACAATTACATTTAAACAAGTTATTAAGAGCGGAGTATTGGAGTATATCTAACTTCACAGTTAAATGTTTTATTTTTTTCAACAATCGTCCCTATTTGTGTAACAATTATGGTAAAGATTACGCTCAACAAATCAACTTTGGAACTTACAGAGGGTAATATTACCCAACAGGAAACGGATGCCATTGTCAATGCAGCAAATACAAGTCTCCTGGGCGGTGGTGGGGTAGATGGCGCAATTCATGGGGCAGGAGGACCAAAAATACTCGAGGAATGCAGAAAATTGGGAGGCTGTCCAACAGGAGCAGCCCGTATTACCACTGGCGGAAATTTGAAAACAAGGTATGTCATTCATACGGTGGGACCCATCTACCACGATGGTAAGCATCGCGAGGCAGAACTGTTGGCAAGCGCCTACAAAAATAGCCTCAACCTCACCTCAAAATACAAACTCAAGAGTGTGGCATTCCCATCCATTAGTACTGGCGCTTATGGTTATCCAATGAACGATGCCGCGGCAATAGCTTTAAAAACAGCAATAGACTATTTAAAGACTCATACCGATATCGAATTGGTGCGTTTTGTACTCTTTGACCAGAAGGCATATCAAACCTATGAAAAAGCCTTGCAAGAACTCATAAAATAGAAACATTACCCATGTTCATCAATAAAAAAGAAATTATTCTCAACATCAACAGAATTATCTTTTCGAGTCTTGACATCAGAAAAGTTTATCAAACCATGAGTAATGAACTTTTAAAAGTAATTGATTTTGACCGACTAAGCGTTACCCTTATTACCGAAAACAATAATCTGTATGAAACCTTTGTCCTATCAAAAGATTATGAATATACAGACCTTAAAGAGGGTGTTTTATATCCCATGGAAGGAAGTTTAATGAAGAGGGTGGTGCAATTCCGCGAACCGGTTATTGTGGATGATACCTCTAAAGGCCGATTTCTTACCGATACCGTTTTGTTTAAGGAAGGGATACATTCGAGGTTGGGAATCCCGCTCGAATATAAAGAACGCGTAATAGGTAGTGTAAATTTTGGAAGTAAACGAAAGGATTATTATTCAAAGAAACACATCAATTTTTTCTTACAAATCGCCCCTCAATTGGCCATGGCGATTGAGAACACACGGCTGTTCAACAGAATTAAAGAGGCAGAAGAAAAATACAGAACAGTAATTGAGACCTCTCCGGATATCATCTTTGAGTGCATGAAGGATGGAAAATTTTCCCTGATGAGCCCTTCTGTTGAAAAGATCACAGGCTATAGCGCAGATCAATTTTATAATAATCAAGGTTACGGACTTTCCTTATGTTATAAGGAGGATCAGAAAAGGGTACAGAATGAAATCCTCAAAATACTAAATGGGCAGAATAGCAGTTTAATGGATCTTGAGTTTCGAGTCGTAAATAAACAAGGCATAGTTCTCTGGTTGTCTCTTGAAGCGCTTCCCATTAAGGAAGGCAATCGCATAATCGGCATTGAGGGTTTTTGTCGCAACATTACTGAGCGGAAAAAATTGGACGAATTAAAAGATAATCTGATACGTGACGTTACCCATGAGCTGAAAACGCCCGTTGCGAAGATGGAAATGGCTATCGACATGTTTGAACGTTCTACAGTTCCAGAGAATGAACACGTATTCGGAAAGAGCTCTCAGATTCACGAAATCCTTCGAAATAATGTTAACCGCTTGAAGAATATCATCAAAAATATTCTCGATATATCTAAGTTAGAATCAGGAACAGAATCATTAAAGATATCTGATATTTCTCTCGTTGAATTGGTAGATCAGGTTATCAGTGAGCTAAAGGATACAGCCGGCAGAAAAAAGACCGTTCTCATACAACAGCTACCCTTGAATATCCCTATCATTAAGGCAGACCGAGATAAAATCCATCATTTGATAACCCACTTAGTAGACAATGCTATAAAGTTTACTGAACACGGGAAAATCAGCATATTGGGTAGAATACTATCAAATGAAGTAGAGTTAACAGTCGAAGACACAGGGAGGGGATTGGACAAAGAAACAAGAGAACGCGTATTTGAAAAATTCTACAAGGAAACACCTTCTACGTTTGGATCCGGTATAGGTCTTGCGATCTGTAAGAATATTGCACAGATACATAAAGGCAGGATTTGGGTAGAGTCTGAAGGAAAAGGTAAGGGGTCGCAGTTCAAATTTACTTTACCAATAAGCACCGTCAACAATTAGATTTTTCGAATTCACACAAAAATGCATCACCGCTTCCCCATTGCTAAAGGAGTTTAAGATAATGAAAGAATTATTAATTGTAGAAGATGATTTAGAAATGCAAGAATTTTATAAAGACATGTTGCAAGGTGAACAATTTTTAGTAACACTTGTTTCCAATGCCGAAGAAGGACTCAAAAAGATAAAAGAAAAAAAATATGATATAGTAATATTGGATATCTTAATGGAAGGAATTACAGGAGATAGACTTTTTGCATTATTAAGAAAGGAGAGCCGATACAAGGAAGTGCCTGTAATCATGGCATCCGTACTTGATGAGAAGACTTATCGATGTTTTCAAGCGTTAGGAAATGTATCGTTTTTAGAAAAGCCGTTTAATAAAGAAAGGCTTTTGAATGAGATAACAAAGAGACTCGAAAGTCAGAAATGATATAAAAAACGTTTTCTCAACTAAACTTGTTTTTAAGAACATACGAGAAAAAAATGTGTTTTAGCACTAAATATGATAACTGAGTATTACCTTCTAAAAGATTTATGTCATAACACCGCATAATTTTTTATAGAAAACCCTGATCAATTTATATATTTAGTAGGTTAGTTTTTATCGGAGAAAAATATGAGAAAGATTGGACACTGGAATAAAAACTCTAAAGGAATATTTTATGATGGAAGTCATACGCTCAAAACTTATTGGGACGAGGAAAATAACTGTTTCAGATGTGGAAGTGCGACAGAGAGGTCAATGAGGGTGTAGTTTGTGATTGTGCAAGGAAGAATAAATGACAAATTGCTTATAGACGTATTAAAATATACCCCCTATACTTATTCCATCTCTTTTTTAAGTTTTTCGACCACATCCTTGATGGCTTTGCCCGCCAATTCAACTTCATCCTTGTAAGGTGCACTCTCATTTATTTCCATAGACCAAAGTATTTTTCCATTTCTTGTATCTATGCATTCTACAGTGAAAGAAACATTCCCTCGCGCATAAACTGTCATATCTGATAATTCAAAATTAGATACCTTACCAAAAACGACGGTATCTGCCTTTAATATCTTTCCAATGGTAGCATAGTCTTTCCGCTTGACCAGGGGTTCCTCCTTTTCGCCTCCACTCTTTATCTCGCGCTTGATCTCTGAACGAGCTAAAACGTGATATTTTCTCCATTTTAACAATTCGACGGTCATCATATCTGCAAGTATCTGCCCTGCATTGGGATTGCTTATCGTTTTTATTACATTACCACTCACAGCCTCACGCTGAATAAGCTCATCATCAAAGCGCATTACAGCCATGATTTTTATATCTCGATAGGGAACATCCAAGTTTACATTTATCGTGCTCTTAGAAACTGTCTTGCATCCATAGCACAGCAAACACACTGACAAGATTAACAATTTTATTCGTCTGTTCATAGATTCCTATTAAGGAGTTCTTAGCCTTTTTAGTAAGAGTGGATTTTCAGTTTAGAGGTTTATTCTCAGTCCAAAACAACCCACAAAAAATATCGGCACTACATTTAGAAAGGTACAAAAGGCTGGTTTGAAACTCACAAAAAGTTTATAGTCAATGACAATAATAAATCTCTCTTTGCCAAACAAGAACTGAAGAAAATTAATTAAATCGTTTACTATAATTTCGTATTATGATGTGCATGCTTACCCCTTCCAACCTCACCTCATCTTCTCTCAAACAATATTGAAAAAGGTATACATTATCTTGAAATTTGTTTATTTTCTAATATGAGGATTTTAAACAGCATTACGAAGAACATGGTCCTGGGAGCTACACAACATTGCAACTTCTTGTCATACTATACACCAAGTTACCATCGGAACGGAAATCTAATTAAAAATCCCACGATCACGATAATGATACGGATTATTCTTTGGTATTGCTAATTAAATATACTTAATGTATCGTTTCTATAATGCATAAGCAAGAGGATAGACAATTCAAGCATATATAGCATTTTAGAGTAACATTTAGTTTTTCTTCTTAACCTTGCAAGAA
>Ga0105164_10000860_pt1 | contig 19939 bp, 24 predicted proteins | sample VDWuncwatermetaG_FD_89674 | JGI IMG/M metagenome (GOLD analysis project Ga0105164, IMG submission 89674) | Wastewater microbial communities from Netherlands to study Microbial Dark Matter (Phase II) - VDW unchlorinated drinking water | ecosystem: Environmental > Aquatic > Freshwater > Drinking...
ATTATAAGACGATGGGCGAGTATTTTGCGGACAAAGCAAATATTTTTAAGTATCAAAAAGAGGGGGATGTGCTCATCGTCGGACATTCAATCAAAACGCGCATGGAGGAGGTTAAACCTCCTGTCGGATTCATGGCTCCGGATATGATTCCTTTGGGGTGGACTTTAAAAGTCCCCGGCGAACACAATCGTGAGAATGCCTCGCTTGCCGCCGCCGCTTTACATGCCCTCGGTTTAAATGAAGTTCAGATCAAAGAAGGCCTTGAGTCATTCGAAGGGGTCGAAGGGCGCTTGCAATTCGTCGGCGAGATCCATGGGGTAAAAATCTACAACGACAACAACGCGACCACGCCCGACGCGACGATCGCCGCGTTGCGCGCATTGGATACCGGAAGGAAAAACATCGTGCTCATCATGGGCGGTGCCGACAAGGGACTCGACATGAGCAAGCTTCTGCATGAAGTCGCCAAGACCTGCAAGCGCGTCATCCTGCTCGCGGGAAGCGGCACCGACCGCATCGTGCCGCTCATGACAGACTATTCCGTATACGACAATCTCTCTGCGGCAATCCGCGAAGCGGTCGCAAGCGCCACTTCCGGTGACACCATTCTCTTCAGCCCCGCCTTCGCCTCATTCGGCATGTTCAAGAACGAATACGATCGTAACGACCAGTTCTTGAAAATAGTTGGGGAAATGATATAAACTTTTAATCTTTCCATGGCGTAACGGAGGTTGAGATGCGATTACTGTAACTGTTCACGTACTGAAGGGAGAGGTGCGACATGCTCACCAACTTTGATTTTTGTATCGCACTCGGCATCGCTGAGTCCACCGAAGTTGGAACGATGGTGCTAGCCGATACTCTCCCTTCAATGCGCGAAGCTTTCATCATTATACACTAGGGTTTACACTTTATTCATGCCAAAGAATATCTACATGGTCGGAATCGGCGGCATCGGGATGTCTGGTCTTGCGCAACTGCTCGTACATCAGGGCAAACGGGTGAGCGGGTCGGATCGCGAGGAGTCGCCGACGACGCACATGCTCGCGGAGAAAGGGATTAACGTCGCGATCGGACACGACTGGCGCAACATCCCCGCCGGCACGGAGCTTTTGATCTACAGCGATGCGATCCACGCGGATAATGCCGAACGCATACGCGCGCATGAGATGCACATCCCCGAGATGTCATACTTCGAGGCGCTCGGCGAAATCTCGCGCGCGATGCGCACAATTGCGGTCGCGGGCACGCACGGCAAGACGACGACGACGGGTATGCTCGCCAAGATTTTGCATGATGCAGGTGCGGCACCCACCGCTATCATCGGATCGATCGTGCGCGATTTTGAATCGAATTTTCTTGCGGGGCGGCCCGACCTCCTTGTCGTCGAAGCGTGCGAATATCGCGATCATGTGCTCAAATTGTCGCCCGAGATTTTGGTTATTAATAATATCGAGCTCGACCACACGGATTACTTCCCAAATCTCGAAGCGGTGCAAAAGACGTTTCGCATTGCGGCGGAGAAGGTGCCTGCGTACGGGTACATTATTACCGACTCGCGTGATCCCGACATCGCGCCCATTCTTGAGAATGTGTCGGCGCGGGTGATTGATTACATGCAAACGGAAGTGCCCGAGCTCACGTTGATCGGCGAATTCAATCGCGCCAATGCGAAGGCGGCCAAGGCCGCGGCCTTGGCCGCCTTTCCGGATATCGATGAATCCTCTATCGACGAATCCCTCGCCAATTTCAAGGGCTCGTGGCGCCGCTTCGAATATCGTGGCGAGACGCCGCAGGGAGCAATCGTGTACGACGATTACGCGCATCACCCGACCTCGATCGCGAAGACGATCACTGCGGCGCGCGCGCGATTCCCCGGAAGGCGCATTGTCGTTGCGTTCCACCCGCATCTCTACAGCCGCACCAAAGCGCTTATGCAAGAATTTGCTTCAGCACTCGCGACGGCTGATTTCGCCATCGTCGCGCCGATCTACGCCGCGCGCGAAGCGCTTGATCCGAGCGTGTCCAATGAAATACTCGCGGCGGCCGCCCGCAGAGCGGGCGGCCGCGTCATCGCCCTCGATTCTTTCGACGACATTCGCGATCGTCTCCTCCAAGAAAAAGACGACACACTCATCATCACCATGGGCGCGGGAGATATATACAAAGTAGCCGAACAAATCGCCGACTAACATTACACCACATCAGAAAAATCCGAAGCGACGCTTTGAATTCACACAAAAAACGGCCCCGCATGTTTCAGCGGGGCAAGATTACATAAGTTGTTTTCACTCACGGCATGAGTGCGACGATCTTCTTCAAAATGAGAGGTCGCGCGAACCCTTGGGGCATGTTGGTTTCGTTTGTCCAGCGATAAAGAGTTGCCGTATTAAGGTCGAGTGCTTCTGCGAATTCATCACGCGAGACTTCACAGAGCTCGAAGGCCGTCCTCATTATGTCACCAAATATTTCGTCCGACACGTCAGAATCACAACCTTCGTTCAGTGTTTCACTGATGACATCCTTGAGTGCTTCGCGCGCTACTTGTAGCACATCATCGTAAACGAGCGTTTGCATTTTTGCCTCCACGATGGGAGTTTGACCCACATGCAATAGTATACTAGTATCCCCTCATGTCAAGCGGCACCCTAAGCATCATCGCGACCCCCATCGGCAACATGGAAGACATCACCTTGCGCGCCTTGCGGACACTGCGTGAGGCCGATGTGGTATTTGCCGAGGATACGCGTGTGGCGGCTAAGCTCTTGGCGAAGTACGAGATCAAGGTGCCGGTGCATCGGCTTGATGCCGAGGTGGAGGCCAAGGTCGCGGGCGAGGTGATTGAGCGGCTCAAGGCGGGGGAGCGCGTCGCGTATATCACCGATGCGGGGACGCCGGGACTTTCCGACCCGGGTTCGCGGCTTGTGGCGGCTGTCCGTAAAATTCACAGCGGCGCGGGAGATATTCTTTTCTCGACCCGAACGATAGGTGGAAGCGAGAAAAGAATATCTCCCGCGCCGCCCGATACGTCGCCCACAATCGAAGCGATCCCCGGTCCATCGGCGCTCACCGCTCTACTCTCGATTGCCGGTATCGACATGTCGCGATTCACATTCTTTGGATTCTTGCCGCACAAGAAGGGGAGACAGACGGCGCTCAAGGGGATTGCCGCGAGCCAATATCCGATCGTCCTCTACGAATCCCCGCATCGCATCATCAAACTCCTCGAAGAGCTCACTCAATTCGCTCCGAACTGTCGCGTCACCATCGGCCGCGAGCTGACCAAGATGCACGAAGAAGTGATCAGCGGCACGCCCGCAGAACTGATCCGATCTCTCGAATCCCGCAACGCTGTCCGAGGGGAATTTGTGGTCATCATCGAACCTACGGTGTAGAATCGTTGCATGGAATCGTTGGATCGAATCTCACGCGAGCGAGGGGGTCGCTCGTCGTCCGGCATCGAGAATCCAAAACAAGAAGAGAACAACGTCCGAGAACACTTGGAAAGAGTCTCGCTTGAGACGGAAGCAAAATATCCCGAGACCTGCGAGCTTGTGCGCCATATGTTAGATGTGGCCGACTTCAAGACTCTCTATGAGATCTTCGGCGAATATCTCGAAAAATCCGACGTGTCGCGCGACCGCATGAACTTGGATTGCAGATTTTATTTCGATGAATCTCTTGATGATAGAAACGCACTGATGACGTATGCACCTACGGCAAACGCGATCCGTATCAATATACCTTATCTTGATCGGATACTTGGGGATCCAAACAAGCCATCTTCTCTCATTTATGGCAGCTTCATTTCCGACTTGGCGCATGAATTTACGCACGTATTCAGTCGCATACGACATGAGCGCACGGACAACGACGACCCGGACAATCCGAAGCATCGCAACCTGATCACTGCCGGAGGACTTCAGGAGGTTGCCACAGTGACGGATGCGCGCACCGGCGAACGGTTAGGGAAACGAACATGGAACTCTTTGTTCATGGAAGGTGTGACCGAACTCATCTCTCACGAGGTTGCGGAAGAATACGCGCGGCGCAGTCCGCTCGATCCCGATTCCGTTCTGCGAGACTCAAAACCAAATCTCACTCGTTTTTTGGCCGAACAGAATATAGCCGAAAGACGGAATGACTACAGTGTTGCTCAACGCTTCGTCATTGCTTTGACGGATGCGATTGCCGAACGTGTCGGCGTGTCGCAGGAGGTGGTATGGCGAGCTGTCGAACGGCAGTATTTCTCGGGTGAACTGAAGCCGTTTGATTTCACCGGCCATTTTGACGAACTCTTCGGCGATGGTTTTGCCAAAGAACTCTCGGATGCAGATGACGCCCTTGCGATCACTAATCTCGCACTGCGCTTCAAAGAAATCAGCGCCAAATACCCCGAGGCGGTCGAGAAATGGCTCGGGCGCCTCGACCTCACGCGCGGGGCGAAGAAGTAATCCCGTCCTTGTCTTGCATTTTTTACCATAACCTATAACCTGTTCCCTATAACCGATTTATGACCCTCGATGCACTCATGATGCTTGTCGGCGCCTTGGTCGCCGTGTTGCCGTTTTTGGGATTTCCCGGCGGTTGGGACAGGGTGATTTTCTTGATTCTCGGAGTTATCGTCATCGCGCTCGGCATCGCCGTGCGCCGGCGTCCCTCGTCCGCTCCGACAAACGATCATACCGCCGAGCATGGCGAACGAGACCGGACAAGAATATGAGCATAGAAAAATTCTTCAAGAAAAACATGCATCAGGTCGATCAGCCGGTGCCCGAACTGCAAATCGTGGAAATACCAAGGGAAGAAATCAATCGATCGCCCCACATGCCACCCGAACTCATCGACAAAGATTCCGGAGATTTTGTCAATGAACAAGAGGACATAGGTCGCAAGCGCGATCAAAAAGACAGACCGATAACATATCACTAATGATTACGAGACGGAGTCGCTTCATGAAATAACGCCTTCATCGGTACCGGTGAGCGGGGTATACTGTTTGCATGCCTCCAAACACTCAGAACAACCAAAACGACGACCGCCGAGTCACCTATTTCGCCGCCACGCACACCCGCGGCAAGCGGGAGATGTTTGGCATACGCGCCATCGACCGTGGCAAGCACATGTACGTGATCGGCAAGACCGGCATGGGCAAATCGACCATGCTCGAAAACATGGCGATCCAAGACATCCAAAACGGCGAGGGGATCGCGTACATCGATCCGCACGGCTCGACGGCCGAGAAGCTCCTTGATTTCGTGCCGCAGGATCGGATCAAAGACGTCGTGTATTTCGCGCCGTTCGACGTCGATCATCCTTCGGGCTTCAACGTGATGGAAGACGTCGGCTACGACAAAAGGCATCTCGTCGTCTCCGGCCTCATGGGCGCCTTGAAGCGCATTTGGGTCGACGCGTGGAGCGCGCGCATGGAATACATCCTGCAAAATACTCTGCTCGCGCTTCTGGAATATCCCGGCTCAACCCTGCTGGATGTGAATCGCATGCTCACCAACAAAACCTTCCGCAATGTCGTCATCGAAAAAATCACCGACCCGATCGTGCGCGCGTTTTGGACGGACGAATTCGCCAACTTCACCGACACCTACACGCGCGAGGCGACACCCGCGATCCAAAACAAGATCGGTCAGTTCACCGCCAATCCGCTCATCCGCAACATCGTCGGGCAGTCGACTTCTTCATTCGATCTTCGCAAGATCATGGACGAGAAAAAGATATTCATCGTCAATCTCTCCAAGGGGCGTATGGGCGAGAGCAACGCATCCTTGCTCGGGTCGATGCTCACCGTCAAGATATATCTCGCCGCGATGAGCCGCGCCGACGAGCCCGCCGCGCGCATGGCGCGCCTGCCGTTCCAGTATTTTTATGTCGACGAATTCCAGTCGATGATGAACGAAGCTTTCGCGAGCATCCTCTCCGAATCGCGCAAGTACAAGCTCGCGCTCACGCTCGCCAACCAATACATCGAGCAGATGGAAGAGCATGTGCGCGACGCGGTCTTCGGCAACGTCGGCACGCTCATCACCTTCCGCGTCGGGCCCTTCGACGCGGAGACATTGAAGACCGTCTTCGAGCCGACCTTCACCGCCGAAGATTTGGTGGGCCTCGGCATCGGCGAGATCTATCTGACGCTCATGATCGACGGCGTGGGCTCGGCGCCGTTTTCCGCGCAGACGATCCCGCCGATCGAGGCGCCGAATATTTCATATCGCGAGGATGTCGTCACTCGCTCGCGCGAGCAATACGGCCGCTCGCGCCTTGAAGTCGAAAAAGTCATCGCGCAACGACAGGCCGAACATATCGCGCCGCCACCCGAGCCCAAGAAGAAGCGCGACTATGGTCCGCCCCGACCCAATGGCGGCGGGTACAGCGGAGGCGGTGGGAGTTATGGCGGCGGCGGATACGACAATGTGAATCAGACCGTGCCTCCGGATTTTCGTCCGGCGAGAGAAGATTTTCCGCAACAGCCCTTTGCGCCTCGCGCGCCTGTCGTCTCAGCGCCGATCTCGCAGACAGGGCAACAGGGTTTCGCGCCGCGGCCGTTTTCGCGACAGCAACAGTACGAACGCGGGCCTGCATCGCCGACGACGGCACGACATGGCGCGAATCAAGGCGAGCCGTATCCGTATGCGCGTGTTGCGGCGGCCTCAAGCCAAGACTGGCATGCTTCGCGGGATCAATCACCGCGAGGCCGATACATTCCCTCATCGCAACAACAAAATAAAACCGACGATCCGCGCGAAGCGCTCCGCGCGGCCATAGGCATGGCGCGAAAAGAAAGTGAAAAACCGTCCGCGCCGGCCCGTTCGCCCGCGGATATATTACGCGAGCGCAAAGGGTCGGAACCCCATACGGTACCGAAATCGGCAGATGCCGATGCACACATTTCCCCGTACAAACCGCAACCCGCATCGCCCCATGCGAAACAAGACGGGCCGGCTGCTACTCCGCTTGTTCAGAAACCGGCCGAACAAAAACCAACCACGCCCCCCCCGCCACCCTCACATCTTGCCGCCCTCAATGGTAATGATAACGGCGAAGTGTCCCATGAACTGTTGCGTCGGGTACTGCATCCTGATAGAAAGGACGAACAAGAGTAACATATATGAATTATCGGGGTCGGTTGTATGTGATCGCAAGCGTCGCCGCAATGGCGCCTTTTGCGGTGTCGGCTCAAATGGTAATTACCCGGATCATGTACGATCCGCCGGGAGCGGATACGGGGCATGAATGGGTCGAGCTTCTTAACACCGGCACATCGTCGGTACATCTCACCGGTTTGAGACTGCGTGTGGGCAATGCCAATCATAAGATCATCCCGCTTTCGGGAGATGGCACGCTCGGCACGGGGGCGCATGCCGCAATCGCGCAAGACTCCGCGCTCTTTTCACAAGACAACGCCGGATTCGCGGGACCCGTATTCCGCGCGTCGTTCTCGCTCACCAACACAAACGGCACCGTCGAGATCGTCGACAAGTCCGGTGCCGTCATCGCGTCGAAGTCATACCAGGCCCCGGAGCCGACTCCCGTTGCGCCAAAACCCGTTCACGCCAAGGCGGCAAAAAAGTCGAAGGGGCGAGCCTTCGCCGAAAAGCCCGACTTCCCGACGGTAGCCGACTCGAATGCAGATATCGATCCCGTCGCTACCTTGCCGAACACGGCCATGGTACCGGTGAATTCCAATGCATCATTCTGGTGGATGGGCGCTATCGCGCTTGCGGGCGTTGCCGGAGTCGCCACCTTCGCATCGCGCCACGTCGCCAAATGCGAATGGGATATCGTTGAAGAAACGTCGGAAGACGTGTAGGATGGTCTCCATGACAAACGATAAAAAGACGGTGATCGTCACGGGCGGGGCGGGGCTCATCGGTTCATACTTGATCGAGATGCTCCTCAAGAAAGACTACCGCGTCGTGTCGCTCGACAATTATTTTATCGGCACCAAAGACAATCACATCCCCGGCGCTGAGTACGTCGAAGGGCATACCAAGGATATCGAACAGCTCTTGGGTCATGAGCATCCCGAGATCATCTTTCACCTCGGCGAATACTCACGCATCCGGCAGAGCTTCGCCGAGCCCGCATTCGTATGGGATCTCAATGTCGCGGGTACGTTCGCCGTGCTCGAATACTGGCGCAAGCGCAAGTGCCGCTTGCAGTACGCGGGATCGAGCACCAAATACGCCGATGGCGGCGCCGGCCCCAATCAGAGTCCGTACGCGTGGATGAAGGCGAGCAATACCCAGCTCGTCGCCAATTACGGCACATGGTACGACCTCCCGTATGCCGTCACGTATTTTTACAACAACTACGGACGGCGCGAGCTCTCGACCGGCCCGTATGCGTCGGTCATCGGTCAGTTCAAAGAGCAATGGCGCAAAGGCGAGCCGATCACCGTGATCAGCCCCGGCACTCAGCGGCGCAATTTCACCTTTGCGGGCGATACGGCGCGCGGATTGATCGAGATCGGCGAAGAAGGCTACGGTGATGAATATGGATTGGGAAGCAAGGAATCATATTCCATCCTCGAGCTTGCGCAGATGTTCGGCGACAATATACGGATGATGCCCGAAGTCCCCGGCGATCGCAAGGATTCGACCGTCATGATCGACAAAGTAGAAAAAGAATTCGGGTGGAAAGCCGAACGCTCTCTGTGCGATTATGTCGAAGACATCAAGAAAGGTGTCGAAGCAGAGAGGTGGTAATTTGCATACTGTTATGCCAACCAACATGAAAACAGCCGTCAACATACATGGCTACCATCTGCAAGCGGAGAGATGGGAGGATATGGTCTGGGGCGATCCGCGCAGTGGCCGATTGGGAGTGATACCCAAGGGGATCCTCGAGGCGCTCAAATGGGATGCAAGCGCGATCGTCCTCGGCACCGGCGCTTCGCAAAAAGACGGCATGCTCGAGGCCGAATACATGTACGACTACGCGCTCAAGTATCTCGACGAACTTTCCGATCTCGCGCATATGCCGGGCGAAGAGTTGCGTGCATGGCTCGAGCCGCGCGTGCATCTGGAGCTCACCTCGCATAACACGCGCGAGGAAGTCCGCGCCGCCGCGCTCTTCGCCAAAGAACACGGCATCACGCGGCTCGTGTTCGTCTCGGTCCCGACGCATAGTAGCCGCAGTCACCAGGCGGTACTTTCGGTCATCGGGTCCGACCCCGGTCTGCGATTTTTCCTCGAGAATCTGTACACGACATCTTCGGATGTGCCGTTTGCGCATGCGACCGTCGACGACGTGGTCGTGATCGAGCCGCCGCATCGCGGCGACACGCCCAAGGTGTATTTCAACCAAACCGCCAAAGGTATCTTCCAGTTTCTGCGCAACGCCGACGTCGCTCACGGCTTCAATACTGCATGGGCAAACCTGGTTGAGGAGTGGAAACAAAAATTGTGATCGACCGCGTCTGCCGGAAGTACCGCGCTCGCCATGAAGAAAGGCGACTAGCTCGTCCGGCCGGTTTGACAAATCAAGTCTGCGCGCTATCATGTAAGAAAGTTGGAATATCCGACTTTTCAATCTATGAACCACGCCATTGCAATCATGCCGCTTGTCCGAGTCAAGCACAAAGGACAAGTAACGATTCCCGCCAAGCTTCGCGGAGAGCTTGGGTTAGCCGAGGGTGACTATGTTGACATTTCGCGCGAAGGAAGCAGAATCGTGCTTACTCCTAAAGTAGCCGTTGATCGCCATTCCGCAATCGACACCGCGCTCACCGAGGCGTTCGCCGACGAACGCGCCGGGCGCGTGTCTCCGGCGTTCGCGTCTGTCGGTGAGTTGCAAGCATGGCGTCGCACCATAGGCTACAAGAAATTCATCGGCAAAAAATGAAAATCCAACTCGTCGCCCGTGCCGCCAAGGATTTCGACGAGTTGTCGCCGCGCCTGCGCGCGACGACTCTCAAGCAGTTCGAATTTTTGCGTCGTGACATCCGCCATCCGTCGATCCACGCCAAGAAGTACGACGAGAGTCGGGATGTGTGGCAAGGACGCGTGAACAGAGACTATCGCTTTTACTTTCGCATCGTCGGCTCCACATATCGCATTCTTCGCATCATTCCGCATCCCAAATGAGCCACCCCCGATCGCACCCGCCAAAAGTACCAAGAGATCGCCATACACCAAGAAGACAAGCTCATCCGGACGGTTTGACAAGTGATTACGTTTGTGCTAGATTGGTGATAGTCAAAATAGTCCGCTCGGATTCACCTGCGGGTTTTGGCAAACACAGGAGGTTGAGGTGAGAACAATCAAGCATATCGTTCTTTTTAACGGCTATTCGTTAGCCGAGCAACCGCACCTTTCCGGAGTAAAGAACCAAAAAGGGGAGGATGTGACCGGCAAATTCCACGATTGGGGACATGTGTGCTTCGGACCTCGTGGCCGCATTGTAACGGCCATACAACTCGTCTGACGTCTTCATGCGAGTGAGCTAATATGGTCTACCGGAGCGACGTGGCTCCCCGATGGCACTTCGGAAGCAAGGTATTCGTTCGAGCGCGGGCTTGCGCTTTTGGGTGACCCCGACGAACGAGAATTTGTGCGTTCAATCTCGATTCTGGAGGAGCGGAGCATCAACACCGCGACCACAATGATCGCGGTGAAGGACATGTTGCTGGAACGCTTCGCCACGAAGGAAGCTGTGATGTTGCATCTCGTCAGCTCGGCGAATCACATGCCTCGCGTAATGCGCGATGCCGCCCAAGTGTTCGGCGACATGATAGGTGTGTTCCTCAGCGGCGTGCCGGCGGGTACATCCTACGGCCATAAATCGCCAAAGGACGTCGTGATCTACGAACTCGGCGAGCCGAAGCCGAAGGTCTGATGCTCTTTTGAGACCTGATACAAGCGCCGCGGGATAAACCCCGCGGCGCTTTTCTTTTTCCGGTGGCCTTGCTAAGATAGGGATATGAAGAATCAAAAGGACAACCATCTCGATCGGATCGAGAAAAAGATCGATGCGATGGATGTGAAATTTAATAAAAAGCTCGACAAAATGGATGTGAAATTTAATAAGCTTGCGGAATTGGTCGAGCGCGGGTTTGGGGCGGTTGCGGATGATATTTCTCACATCAAGGAGAATATGGCGACCAAAGAACATGTGATCGCGCTCGGCATGCAAGGCTCGAGTATCGAAAGAGAGTTGCGCGATGTCAAACGCACTCTCTTTCGCATTGCCGACAAGACGGACAAGCATGATGGAGACATAGCGGAAGCATTCAAACGTATTGCGATGATCGAAAAACATATCGGGCTCCATACCGGTAAATAACCATAATGAAAAGAATTCTCATTTTCTCCCTCACGTATCACCCCTATATCGGCGGGGCGGAGGTAGCGATCAAGGAGATCACCGATCGGATCGATCCGGTCGAATACGCTTTCGACATGATCACCCTGCGGTTTGATCGCAATTTGCCCGCAGTCGAGCGATTCGGCAACATCACGCTCCATCGCATCGGATTCACCGCAGACGCGCCGAAGATCTCGGATCGCCGTATGCCCTGGCAATGCAAGATTGCGAAGATTCTTTTTCCGTTCACGTCATTTTTCAAAGCGGTGGCGCTCAATCGTGAACATCACTATGACTTGATCTGGGCGATGATGGCCAATTACGCGGCGTTTGGCGCGCTCCTTTTCAAATATACACATCCGCGCACACCGTATCTGCTCGAGCTCCAAGACGGTAATTCACTCGAACAGGTGAAGACCCGTCAGCCCATACTGCGCATGATGTGGCCGCTCTACCGCAAGCTCTATCTCAAGGCCGATATGATCAAGGTGATATCGCGATTCATCGAACAGCTCACGCGCGAGATCGGCTACACCGGGCCGGTCGTCGTCATACCCAATGCCGTCGACACGGCAAAATTTTCCGCTCATGTGCCTGAAGAGCGATTGGAAGAACTACGAACGAGATTCGACAAAAAGAAAGGCGACGCCTTTCTCTTCACCGCGTCGCGCCTCGTGCTCTCGCGCGGCGTCGAGGATGTGATCCGCTCGCTCAAGCATCTGCCGGTGCATGTGAAATTCCTCGTTGCCGGCGACGGCCAGGATCGCGACGCGCTTGAAGAAATTGCGCTCAAGGAAGGCGTCGCGGAGCGCGTGATCTTCGCGGGGCATGTCGGGCATGAGGATCTTCCGGCATATTTCAAGGTGTCGGATATTTTCGTGCGGCCATCGATCATCGAGGGATTCGGCAATGCGTTTGTCGAAGCATTCGCCGCGGGGATACCGGTGGTCGCGACGCCGGTCGGCGGCATTCCCGATTTCCTCTTCGATCCGATACAAAATCCCGAGCACAAGCCGACGGGGATCTTTTGCAAAGTGCGCGATCCCGAGTCGATTGCGCAGGCGGTGCGAGAATATCTCGACAACCCCCAACTCACCGCTCAGATCGTCGCCAACGCCCGCGCGCTCGCCATCGAGAAATATGATTGGGACATCATCGCGCGCGAAGTGCGGGGGCGGATATTTGACCGCCTTGCGAAGGAATGAAGTATCCGTAACCCATCACGTCAAACGCGGCGGGTTCTATTCTTGTGCTACTATAGCCTTGATACGTATGGCAGTTTTCAGACACCGGCGACTCTTCAGGCGCTACTGGCAGATCCTCGGCCCCGGGCTCGTCACCGGCGCGGCCGACGACGACCCGTCTGGCATCGCCACCTACTCGCAAGCGGGCGCGCTCTATGGACTGCAATTGATCTGGCTTTCGCTTTTCACCCTGCCGCTCACGGTGGCGGTGCAGGAGATGAGCGCGCGTATCGGCATGGTCTCGGGCAGGGGATTGGCGGAAAACATCCGCCGTGAATACCCGCGGCCTGTGTTGTACGTCTGCGTCGCGTTGCTCTTAGGGGCCAATACGTTTAACATCGGCGCGGACCTCGGTGCCATGGCAAAGAGCGTCCAGCTGTTGGCTCCCTCGATCAATTTTGCCGTGATCGTCGTCGCTTTCACGATCTTGAACATCTGGCTACAAGTATTCACCTCGTACAAAATATACTCCCGCTACCTCAAGTACCTCGCGTTGGTGCTCCTGTCGTATATCGCCGCAGGCCTTATCGTCGGTTTTGACTGGGGGCAGGTGCTCGAGCATACGATCGTACCCTCGATGACGCTCTCTCGGGAGAGCATATTCATCGTGTGCGGCATCTTGGGCACCACGATCTCACCGTATCTCTTTTTTTGGCAATCGTCGCAGGAGATGGAAGAGGAGGTCAAAGCGGGGCGCATGACGCTCCGCGCGCGCGAAGGAGCGACCGATGCAGAGGTGCGCAACATGCGCATCGACGTCTGGTCGGGCATGTTTATATCCAATCTCGTGATGTTCTTTATTATTGGCGTAAGCGCGACGACGCTCTTCGCGCACGGCATCACGGGCATCAACACGGCCGCAGACGCCGCGGCGGAGTTGCGGCCGCTCGCGGGTGAATGGGCGAGCGCGCTCTTCGCGGTCGGAATCATCGGCACTGGGCTTCTGGCGATTCCGGTGTTTGCCGGCTCCAATGCATACGCGCTCGCCGAGACATTTCACTGGCATGAGGGGCTCTATAAGAAGCTTCGTTCGGCATTCGGATTTTATGTGACGATCGCGGTATCGATGATCGTCGCGCTCGCGATCAATTTTACCGGCATCGATCCGATCAAAGCGCTGATCTATTCCGCGGTCGCAAACGGCATCGTCGCACCCGTCGTATTGTTCTTCATCGTGCGCTTGAGCGGTGATCCGCGGATCATGGGCGCGCGGGTCAACGGTCGCACGACCGCTTTCATCGGTTGGTTCACCGTCGCGGTGATGGCGATTGCCGGTATCGCGGTGATTGCAAGTTTTTTCGTTTAATATGGAGGGCAAGACAGACATTTCGGTCGGGATCGTGCCGGTGCATGCCGACGCAAACGGCGCGCGACTGTTTTGCATGGTGCATCACGCGGCAGGGCATTGGGCGTTTCCAAAAGGCCATCGAGACGCGGGCGAATCGCCGGAGCAGACGGCGCGCCGAGAGCTCTACGAAGAGACGGGGATCGATCGCATCGATCTCGATACGACGCGCACGTTCCACGAGCATTACTCATTTGAAAGAGACGGCGCACGCTGGGACAAACAGGTGACGTATTTTGTCGGCATGTCGGATGCGACGACGCACACGACACCCGATGCGTTCAAAACCGAGATCGCCGAAGTGCGCCGGCTTCCGTATGAGCAAGCCAAGGCGCTCCTCACCTTTCCCGAAGCGAAAGCGCTTTTGGATGAGGTGGCGGCGTACCTCAACCGGAAAGTCTGACATTTCGGGTTGCTTCAAAAACCAGAGGTTGCGTGATATTATCCATATCGCCTCGAAAAGAGGTTGAAGTAATGCCGATGTAGCTCAGCTGGTAGAGCAACTCCATGGTAAGGAGTAGGTCCCCGGTTCAAATCCGGGCATCGGCTCCCTCACACAAGTGAGGGGCGTCTTATTTGCCGACCTAGCTCAACGGTAGAGCAACGGTATCGTAAACCGTAGGTTCGGGGTTCAAATCCCCGGGTCGGCTCCCTGAAGCTTTGCAAAACAAAGTTCGAGAGCACATTTTGCTGGGCAAAATGTTTTAGCCAAAATATGTCCCAACAAAAAATCACCAAAGAAAAGATGAATGAAATCGGCGCGGATATTGAGGAGCTTTCCCATCTCATTCTGGAGAAAGAATTTGAATATACCGTAACCGAACAGCGACTCGCCGTACTGCGCAACAAATATTACTATATCGCACTTCGGGTGAATCCGGCGGATATGTTCGACGGACAAAAGGCGGAGAACGCCAAGAACACGTCGGATGTATGGGGTGAACTGGAAGTGCTCGACGCAAAAGTCCGGGAATTCCGCGCAGGGGTTGAAAAGAATCGCGCCAAGATCGAACGTGCCCGCGCCGTGTACGATATCTTGCGCAAAGAGTTGGAAGAGCGGGAAAGCAAGAATCCCAAATAAAAAAGAATCGGCCGCGTCCCAGTGAAGGGACGCGGCCGGAGTGCTTCGCTTGCACGCGCGTTACTCTTGATCGCGTCCAAGCGGCAGAATGAGACCGAACTCAACGAGCTTCTCGTAGTGCTCGGTCAAGAATTCGCCCTTGCGGACTGCCTCATAGAACTCATCGACCGTGAAAAACTTGGGCGTTTCGCCTTCATTCTCCGGATGATAATCGTTCATACGAGCGAGGTCTGCTTCCGTCATTTTCGCCGAGAACAGACATTTCCAGTGGTCGCCACGCCAGTGCAGATATTTTCCGGCGTAGGCGAACGCGGCGCGCGGAAGCAGGATACCGGTCTCGCTTTCTAATTCGTGAACGGCCGTATCGAGCGGAGTTCGATCAAAATTCCAACCCGTCTCTTCGGACTCCTTTTTCATGTGTCCGGCGGGCAACTTCCATTTCGCTTTTTTGCCGGGTCGTTCGAATTTCCGTTCGATAATGAAGACGTATCCGATAGGAACGGGCTCGTGATCTTCCCACCCCATCAATTGCGCCTCGGTGAAAGGCTCATTGCCGGGATATACTGTGGGGAAGACAAGCGACGCCCAATCACCGATGTCTCCGAGTCCGTATTTCTCAATTCCGCGATCTTGAAGATTATCCATGACGCGCCTCCAGTGCGCGATTCTTTTATAAAGGCTTCTTGAGCCTTCCGCGAACAATAGTATACCATTTCCAACAAAAGTCAAGGGATGGTATACTTTTATCATGCAAACAAAGGATGAAATAAATGCGCGATTGCGCGAGATCGAGGGGTATATGGGAGACCCGACCTTTTGGAACGATAAAGACAAAGCGCAGGCGATCCTCAAGGAATACCAGGATCAGAAGGCCGCGCTCGCGGGCGGCGGCGGGTACGACAAAAGCGACGCGCTCGTGTCGATCGTCTCGGGCGCGGGCGGCGACGACGCCGAAGATTTTTCGCGCATGCTTTTTTCGATGTATCAGAAATACGCCGCGGGGCGCGGGTGGAAGACGGCGCTCGTCTCGGCCAATGAGAACCCGATGGGCGGGTTTCGCAGTATCTCATTTGAAGTATCGGGTGGTGGTGCATATGGCGCGCTCAAACACGAAGCGGGCGTGCATCGGCTCGTGCGCATGTCGCCCTTTAATTCCGCCGGCAAGCGGCAGACCAGTTTTTCTCTGGTGGAAGTATTGCCCAAGCTTCCCGATGCGGGCGATCTGCACATCCCCGAGACCGACCTCGATATTTCATTTACGCGTAGCGGCGGCCCCGGCGGGCAAAATGTCAACAAACGCGATACGGCCGTGCACGCGGTGCACAAGCCGACGGGCCTGCGCGTGCATGTGACCAGCGAGCGCAGTCAGGCGCAAAACAAAGAGAAAGCGCTCGAGATGTTGCGTGGCAAATTATTTCAACAAAGAGAAGAGGCCGCCCGACAGGAGTCGCGCGGCCTCGCTACCGCATCATCCGCCAAGATCGAGTGGGGAAGCCAGATCCGTTCGTACGTCCTCCACCCGTACCAGCTCGTCAAAGACCACCGCACCGATCACGAACGGCACGATGTCGATAATGTCCTCGAGGGTGACATCCAGTCGTTCATAACGGCAAGCGAGGAGCGAGCGAAAGAGTAATCTCTTTCGCATCGTCCGAGTGAAGCCGGTATATGTCCCTTGCGGCTTATCGAGGCGGAGCGTGAGTTGGAATAAAAGTAAACTTTCGCTTTTTCCTCGCCAGGCATTATAATGGAATCCGTTGCCGGTATGATTTATTTCGACAAAGTCACCAAAGTATATTTCGAAGGCGCTCTGCCGGCCGTCGAAGACATCACCCTCGGGATCGACCCGGGCGAATTCGTCTCCATCGTGGGTCATTCAGGCGCAGGCAAGACCACGCTCCTCAAAATGCTGTTTGCCGAAGTGGCGCCGACCGTGGGGACGGTCTATTTCGGTTCGCGTGCGATCCCACAGCTCTCGGGCAAAGAATTATTGAAATTACGCCGCAATATCGGCACGGTCTTCCAGGATTTCCGCCTCCTTTCCACGAAGAATGTGTACGAAAACATCGCCTTCGCGCTCGAAGTCGCCGGCAAAAGCGATGAAGACATCCAGGCCGACGTGCCGCATGTGCTCGATCTGGTCGGCTTGGCCTCCAAAATATGGAATTTCCCCCACGAGCTCTCCGGCGGCGAGCAACAACGCGTCGCGATCGCCCGTGCGATCGTCAATCAGCCCGAAGTGCTCATCGCCGACGAGCCCACGGGCAATCTCGATCCGATCAACGCGCACGATGTCGTCGAGATATTGAAAAAAATCAACGACCTCGGTACTACCGTGCTCCTCACCACGCACAACAAGAGCATCGTCGATGCGATCGGCAGGCGCGTCGTCACGATGGATCAGGGGAAGATTATCCGGGACGATAAGCAGGGGAAATACGTACTATGAAATGTGCGAGCGTTAATATTCAAGCTTGTGAAGCGTAAGATTATTGTCGGCATAGCAGTAGGCGCACTCGCCGCTCTCATTTCGGTAACAATTTCGATTTTGAAGCCGCGACAGCCGCGAGAAAACACGTCTTCCAACGGTGATATTACTGCACAGCAGGCACCGAAGCGGATTGAGGGAGTTAAGGTGCCTGATGGATGGTACACGCACCAGACGTACGGCATTGATCACGCAATCACGGTACTGAGCCGGACGAAAGATCTGCCCCATAGTCTCACTATTGAGCAAATCGGAATCTCTGTCATGGAAACCTCACTTGTTCCCGAGGATTTTATCCCCCGTCAAGGAGCTGTGGGGGGAAATCTCACTTCACCGGACGCCCAATGGAGCTGGGGCATCTATCAAGGTCATAAAACATTCAGCATGACCTTTATTGCCGGAAGTGTGCCGCAATGGTTCGTTTATCTTTTCGGCGGAAGCAAGGTCTATCAATTCAATCTTTCGCCAAACGACCAGACTAATCCGAATCTCGCGCGGAATCGCACGGATTTTTGGAAAGTCATAACCTATTACGCGCAAGACCCCTTGTTCGAGCGGCTTTCGCGCGAAGAGACGCAGCGGAATTGCAGGACAATCGCATTGCCGGAAGGCCAAGCGTACAGTGTACAAGCTGAGCCCGAAACCGGGTATGTGGTAGTTGATTTTACCGAAGATGATAAAAGAAAATACGCATTTCTTAACTACAATGACGAACTCTCCCAGTGCACACCCGATATCGGACGATTGCTTTCACGTACGAAAAATAAAATGGAAAAAGTCCAAACTTCCGAGTAGGTGCGTATCAAGTCTGTTGGTTGGAAGAGTTATCGGATGAGTCGGATATCGATTGTCCACAGGATTGTATCGTTATGCTTCTAATAGCGATCGTGATAGAATGTGCTGCATATGAAGAATAAAACACTGTTAGCGGCCGGTGGGGCGGCTGTCGCATTATTAATGTTTGGGAGCGTAGCGATTGCTGGCGGTATAGGGCCGCTCGGGGCTGGAATTAGCGCTTCGGTTGCCGTTATTCAAAATGTATTCAAAGGTACAGAGAAGGTGCCAAACATCGATCCTCAGACGGGATGCGATTCTTCAGCCACTTCCACGAATTGTGCAACCGTGAAGACATCGCAACCAGCTGAACAAGCTACAAAAGGGCTTTCGACCGCTACGTCTTATACGGAAGTAGCTTCAACGCACCAGTCAGGAAAGATTGACGCTCGCTTGTCTGTGGATAATACGCTCAAGACCATATCCTTCTGCGGTACGGCGTTCAAGACCCGACAAGTAATCATTAATGGTGTTGACGTTGGGCAGCGAATTGCGTATTTGGCTTCGAACGATCAGATGGGAAAAATGTCAGATGGTGCATCATTTGGTCACGCTGTGTGCCTCGGTATGCCTCACAATGTATCTGTTACGAAAGGAATCCTGGAAATACGAGATGTTATAACTCCTCAGACAAACGCTTCTCGTGCTCCTGAAGCCCGAGACAATTATTTTGTATGGATTGGACTGATGTCGTTTGCCATAAATCCTGTCACGAACGAGATATTCAACATCGATGCTTATGACGGCAGTTTAGTTAGCGTCGGCAAACTCAAATAGTATGGAAACGAAACTCAATCTACGAGGAGTGACGACGCTTGTTCTCGGATTGTCGATGTTTGTTGCGCCGCTAGTTACTAATGCCGCCGTAACCTATGTAAAGCCAGGCCCGTTTCCAGACGGCATGGATACCTGGTATGGAAGCACGTTTAACACCTCTTCCCAGCATGATGGAAAATTATTGGTTGGAGGTTGGGGCGACGAGTATGACTCACTTGTAAGGTTTAATCTCAGCGCAACGTGATCATTAGTAATTAAAGCTCATTTCTCGCGTTGGCGCAGAGGCGGCGTATGCGATTGGCGGAAAAGTTGAATGAATAATAATATGTCCCTCTGGCTTACCACAAAAAGAGTCGCGCGATACGGGCTGATCGGATTCATCCGCAACGGCTTCATCTCGCTCTCCGCCATTCTCATCATGACGATCACGCTCTTCGTAGTGGTCGTCCTCATGGTCTCCAGCGCCGCGCTCAAGAGCGTGCTCGCCGACCTTACCCAAAAAGTCGACGTGACGGTCTATTTCACCACATCGGCGACCGATGACCAGATCCAACAGCTCCAAAAATCGGTGAAGGCCCTGCCCGAGGTCGCGAGCGTCGCGTATGTCTCGCGCGACGAGGCGCTCGCGCGATTCCAAGAGCGCCACAAGAACGATCAGCTCACCATACAGGCGCTTCAAGGCTTGGGCGAGAATCCGCTCGGCGCTTCGATCGAGATTCGCGCCAAGGAAACTTCGCAGTACGAATCAATCGCGCACTATTTGGATGCTCAGCAGGCGAGCGGTGCCGGCAGTGCGATCGACAAGATCAACTTCTCTCAAAACAAGACCGCCATCGACCGCCTCACCA
>Ga0105164_10000862_pt1 | contig 19926 bp, 22 predicted proteins | sample VDWuncwatermetaG_FD_89674 | JGI IMG/M metagenome (GOLD analysis project Ga0105164, IMG submission 89674) | Wastewater microbial communities from Netherlands to study Microbial Dark Matter (Phase II) - VDW unchlorinated drinking water | ecosystem: Environmental > Aquatic > Freshwater > Drinking...
CTGCAAACTAGAAGTATAACAAGTCCATATCCTGCATCTCCTACCATCATTCCATAAAATATTGGAAAGAGCAAACCAAAGATGAGTGTAGGATCGAATTCTTTTCCTTGTGGTAAAGAATAGAATCTGATAAAGGCTTCAAATAGTTTGAATCTTTTTGGATTATCAAATTGTGTGGGTGGGTGTTCATCTGTTTCAAGTTCAAATAGCATTGTACCTTTGGTATTTTTTTCAAATACATTCCTTAGTTGATTTATCTTTGATTTTGGTATCCAACCTTCAAGAGCAAAGGAGTTAGATGTAACTCCCAAGTTATCAATGACTTCAAGCTTCTTGTTTTCAATTTCGAGTTGCTCCTCTATGCATGCGATACTTACATAATGAGCCTTTGAGATCTCGTCTAATTGTCTCTCAACTTCTTTTAGTTTTTGGGAGATCTCAGATTGTTTTGCTTTGAGTTTTTGAATTAGCTGGTCTGCCTTTCCATCTAGCTTTGGAACTGCTTCTATCTTTACATCATATTCTTGAACTACAGTAGCAAGTGCATGTGGTGGGAAGTTTGGAAATGTGATAAGAACTAGATTTGTAGTATCTTTTCCTTCTTTTGGATAGACAAAGACATCTTGGCTGTTAACATCCAGTGCCTTTTTGAAAGCAGAATAGTTTTTGGAATCTATTCTACCAAAGTAAGAGTGCGCCATTTTTAATTGAAGAACATTAAAATCCTCTGGGAAAAATGAGAACTCTTCAACTATTTTGATATTATTTTCTGTCTCATTGAGCTGTGTTAGAAGACTTTCCTTTTCTTTTTCCAAGGTGGCAACTTTGCTATCTATATCAATAGACTTTGTAGCTTGCATTATTTGGTCTACGGAAGTAAATCTCTGACACTGTGTAACCTCTATTGGAGGTAGTACAGTTCTTAGTGCTTTCATTCGTAAAAGTTGGTCTGAAACTTGTCTGAACATCTCATTATCACGTTCATTTCGTACAAGTGTGGCAACATCTTTTGATAGCGGTTCTAATTGTACAACATTAAGATCGTGTAAAATAGAGACTATAGTTTGATTTTCTTTTCGCAGCCCAAGCACTGCAATTTTTCCCATTGGTACTGGTTTTAGAACCAAAATCTATACCTCTTTTAGTAAAATATCAATTATTTCTTTAACTGTATGAGAATCAATTCTTGAAGAAATTGTTTTTGCCTTGTTTTTTGCCTCTTCTACGATTTTTTCTGTTTCAGCATTTGCTTTCTTTCTTGTCTGGTCTATAGATGATTCAACTAATTTTTCTCCATCTGATTTTGCAGTTGTAATTGATTGAGTAACATGAATTTCGAAATTTCTCAATTCCTCTACTACTTTCTTCTTTTGCTCATCAATTTCTTTTTGAGTTCTCTCTTCTGCTTCTTTTATTTGCTTGATTGAATGTACGTATTTTTCTGATGCAGACATTTTAAACTCCCCAAAAGTGCTTGCTTGCATATAGTGCCAAGGCTACGGTAGCAAGAATATTACCTAGCTTAAATGCCCTGATTATCATGAAGAATTTTTGTTGTTGTGAATTTACAAATCTAGGCAAGAATTTCTTTCTCCTTTTTTAGTAAAGCTTCTTGTTCTCTTTCTCCCATCTTTCGCTTGACAGTCTTTAACATCATGAAAGTATCTCGTTCCATCTCATCTAGTCTGAATATGATGAATTTGATTGCAGCTAACAATCTTGGGATGAATACATTTTCAATAGCATTAGATTTTCGTTTTGTTTTTTCAATCTCAAGCAATAGTTTACGAAGTGTTGTTTCCTTTTCTGCAACATCAAGAACCATCTTGTGTACATTATGAAATGCTTTGATTGCTTCATTAATAGAAGGAGGTAGTTCCAAAAGGTGTTCTGTTAGTACTTGATTACTTTTTCCACCTTCTATCTTTGGAATTCGAACACCCATAACGTTCTTAGGAGTAATTTGTAATTTATTTAATTGAGGAATCTTCATGGCTTCATTCTCTAGTCTCATAGCGCCAGCAAGCATCTCAGCCATTCGAATGGCTTGATATCCTTTTACTAATTCTGCTTGAAGACCACTTCTAAGTGAGGCCACATTCTTGCTTGTGTTAAAGAATTCTAAAATTAGTGCTTGTCTTTTTAGCTTCAGTAATTTTAGACCTTTTTTTGCAACAATAATTCTTCTTTTTGTACGAATGTATTCAAGACGGGTTGGTCTAATGTTAATTACTGATGGCAATTTTATGCACCTGCACCAGATTTCTTTCTGTATTTCTCGATGAATTCTGGCTTGATACGATTAAGTTCAGAGTCTGATAATTCGCTTAGTAATTCCCAGCCAATATCCAAAGTTTGTTCAATTGAGCGATTCTCGTCCATTCCTTGGTTGACAAACTTTCTTTCAAAGTCGTTAGCAACTTTCATGAATTTTCTATCAAGGTCACTGAGAGCTTCTTCACCTACGATTGCAGCCAATGATCTTGCATCTTTACCCTGTGCATAAGAGGAGTAGAGTTGGTCTGCAAGACTTCTATGATCTTCTCTTGTGCTTCCCTTTCCAATACCTTGGTTCATCAATCGTGAAAGACTTGTCAAGACATCTACTGGCGGATGAATATCTCCTCTGTGTAAATCTCTGCTCATAACAATTTGTCCTTCTGTAATGTAACCAGTAAGGTCTGGAATTGGATGAGTAATATCGTCTGCAGGCATTGTAAGAATTGGAATCTGAGTAACAGAGCCATTTCTTCCCTTAATTTTTCCTGCTCTTTCATACAATGATGACAAGTCAGTGTACATGTACCCAGGATATCCTCTTCGTCCTGGAACCTCTTCTCTTGCAGCAGAAATTTCTCTTAATGCTTCACAATAGTTAGTCATATCAGTCATAATTACAAGAACGTGCATGTCTCTTTCATAAGCAAGGTATTCTGCAGTAGTTAATGCAAGTCTTCGAGTAAGTAGACGTTCCATTGATGGATCAGATGAAAGATTCAGAAATAGTGCGGTTCTTCCAAGTGCTCCACTTTCTTCAAATTGTTTTACGAAAAAGTTTGCTTCTTCACTTGTAATTCCCATTGCTGCAAAGACTACTGAGAAGTTCTCTGATCCTCCTAGAACTTTTGCCTGTCTTGCAATCTGTGCTGCAAGTAAATTATGAGGAAGACCTGCACCTGAGAATATTGGAAGCTTTTGACCTCTGACTAGAGTATTCATCCCATCAATGTTAGACACACCAGTCTGGATGAATTCAGATGGTTCCTCTCTTGAATATGGGTTAATGCCAGAACCAACTAAGTCAACTTTAGTTTTAGAAACAATCTTTGGACCGTTATCTCTTGGATTTCCAAGACCATCAAATACACGACCTAACATTTCATCAGATACTGCAAGCTGAGCAGTCTCTCCAAGGAATCTTACCGATGTATCACCTATGTTAAGGCCTAGTGTTGCACCAAAGACCTGCACAACTGCAAGACCTTGTCTTGTATCAAGAACTTGGCCTTGTCTTCTTTCACCGTTTGGTAGTTTTATCTCTACCATTTCACCATAGGCTGCATTTTCTACACCCTCTACGAACATTAGAGGACCGGCAATCTTTGAAATTGTCTTGTATGATATATCAGTCATCTAGTGTGTTGCCTCCGTTGATAAGGTTGAAAATTCTTGTTGCATTTTGCTCTTTGTATCCTTTACTAGTTGTTCAACTTGATCTTCCTTTGTCCATTTAATTTTTGATATCATTTTTCTTGATTCCAATTGACCGACCTTTACAGATGTGATTCCTTTCTTGATTGCATCTGCTTCCATCTTGCCAAATTCTAAGATTGTAGATAGCATTAAGAATTGTTTTCTGATTGATGTATAAGTGTCCACGTCATCGTATGCACTTTGCTGTAAGTAGTCTTCTCTGATTGATCTTGCTGTATCCAATACACCCTTTTCTGGTTCTGGAAGTGCATCATAACCTACAAGCTGGACAATTTCTTGCAATTCAGATTCTTTCTGTAAGATTTCAAGTGCTTCTTTTCTTGATGCAATCCATGTTGCTGATACATTATTCTTGTACCAGTCTCCCATACCGTCTGCATATAACGAGTAGCTCGTTAGCCAGTTAATTGATGGAAAATGTCTTCTTGATGCCAAGCTTGCATCAAGTGCCCAGAAGACTCTTGTTACTCTAAGTGTGTTTTGAGATACTGGTTCTGAAAAGTCACCACCTGGAGGAGACACTGCACCGACAAGTGTAAGAGAACCAACACGTTCTTCAGGCGAGATAACAACTGCTTTTCCACCTCTTTCATAGAATTCTGCAAGTCTTCTACCAAGATAAGCTGGATATCCTTCTTCACCTGGCATCTCTTCAAGTCTACCAGAGATCTCTCTGAGTGCTTCTGCCCATCTTGAAGTACTGTCTGCCATTAATGCAACACCATATCCCATATCACGGTAATATTCTCCCATTGTGATACCAGTGTAGATGCTTGCTTCACGTGCAGCTACTGGCATGTTAGAAGTATTAGCAACAAGAATTGTACGCTCCATTAGTGGTCTCTTTGACTTGGGGTCTTCAAGTTTTGGAAATGTTGTAAGAACCTCAGTCATTTCGTTTCCTCTTTCTCCACAACCTACATAGACAATCACATTACTGTCTGCCCATTTTGCAAGTTGCTGCTGAGTTACTGTCTTTCCACTTCCGAATGGACCTGGAATTGCAGCTGTACCGCCTTTTGCAACTGGAAAGAAAGTATCAAGTACTCTTTGTCCAGTAAGTAATGGTTCCTCTGGTGGTAACTTGCGAAGAACTGGTCTTGGGGTTCTTACAGTCCACCAGCTTGACAGACCAATGTCTGTCTTGGTTCCATTTTGTACCGTTGCTACAATATCATTAACAGTATACTTGCCTTCAGAAATATCAGTCAGTGTACCTTTAACGTTGTAAGGAATCATTATCTTGTGCATGATAAGTGGAGTTTCTTGGACCTCACCAATTATTTCTCCAGGAGAAACATGATCTCCTTTCTTCTTTAATGGAATAAAGTCCCATTTTGTGGTTTGGTCAAGTGCAGGGATAACTTTTCCTCTACTGATAAAGTCACCACTTTGTTCTCTTAGAATATTCAGTGGTCTTTGGATACCATCGTAAATTGATTTTAGTAAACCAGGTCCAAGCTGCATTGAGAGTGGTCTCTTTGTGTTGATTACCTTCTCTCCTGGACGAAGACCAGTTGTATCTTCATAAACTTGAACTGTTGCCTTGTTTCCTTCGATACGAATTATCTCTCCTACTAGCCCCATATCACCAATACGTACGACATCGAACATTTGTGCGCCTTCTAAGCCACTTGCGATTACTACCGGACCTGAGATTCTCGAGATTATTCCTTCAGCCATTTATCATCATCAACCCGAGGGGATACTTATTCCTAACACTCTCTTTGCTAGTACGGCTATAGATTCTTCTTGAATATTACCTTGTAAAGCAGGCATAAATATCACCAAAGGCTCGATCGAGGCCTCGATCTTCTTCCTAAAGATTACAGGAAGGCTACTTCGAACAGCGTCACTTACAATAATGAGACTATAGTTACCAGATGCAAAGAGATCTTGAATGATTTTGCTTGCCTCCTCGCCACTTGTAATGAAGGTATCTTCTATTCCTAGAAGATTATATCCTATAGCAAGCTCTCGCTCGCCTACTACTGCTATTTTTCCAGTGGTATCAGATTGTTGTTTTGACATTTTCTCACTCTATTAGTAATAATGAATTAATGTATTCTGCAGAGAGGTTATAGCGTTTACCATAAGCGATCCTTTTGATATTCTCACGCTCATGCTCTGTGTTAATGATAAAGTAGAATATAGTACCAATTGAAAGTGCAATATTTTTCAATTTTTTGACATATTCTGAATTTATGAATTTATCCAATGCAACCTCAAAATCAATCAGACTCTTTGATTGCTTGTATTGTACTAGTGCGTTAACTAACATGAATCTGCTTTCTATCCTACCAACAATTTCTGCTACATCTTTTGCACCATAGACATCTAGCAACTCGTTTTTGGTCATTTTGCCACCCTCAACTAGATGTCTGCTTACTATATCCTTGTCAAGATCAGACTCTTTGGCTTTGAGAAGGCTGAGAACATTTTTCTTATCTATCTCAGCTCTTATGAGGTCCCGAATTATTCCCTCATCACCTTGGAAGAACTTGAGTGACTCTAGCAAATTATGATAATAGAAAGACTGAAGTGCAGACATCATAGGTCCAAGATCGCCAGTCTTCTGATATGTTTCGAGATGTTGCATCAGAACTGTTCCATAATTGTATTTTACAAGTTGATTTACAACACCATCAACTCCAGTCTGAGATAAGATTATCTTCATCTCGTCATGGGAAATATTTCCAGCAGAGATCCCTGCAGGAACATTTCTGCTTGAGACAAGAAATGATTCTGTCTCTGAGATTGGTCTTCCCATACTCTTTGCAGAAAGTATAAGCTCAATATTGTAAATATCCCATTTTGAAAGATATGCCCTAACAGCAGACTTGCCACTAAATGGGGTTGCTTCCAATGCAGTCTTGTTGATATATACAAGATGTCTGTTAAGTGCAACCTCCAATAGTTCGGATTGCTTGAAAATTGATGCTGCCTTTTCAATTTCTGGTTTATACCAAGTAGACTCGAGTGTCTTTACCATCTCAGTCTCATCTTTTGCCTTCATTAGATTCTGTATTACTTCTTTTGAGAGAAGATTAAGTGAGATTGCTTGTAGTCTACCAAATGATGATGCGTATTGCGATGTTGGCATTACATTTTCTCCGAGAGGAAGCTCTTGACTTGGTCTTCATTGGTTCTAAGTAATTCTTCAAAAGTAAGGTCCAATTCTCTTGTTCCTTCTTTGTTTTCTGCAATGATTCCACCAAGAGTCTTAATTGACTTGCTTGTGGTTACTCCAAGTTCTTTGAGAATTGATTTGTCTTCTTCTCGGCAATGAACTATAATATTTTGACCAAGTTTCTTTTTTGAATTGCTAACCATAGTTTCAAGAGCTTTCTTGTACTGAGTACTCTTTGTGTAATTTTCTATCTCTTGTTGGATTATGGCAAAAGCAGATTGCATATTAGCATTTATAGCATCAAACATGATCTTCTTTGCCTGAAGCTTTGAAGCCTCGATTATTCTTGCTTGTTCTCTTTCTGACTTGACTTTAGCTTCAATTGAAAAACGATCTTGAATCTCCTTGATAGTATGATTCATCTCTGCTTGAAGATTTGACTTCTTTTCAGTTAGATCTTTTTCAAGACTGTCAATCTCTTTTCGCTTTCTACTCTCTATCTCTTGAATGAACGTTTCAATGCTCATTATTGAAAACCACTATAGTATGCCCAATAGCAATATGATTCCTAATACGAATCCAATAATCCAAAGAGTTTCTGGAATGACAAAGAAGAATAATACCTGACCAAACTTCTCTGGTTTCTCAGCAATGATACCCATACCGGCAGCACCAATACCCTGTTGTGCATTACCAGTACCAATAAGACCACCTGCGATTGCAATTGCTGCTGCAATTGCCAAAAGTGGTTTTGTTAATCCGCTACTAGCAGGAGAACTTTCGGCAGCAAATGCGGGAGTTGTTGACACGAATGTTGATAGTGCAATTGTCAATCCCGCAACTATAACTAAAAGCGATAATTTTGAACGCTTGTTAAGCACCATCACCAAGGCTCATTTAAAGAGGCTATATTAATCTAATTCTTGCAAAGTAAATTTCAGATTTTTAAAATTAATAAAAGGTGCGATCATCGTACATTATTTTATAATAATTAGATCTCGGTTTTGGTAGTCTCTATTGGTAAGTTGAGTCTGTTTCCCCATTCACCCCATGAACCAAGATAGACCTTGATATTTTTGAAACCAAGTATTTTGAGTGCCAGAAAAGAGTTTGCTGCACGATATCCTCCTTGACAATATGTTACAATTTCATCATCTTTTGAAAAATTATACATCTTGGCAAGATCTTCATTTGATTTCATTGTACCATCATCATTGACATTTAGTATCCAATCGATATTGATAGCAGTTGGAATGTGTCCCTTTCTTGCAGCCCGGATTGTAATACCATCGTATTCATCTTTACTTCTTGCATCAAGAAGCTTGATTTTGCCTATTTTTTTGTTGATGTATTCATAGCCTGCAATTATATTCTTGTTAATCTTGCCTGAAAATTTTGTTGGTTTGAATCCATTTGTCTTGGTTTCCATGGGAAGGTCAAGACTCTTCCATTTTTTAAATCCCCCATCTAGCATGAACGTATTATGATGTGAAAAGTACATCAAAGTCCAGACACCCCTTGCTGCACTCATTCCTGAAACTTCATCATAGAAGACAACTGTCTTGTCTTTTGTCACACCCAAAAAAGAGAGAAGATTTTCCATCTGTTTTTCAAATGCCTTTATTCCATCTTTTGAGGTATCAGACCAGTGATAATAGAAAAAATCAAGATTTACAGCACCTGGAATATGTCCTTCCAAATAATCTTTGTATGATCTTGAATCAACAAGAATGAGATCCGGTTTTTCAATCTTCTTCAGTAATTCATTAGACGAGATTAGCATATTTCATATCTAAAGTGAGGGTAATGTAAATCCCTTCATATTTGCTATGTCAAGTAAACTACAGAGAATAAAATGAAACATTATGGAATTTTTTCATAAATACATACAGAACATATTTGAAAAAAAAGTAAATTGTTATAATTTTTACAAGTCACAAATTCTTATATCTTAGGAAAATGGGATAATATCACAAAATGAAAATTCTAGATTATCAAACTATGAAAAATTATGGGTTTGTAGTACAAGAGTCGTTTTACAAAATATAGTGAATGATATGACCAAAACAAAAAAGCAAACCCCAAATCTATCAGTTTTTCAGACTTTTAAGACAAAGAGCAAGCAACTCACGGGTGAGGCAATGCGACAACGTAGAATAATCATTCATCTTGCAGCTGAGACTTTGCCAACTAGAAAGACACGTACTGCTATTGCACACAAGCTTGCAGAACAAAATGGAACTACTTGGCAGAATATCTATTCCGGAATTTTTAGAGATTTGGATGAGATTCTTCTTCCCCTTGAATTAGTGGAGGAAGCTGGAAGACTTCCAATAAAGCGTGGTCCAAAAGCACTTCAAGAGCAAGGAGTTCCATACTACCAACTAACCGATAGTGGTTTGCTTGTTGCTGCCTCTGTATCAGAGACAGATAAAGAAAGAATTCGAATCATGAATAGTTTCCTTGAAAAAGATTCTAATACAAAGGAAAAGGATCTGAAAAATGCAATTATTACATTACTTGATGTTGCACCAAATTTTGTTTCATTAGTATTGAGAAGATATGTAGAATCATACGGTGAAGGAAAGATCGATAAACTTGTTCCATTCAATACGGAGTACATCAAAAAGGCCTTTGATGATACATTACATGTTCAAAGGGAGCTATTAGAGGGATTCTCGTCTTTATCCAATCCTGACAAAGAGCCAATCATAAACTTCCTCAAGAAAGTAGGCTAGTCTCTCAATAATAATTAAAATCCCTTTCCAAAAGAGCTTGATAATATTGATAATGTCATCTAAAGCCGCTTCTGGCAAGTCAATCATATTGAAAAAAGATGGTTAAGATGACAGATGAACTAATTGACTATGTAATTTACTTGATAGATTCTAAGAAGGGAGACGTTGGAAGACTCAACTATATTCTAAGTGCATTACAAGATGGTAAATCACTTTACAATTCTGATAAAAAATATCTTGATTCATTGATATCGACATACATGGGGTCCTCAAAGAAAAAATTTGAAGATCAAAAATCTGTAGAAGAGCTCAAAATGGAGCTTGCAAGAGTAAAAGAGAGATTAGAAAAGGTAGAGAAACGAGGATATAAGAAACCTGTTGGAAGAAAAGCAGTATTTTTCTTTGTAACATTCTTCTTTGGATGGCATGCTGTTATAACACTAATTAGCGAGAAATTTCTTCACGACGTCCAAGATATCAATCCGTATCTTTTCCCACTGTATCAGCTAGAAAAGATAATTCCAGGACAATATCTTGATTATGTATTCCAATTTGGTCTTAGCATACCAAAGATTGTAGTACTTGCATGGGGAGCAATGATGTTTACTTGGATAATACTTGGTTTTGTTTATCTGGTAAAGTTCATTCGTTCAAGATACAACCCTAATCATTAAAATCTAGTTTTTATTTAGTAAAATCAAAATCTTTAGAGTAGCTTTGTCCAGAAAAAGCTGAATGTGTTGAATAATATGCAGTTCCTGAAATTCTAATCTTTTCAGTACCATTTTGTAGTGCTGACCAGACCTGCTGATTATTTCCATCATTATATAGTTGTGCCTTGTTGGTAATTGTCTCAGAGTTGTGTTGTGTAAGAGGCAAATAGTAGGAGCTCTCCCAGGTTCCCTCATATCTTTGTCCATACTGACCATGGCCAACAGAAACACCATTTACATAAACAGTATAGCTTAGCATTTCAATAATTAGTGTATTGTCATTGGGATTTGTTAGATCAAATTTAGTTTCTATTGTTGCACCTCTATTTGTTACTGACAGTACAGATGTGCCATTGTATTGTATATCAAGTGGTTTTACCTCAGTTATTACCGATGTTAATGCAGATGGCATATTTACATTATGAGGCATTATGTTCTTAAGAATACCAGAACTTGGAAGAATAGCAACTACACCAAGTATCGCAACTATAACTCCTACGGCAACATAAACTAAAACTTTCTTCTCCAAGGATGTTTCTACTAATTGTTCAATTCTTAAATGTTGAGTTGAAAACTCTTATAGTAAAAGTTTCAAAAGAAAATACATGCAGTATCATCAAGCAATCAGAATAGGTCAAGAAAGATCAAGAAAATCACAGATGACTCTTTTCTCACATGCAGGTTTTGCTATGCTTACACTTACTGTAAAAAAATCTCAAGGAACGTTTGTTCCTGTAGGAGAAAAAGAATTTGTAGCCGCTATTGAAAAACAAGAAGGTTGGCTTGTGGTAATAGTTGATGAAGAAGGATATGCAAAGTCACAATCAAAAGTTCTCACAGAAAATGAAGCAAGAGAAATTTTGAAAAAAGCTACTTCTGCAGGAATTCCGGAATATACTGGACAGATCAGATTAGTGTGATTTCAGTGCCCTCTGGGCTTCCTTTGAATGCCTTTTCTAATGTTTTGATGTCTGCCTTGAGTATTCTTGTCTTCAGTTTAGAGCGTTCAATCACTTTTAGTGCTACAATATCCATCAAGTCATATCCTCCGGCTACAGAATCCTGATGAACAAGCATAGAACGTAGTTTCTTTATCGGGATCTTCTTGAACTTGCTTGCATTCTTGTTTTTATTTGGATCTGAATTATATACACCATCAACGTCTGTGGCATTCAAAAATACAGTTGCTCTTACCTTTTCTGCAATAAGTGCAGCAGTAGCATTTGTACTCTGTCCTGGATGAAGACCTCCTGTGACAACAATCAATCCGGTATCTGCAGCATTTGCTACTTCTTTTAGATTAATGGGAGGATGAGGATATGCGTTCTCTTGTAATGCATAGATCAAAAGTTTTGCATTAAGCCTTGAAACTTCGATTCCAAGCTCATCAAGGGTAGATTCATCGGCTCCGGAGGATCTCGCATGCGAGATGTAGTGTCTTGCAATTTTTCCCCCGCCTGCAATTATGATTGGCTGACAGATTTTACTTATCTTTACAAAAAACTCGGCATATTGTTTTAGCGTTTTTGTATCTTCAAGACCAAATAAACTTCCAGATAATTTTACTACAATTCTTTTTTTCATTGCCTGTTTTCACCAAGGATGACGTGTGCTGCCATTTCAACCTTTTTTCTAAATTGTTGTCGTGTATAGACCCTAAGTATATCCATAAAGCCAGAAATCGCAGAAACTAGTGGAATCTCAGATATTGGAAGCTCATAGGATTCCTTGGGGCCTTCTCCCTTTTTTGTAGTAAGAATAATGGAGTATGATTCTTTTTTTGATGGAGAGAGTGGAATAGATGGGGTCTTTGATATATCGATAAATACCTCGCACTTGTCTATCTTTGATTTCTTGGCAATCTCTTTTTGAAGATCATTTACGTTTACTCTGCCCATTCGTGGACGTGTAAAGATCTTTTCATAAACACACTTGAGCAACTTTCGCTCTTGGTATTCTACCGCAAGCTGTCTTGCTCTTCTAAGTTCTGCATTTCGTGGTTCAAGTGAGACAAGTTTTGAAATTACAAATTCATCAGTAAGTTGGACATATTTTTCTAGATTATCTGTTGTAAGATCAAGTTCATCGTCTGCAAGCAACATTGATTGAATCAACATAACCTCTGCAGATCTTACTGTCTTGTGAAAATAGACTGCTTTGAACATTTGATATCTTGAAATCATCATTGATTCAAAAGAGTAAAGGGCTGATTTGTCAAGTGAGAGTTTTTTGTCATGAACATCAAGTGAATGTATTATTCGCATGAAATCTACTTTTGCATGTTCTGAACCCGTAAAATAACCATCACGGAGAAGATAGTCCATCATATCAGCGCTTAGCCCACCAGAGATTATTTCATTCATGAATTGATATTTAGAATTTCCAAATGCAAGTTTACTAAGAAATATTTTGTCAAATCCTGATTTTGTTATTATATCGCCAATTTCGGATTTTAGTATGAGTCTTTGTCCCATTTCTTCATGAGAAATCTTCTTTTTTTGAAGAACCTCTTCGAAGAGGTGCGAGAATGGGCCATGGCCAATATCATGCAATAGAGCAGCCATTCGAACATTTTCAGAATCTTTGGAATCAAGATATCCTTTCTCTTTGAGAACATTAGCTGCTTGACTTGCAATATGCATAGTTCCAAGTGAATGTTCAAATCTTGAGTGTTGAGCACCGGGATATACAAGATGAGCTCCTGCAAGTTGTTTTATTCTTCGAAGTCTTTGAAATACTGGTGAATCTACTAATCTAAGTTCATGTGGATAGACTGTAATAAAATCATGAATCGGGTCTACAATCTGAAGGTATTTTCTGGCCATATCTTCATTTCATGTGTTTTAGAATAGTCTTTCTTACTTCTTGATGAACTTGATCTTTGTTTTGTGATGCGTTTACAATATGCCAGCCATATTTTTTTGCCAATTTTCTATATGTGCCAGCAATTTTGAGTGCAAATGTTTTATCTTTTTCAAATCTATCACGCCTTTGTTTTTTTCTGGAAAATGAATCTGAGACCTTGACATCAAGTAAAATAACCATGTCTTCTTTTGGAAGACCCTTGTCCAGATTTTCAAGCCACTTTAAGTCAAGTCCGTTTACCGTTCCATATACTAGGTTTGATTGATAATAACGATTCATAATCACAACATAATTTTTTGAAAGAGCTTCATTGATATCTTTTGATCTTTCCCACCTATTTGCCGCAAGAAGACAGTGGATTACTTGGGGAGGAAACTTTCGCTTTCCACTAAGAAAGTTTTTGATTTCTTTTCCAACAGGAGTAGTATAATCTGGAAAACCAAATATCACAGATTTCTTATGTTTAGTTTTCAAAAAATCGCCCAATAGTTTTGATTGGGTTTTTTTTCCGGCTTGGTCAAAGCCTTCTATAACTATAATCATTAAATCCTATTAAATTGGGCAGTAGATAAATTGTGAATTTGACTAAGGTTTAATAATCAAAAAAGGACTAAATGATACTAAATGGGCTTTGGTCATTACATGGTAAAAGAAGTCATGAAAGAAATAGGCAACAAATCACGTGAGTTCTACGAATTCATTCTTCCTCCTGTAGACATGATTCTACAAAATGATAGCCTCATAGTAACAATAGACATGCCAGGCTTTGATAAGAAAGAGATTAAGCTTAGACTCAATGGTAATATACTCTCAATCAACGCAGAAAGAGAAGACGAAATAGAAGGGACAGTCATCTGGAGACAAAGACCTCGTTCAATTGACAAGAAAGTAAGACTTCCAATCGAGGTAAAAGATGATGAAGATCCAGGAGCATCAGCAAAATATCGTGATGGTGTACTCATCTTAACAATACCAACAAAGACTGGAAAGAATATCGCAATAGAATAGTTAATGTTCTTTTAACAGAATAGAAATTCCCATAATTACAGCGGAGCCAACCATTCCAATTTCTCCAATTAAATAATTTGTTGAATATAAAATTGCAGAGCCAACAAAGATTGCTGCAGAGAGAATACTACCAGAAAGTAGAATGGTTTTGGATTTTGGCATATTTACTTGCATGTTTTTATTTTGTTCTAAGAATTGTCTGATTTCTGGAACCATTGCAATTGCAGAATCTACCGATTTTACAAATCTGCTAAATGAGATCTTGAATTCTTCAATGTATGCATCTCTTACAATATTTTCTTCTTCAAGAATATTTTGTAGTACATTGATGAATCTAAAGTTGACTTTGTGTGTCAAGTACACTCCTTCAAGTATTGATGCCATCCTCATGTAAAGTGCAAGATGTTTTGGGAGCTTGAAAGGAAATCTGCTCATTGTCTTGTTTGTAAGCTCCATTAGTGCTTTGACTTCCATCCTGTCCACTTTGGTTCCATGAAAAGCTTGGATTGAAAGTGCTATTCCTTTTTCTATAATATTTCTATTATATCCCGGCATAAGCATACCAAGATCATCCATTGCAGAAACAGTTCTTGCGGGGTCTCCTTCGACAAGTGCAAGGTAAAGTCTAATCAACTTCAGACGAGTCTTGTTATCAAGTCTTCCAACCATGCCAAAATCATAAAGTATTAGCGAACCATCATTTGCCACAGCTATATTTCCAGGATGGGGGTCGGCATGAAACAAATCATGCCGTAATAACATCGTAAAAAACACCTTGTGAGCCCTTACAACAAGCTGCGCTCTATCAATTCCTGCCTCATCAAGCGCCTTTACATTTGTTATCTTGATACCAGGAAGATACTCCATGGTTAGAATATTTTGGCTTGATCTGTCATCTATTACAGACGGAATTATTAGTTTGGGATAGCTTTTCATGTTTTTCTTTATTGCTTTAAGATTTTGAGATTCAATTCTATAGTCCATTTCTTCATGGATTGTCTCGATAAATTGTGAAAGCATTGCTTCTGCAGAATATCTCAGATTTGGATCAACAAACTTCATTGCAAATGGAATGATTTTTTTAAGAACTCGAATATCTTCTTCAACTACTTTTTCAATTCCCGGTCTTTTGACCTTAATTATGACATCTTTGCCTCGCAACCTTGCTTTGTAAACTTGGCCTAATGATGCACCAGAAATTTCATTAGTATCAACAAAATCAAAATTTTGATCAATTGGTCCTAGATCTTTTTCTATGATTGGTTTTACTTTATCAAATGATTCTGCAGGAACTTCATCTTGGAGCTTTGCAAGCTCCTCAAGATATGGTTGTGGCAAAATGTCAGCCCTTGATGATAACCATTGACCTAGTTTGATGTAAACAGGGCCAAGTGATATGAATGTCCTGAGAGTTTTACGGGCATTTTTTTGATATCTTTTTAGATCAACATTTTTTCCTTGCTTTCTTACCCACTCTCTTCTATCTTTACGGAGAGCAAGGACAAGCGGTATGAGTTTGATGAAGGTTTGAATTGTACGAGATTTTGAAATTGCAATTCCCTCCTAGAACTCTTTGAACTTCTTTACTAGAGAATAGCCTGCATAACCTGCTATTACAGATACTATAAGCCCTGCAAAAAGAGATGTGCTTTTTGCAAAAGGTTTGTTCTTTTGTAATTTGTGAAGACTTGATACTACCTTTTTTCCAGCAATTATTCCACTTGCAACACCAACTAGAATTTCAGGTACATCATAAACAAGATGACCTAGCGGGTCTTGTAGTGGATCAACCTTATCCATGTGAACAAGATACTTGTCATCATATTCTCGAATGTGTAAATTTCCATAGCGATATTGTTTTTTTGCACCATTTTTTTGACCCAAGACTGTTTCTTCGGCTTCCTCAAGCATAAAATGGCGAACTTCTTTGGGAATTTCTATTTCATCCCATGTCATATCTAAAAAATCGTCCTTTGACTAAATATACCCTTAGCTTGATTCTTCTACTTTCTTTTCTAATACAATCTTTTTCTTTCGTACCTTAAACACGATTCCACCAATTCCTGCTGCAATTGCTACAAGAATTATAATCTGAAGTTGGTTAAAGTTAGAACTATCACTTGATGCAACCTTTGGAGTTCCAAAAGATACTGTATCAATTTCAGTTATTGTGTGCTGCTGTAACAAAGTGTCTTTCCAAGTCAGCGTTACCTGAACTTTTTGATCACCTGTTGGCTTCGTATCAGAATTTATAGGAATGTTAAATGGGACTGGTGCGTCTATGTCGATATCACCAATATATTGGGTTGATTTTTTTATGATCGAATCATCTAAAGGTATTACAGTTACTTGACCAAATACAGCTTTGACGTTTCCTTGATTGAGAACATTTCCAATTATCATCTTCTTGCCAGCTATTTCTGATACTCCTATATCATGAACTGAGATATCAATCACTCCTCGAATATAGGTTGCAAAATTCTGTTTTTCAATCACAGTTGAGCCTTCCTTTGTATATTGAATATCAACATTATAGTTAACTGCTTGGCCCTCAATGCTTTTATCAGCAAACACTGGGATTATGAGGTTAGTTTTCTCAAGTGGATTGATTTCTTTTATGAACCACTTGTTGTCTTGAAGGATCTTCAGATTGTTTGGGTTGGGTATGATTGAGATAGATATGTCGGAGATCTTTGAGGGAGATATATTTTCAATTCCCAGAGTCAAATTTTGCATTACAGCTGTCAGAAGATAAGGCGGAGAAGATATTCTGATAATTGAAGTTGAGCTTGTAGGACCTACAATAAAGTCTACGGTTCTTGTTGTAGTAACTTGGTTTCCTTGTCCATCAAAGTATGTTACTGTAAATGGCGCATGAATGGTTTGACCTGCCACACTTTGTGGAATAAACGACTTGATCGAAAAGGTATTTGATGAATGAGGCTGTACGGTTCCTACTTTCCAGTGATTTTGATCTAGTACTATTCCCTGTAAATTATTGGTATCAGTTGTCGTACCTGTATTCTGTGCTCTTTGAATAACAATATCTACATCATTTAGAGGAGCAGTGCCAGAGTTTGAGATCTGAATTGTTACATCATTATTTGACGCGGGCTTCAAGAATGGATTTTCTGCTTTTAGATTAACCACACTTTTTCCTGTTACCTTGAAGTTAAAGTCAAGAAATGTCGTACGTTCTCCATTTTCTCGTACTCTTGAGTAGGTGATCTTGATTGTTCCAGAGTAATCATGGATGTTTACAGTTTTGTCAATATTCACAAAGAAGGTAAGTGCAAATGATTTTCCAGTAGTAGCTGTCTGTGTATTATCAGCTTGAATTAGTCCATTACTTGAGGTAGCTCCAGAAAATCCAACTGGTAAGCTAAGAAGACCTTTGATCCCAGATATATCTTGGGTGCCAGTATTTGACAATACAATTGTAAGTGGAACATTCTTGTCTCCAGGTTCAACCTCAATTTTTTGTCCAGAGGTTCCAAAATATGCATCAAGGAATTTGACATCAACAAAATCATGTTCAAATGGTGACACACTTGGTGTTAGTGTTTCAGTTGTTGTTGCATAACTTGGAATTACAATCTGTCCTGCTAGTAACAACACTGCGAGTATAATAGTCTTGTAAATCAAGTCAAACTTGCCTCCATTTCTTCTTGCATTATCCTTCCATCTTTTATTGTTACTACTTTGTCAACATTGCCAAATTGAGGACGGTCATGTGTTACTATAATGAAAGTTTGGTTTAGCTTACGATTCAATGATTTTAGTAGATGTACAGTGGTCTCTGCTGATAATGAATCCAAGTTTCCTGTTGGTTCATCTGCCAAGACTATAGTAGGTTTGTTTATCAGAGATCTTGTAATTGCAACTCTTTGAGCTTGTCCACCAGATATCTGGTTTGCAAATTTGTTCATTTGACTTTCTAGTCCTACTGTTTTGAGTAATATTCTTGATTCTTCTGCAGCATTTTGTGTTGTACCTTGGATCTTTCTTGGCAGTGTTACGTTTTCAAGAACAGTAAGATCTGATAAAAGATTTGAAGATTGGAATATGAAGCCAAGTTTCGAATTCCTAAATGAAGAAAGTTGATTATCGTTAAGCGCAGATGTATCAACGCCATCAATTATCACTTTACCTTGAGTTGGCCTATCAAGTAACCCAATCATGTTAAGTAGAGTAGATTTACCAGAACCTGAGCTTCCAACAATTAGCATGAATTCTCCCCGTTTTACACTAAATGATAGGTTTCGTAAGGCGTATACTTCGGTCTCTCCTCTACCATATACCTTATCGACGTTTTTTACTTCTAAGACGTAATCAGCCAACTCTCATAGCCTCCACCGGTTCTAGTCTTGTAGCCTTGTATGCAGGATAGATTGATGCAATGACAGCAAGTGCAAATGCCATAATGTCTGTCTGTGCTATACTTGTCCAGTTGTACTTGACCTCCAAGGGTAAGCTTCCCTGAAATGTCATGTGAGTCTCTTTTGCATATGCTGTATATGTTACACCCATGACAGTTCCAAGTCCTGCACCTATTGCACCAATTACCATTCCTTGAAATATGAAAACTAGTAGTATGTCTTTTCTTTTTGATCCAATTGCTCTCATTACGCCAATATCACGTGTTTTACTTGTTACCTGCATCATTTGAATAGTAACAACTGCAAATGCAGATGACATCATACCAAAATATCCAACTAGATTAATTAGAGCAATGCCTGATCTAAAACCACGAAGTGTTGTCTCGGCTGATTCTTCTATCGTTTGCACTTTGAATTTGTCAGCATTGGATGGAAACGCACTAAGAAATAGATCTTTAACATCTTTGTCTTTTGATGGATCATTTAGTCTAACAAGAATTGATTGTGTCTCGTGTGGTCTATCTAGTATATCACGTAATGTGTCTATATTCATTATAACGCTATTATCAAGACCGACTGAACCTGCAGTTGATGTGATTCCAACTATTGTTAGTCTTCGTAGAATATCATTACCATGTTGGTCTTTGAATTTTAGTTTGATGGTGTCTCCTACTTTTGGATATCCAAGATCCCTATCTACAATTGCTCCCAATACGGCTGAATTTCTAAACGAAACGTATTGACCATCTCCTACAGTTTGAGACATTGTAGAAGCTTCTTTATCCAGAACTGGATCAACACCAATTACAGGTACTGAATAATCTCGTATTAGCTGACCATTTACTGTTGCATTAACTGATGCAGTTGTATCAACTCTAGGAGCAGCAGCTTGGACGTATGGAATTCTTTGAAGCCAGTTTACTAACATAAAGTCAGATTTTGTGATAAAGTCTTCCTGTCTTGTGATGTAAACATGGCCAAATCGATAATTTATCTGATCACGAACTATTGCATCGTACAATCCTTGAAAGATGACAGAATTTACTTGAACTACAAGTATGGCAATTGCAACAGCCAAGCTTGCTGCAATAAGACTACCTTTACGCCTAGTGATGAACCTAATACCTATCTGGGCCCTATAGTCCAACAGACGATCATGAATTAGTCTGATATTTAATGTTATAGTGTGTTAAATCCACTATATCAGACATTAATATATACAAGATGTTTACTTTGATATAATTAATGAGATATTACTATAAGGAATGGACAAATTAGATATACAAATTCTCTCACATTTGCTCAATAATTGCAGAAAACCAGATCGTCAGATAGGCAGTGAGATTGGTATCTCAGGTGTTGCTGTAAAATCAAGAATA
>Ga0105164_10000865_pt1 | contig 19814 bp, 17 predicted proteins | sample VDWuncwatermetaG_FD_89674 | JGI IMG/M metagenome (GOLD analysis project Ga0105164, IMG submission 89674) | Wastewater microbial communities from Netherlands to study Microbial Dark Matter (Phase II) - VDW unchlorinated drinking water | ecosystem: Environmental > Aquatic > Freshwater > Drinking...
GTACTGTTGATTCTTGCGATTGGAATCTTGGCATTTAATTTTGGGCTGTTCCATGCGGTCAGCTTTGCCTTAGTCGGCGATGTAACCACCGAGAAGACGTTGGAATCATTCACTGCGCTCACTTGGACAGTGCGCGCATCGGCGTTTGTCCCAGCGCTGTTGTTTGGGGTGTTCCTCAGCAATCAACAGGTGTACATGGCATCATTAGCGAGCATAACACTTTCATACGCCATCTTTTGGAAGATCCGCAAGCTTACCCTTCCTGAGATCCAGAATGCCATTGCACAGGAGGTTTAGTAAAAATCGCTATGTGTTCATGTATTAACACGTTAATACATAGCAAAATTCGGATACCGGTGGCGACAAAATGCGCAAAACTAAAACTTTACAGATCAATACGCATAGGGGTAAGATGAAATCCCGCTACATTAAAACCCCCTGATTCATCACCAGAGGTCGCAGCGCTGGGGAGGCTTGGGAGAGGGCCATCGGCCACCCTCAAAAACTGCCCGCGGCAGCAAGCTTAATGTAACGGCCACAAGGAGTGATGTACGTGGACAACCAGGAACAGGTTTCAACGGAAAAAGTGGAAGCAGTGTCGCGAGCGTCGGCGCTCTACCGCTTCTGGCAGATATTCAAAGGGATGCCCAGCATCCTCTTGATGCTGATCACGAGCGTATCCAAGAGCGAGTTCCGAAAGGAACTCGAGGGTCGCAAACCAAAGCAACGGCCCCTGCGGGAGCACATCTTGCTGGGGCTGGAGGCGCTCGGAGAGCTCTGGAACGGGGAGGTGGGAACCTCCAAAAGCCGCAACGGCGACTGGATCGCCTGGCTCAGAGAGAAGATTTCCAAAGCCCAAGAGCATCCAGAATTTTGGATGTACTACTACGTCAACGCCTTCAAAGCTGGGCTTCAGCCGTGGAGCACTCAAGAGGACAGGGAAGAGTCATTCGCTGTTCTACCTGAGCAGGAGCGGTGTTACGCTCTGGAGATCGGGGGATGCATTCCCCTCTACTTGAGCGCATGGCTGGTGAACGGCTGGTTGCGACTCACCGTTTACCAACTGGCCTGCAAACTGGATGAGGCGACCACGCACTTCCTCCTCCAGCACTTGAGCCAGTGTATGTTCTCGGTCTCGAAGACCACCGGAGGTGACCACTACTTCGTGGGGCCCATTGTCAGCATCGGCTTTGAGATTGTGAAACTCGAAGGTTTCACGATAGCCGCACCAGAGGAAGGAAAGTGGTGGGTGAAGGCTCCGGAGGGGTTTCTGGAGGTCATCCAGGAACTCGTAGAGCGGAGGCTCCCGGGAGCAACGCTCAAAGTCGGTCGGTCCCCAGAGTTCCGCAACGTCTATCAATAGCGCTTAGGAGGCGCGCAATCTATGCTCGGCTGCGATTCCTGGTTCAGGAAGAGCAGCCGTTTTCTATTATCAATGATCAAAACCGAGCTTTGATCAAATTATTGAATTGCGGTTGAGTCGTTGAACGCAATGTGGTATCCTCCCTACAGAATGTTCACATCTTTTTATGAAGAATCGATTTATCATTGCCAGTTCGTTCATCGGGATTGCTGTTGCGGTCTACCAGTTTGGGTACTTCCCGTTTACGCATTCGGAAACCACGGTCGAGCCCACAATTAAACCCATTGCGTCATGGGTTACAAACGGCGTTCTTCGCGACGGCAAAGAAATCGATTCCACGAAATTACTCGTCGTCGACCCTCCAAAACGCTTGGTTTCGCAATCATTTGCTTTGGAGGCATGGTTTCGATATGCCGATAATAAAGACTACCGTTGGGTTATCGGCTCCGCCGTTCCTGCTGTACGATGGGGGATCGAAGTGCTGCGCGATCATCATCGTTTGGGGTATGTTCTCAACACCGCGCAAGGACCCCTCTTAGTGAATAGTAAGATTATTCTGCGACCGAATACGTGGTACGCCGTGCTGTGGCAATGGAATGGAACAACGCTCCAAACATTTATTAATGGAAAAAAAGATGTTGAAAAAGATTTAACATCGAGCCAAATTGCAGAGTACCCGGCGAAGTGGTACATCGGCGCCGGAATATGGAGCAAAGTTCAGCCGATGAAAGGAAGTATTGATGAAGTGTTGTTGTTTGATCGAGTTTTTTCAGCAGATGAAATAAAGAAACGGTATGAAGATCCGCCGGCGGACAAAACGGTCGTCAATAAACCTTCTGAAGTGAAACAACCGGAGAACAACGTCTCACCAGATACCAATAAAAAATCCTCGAGCGCGACAACACCCTCAGAGGCTGAGAGCATTTTTGGAAAAGTGGAAAGCAAGCCACAAACTTCAGAAGAGATCGCTGCTCAGCCTCTCAGTATCGGGATCCACGCCAGCCGCCAAGAAATAGTGTCCGGCAGCTCCATCGCTATTTCATGGCTCATATCCCGCAAGAGTCCAACACCGATTACCTGCAAGATTCGTGAAACAGTGGGAGAAAAGCTTATCAGTGAATTTGATACGCCGTATGCTGAAGGCACGCGGGATTTTCGTCCGGTTATTGACGAAGAGAAAGCAACGTACAACTATACGTATCGTTGCCCTTCTCCTATTGCTGATGCGGTGGTGAATGTCACGGTGAACCCCGGCGCGATTCCTGAGCTGCAGGTCGATATCGATCGCGTCGATTTGGGCAGTGTTTCTCAAAACAGCACCCCGATCGCCAAAGAAATAAAAATCAGCAGCGTCTGCCCCTCTGGGCAATGCTCGCCTTTGAACTGGATAGCAGCGACAGAAGCTCCGTTTCGGTTATCGGAAACATCCGGGAGTAACGAAGCGTTTATCAAAGTCTCCGGCGATACGTCCACGATCGGAACGTTTGAAAAGACCGCGACGATTCGTTTTCATGACCAGATTAAAACTGTCCGACTGCTGATGAAGGTCGAAGCACGGAAGCCCACGGTCACTGTGTTGAAGTTGTTTGCTCAGGGCAGTGGCTCGACTCCCACGGTTGTGGCATCGAATTATCCGCACACGATTCAAGCAGGTGCCTCGTTTCGGATGATCGCAAAAGTCACTCAGTCGGATGGCAAAGTCCATCAGAGTGATGCGGTGGGAGAGAGCGTATTCCGCTGGCAGGTCTTGAGTGGGGGTGCCGGGCTTGTCATCGATGCGAGTACCGGAGAGATCAAAACGAGTATTGATCCGGACCATGCGCAGGACGCTTCAAAACTGTATGTCATCCAAGTGCAGTATTTGGGGGTTGATCCAGCGTATACTGAGGTTCAGCAGGTGAAGGTTCAATATCCCGTGGTCCCAACCGTTGTTCTCACCCTCACCCGCAGCGCCACTCAGCCCACCGGACTATTGGGTGGTTCCAATATGGACCTGCTCAAGTTTGACCTCACTGCTACCGGCGACACCATCACGGTGAAAGATATCGAATTCGTGTATGCGCAGAATTGTTCAAACATTTTCGCAACAGGGCCAGCAACATTGCAATCCGCGGATAAATCAGTGACGTACGCCACATGGGCAGCGGGCACTGCTTGGTTTGGCAATGCATCGAACTCTGCTGCCAACAGCATTAAGGTGTTGGGAACAGAGAATGCTACTGAACGCGGTGCTGGGGGTTTTGATGTGACGCTCACGATCGCAGCCGGGGAGACCAAGCATCTGGTATTCAGCGGTGATACGAGCGGTTGCACCATGACGGATCAGAGTTTTCAAGTGAGCATTGACGCGGGGAAGAGAGGGTCCCGCTCTACCAACACGACCCTCTCTTCTGGCATTCTCTGGCAGGATTCTAAGATGACCACTGCTGTTGATTCCACTACGACCAAGACCTTGCCGGTCACGGGACCATTGTTTCAAAAGTGAGGTTATCAAAAACACGTCAGACTCTGGATAAGCCCTCATATTTTGACAATTATTGAAGTTTCGATTATACTCGAAATGATGTGATTTATGATACGAAAAAAAGAAATCATTTGGCGGGAAATTCTCTTTCAAGCCATAGAGAAGAAGAATCGGCAGCTTACCCAAAAGGCGCTCTCCGAGCAGTTTTCTTTTTCCTTGAGTACAGTGTTTAACGCCTTGAGCGTTCCCCGACAGAGCGCTATCGTTACGGTCAGCGGCCGGTCATTTACGGTGCGCGACATACATAAATGGTTGTATTTGTGGGGCACTGCCCGATCATTGAAACGAGACATCATATATGAAACACGTGTTGATGCTCCAGTGTTGGAAATTGAAAGCGCAATGCCTGCTGATGTCGTGTACGCGGCCTATAGCGCGGTGCGCTTAAAATGGCGCCAGTCCCCGGCAGACTACGATGCGGTCTATGTGTACGCACACGACGCAACAGAAATTCAGAAACGGTTCCCGCAAAAAAAAGGAAGCCCGAATCTTATTGTGCTCAAGGCCGATCCGTGGCTCTCCTTGTACGGCCAGACGACCACCGTGGCGCAGACATTTGTGGATTGCTGGAATCTGCCCCAGTGGTACGCAAAGGATTTTTTGGATGTTGTCCTCTCCAAAGCATGAACTCGACTATGGATTATTATTCCTCGCTCATCACCGGGCAGAGTTTTCAGCTCCTCCAAGAGTTGCGGCGGAAGTTTCGATTTTTGCTGATTGGCGGATGGGCTGTTTTCCTCTATACCCATGCGCTCAAATCCAAAGATATTGATATTGTGGTTGAGTACGATGAGTTGGAGAAACTGCGCAAGCAATTCCCGTTGACCAAAAACGAACGGCTGAAAAAATATGAAGTCAAAAAAGAAGAGGTGGACATTGATATTTATGTGCCGTTCTACTCCCAGCTTGGAATGCCAACTGAAGCATTACAAGAGTATCGTGTATCGCGGGAAGGATTTAATGTGCCAACCCCGGAAGCGCTCTTCGTGCTAAAGTTGGCGGCCTACAATCAGCGTCAAGGCTCTCCAAAGGGCCAGAAGGATGCGATTGATGTTATTTCGATTCTGCAACTTCCCGAGTTCCGCGTGTCGTTCTTTCTGGATATTCTTAAGCGCTATCAGTGCGAAGCGTTGGGTTTGTTGTTGGTTGGTCTTTTGAAGTCGTCCCAAGAAGTCCCAGAGTTGGGATTGAGGGAGCATGCGATGTCCCGATTGCGTCGAACACTGTTCAAACAACTTACTCCTTGAGCGGTATGTTAGACGTCATTTAGTAAAGTCCGTAATCGAACCGTTAGTGAATTCGCGGTATTCGCGTCACTGATTCGCGGTGTTCGCGTTAGATCGAGAATCGGAAATGCATCACATCGCCATCTTTCACAATATACTCTTTGCCTTCTAATCTCAGAAGGCCCTTTTCTTTTGCGGCTGCTTCGCCACCCAGGTCGACAAGAGTTTTCCACGGGATCACTTCGGCCGCAATAAATCCGCGCTCAAAGTCGGTATGAATAACACCGGCGGCTTTAGGGGCCGTGTCGCCCGCGTGGATGGTCCAGGCCTTTGTTTCCATGGTTCCCGAAGTGAAGTAGGTGATGAGATTCAAGAGGGTATAGGCAGAGGTGATCAGGGTGTCGAGTCCCGAATGTTCCATCCCAAGGTCTTTCATCATTACGGCGCGGTCTTCATCCGAGAGTTCAGCAAGCTCCGCTTCTATTTTGGCGGAGATGGCAACAACGTTTTTGTCATCCTGGCTACGACCAGGATCCGTCGGATTCCGGTCAAGCCGGAATGACGGATCGTTCGCGTTCGACTCATCCGTGTTCACCACAATCAACTGTGGCTTTGTTGTTAAGAGCTGTAACTCTTTGAGTATCTTTTTTTCTTCAGCGAGATTGAGCATGGGCTCAACCGTAGAGGCAAGTTTTCCTTCTTCAAGTACCACCTTTACTTTTTCGAGAATTGATAACAGTAGTTGCGCATCTTTTTCTCCACTGCGTGCTTTTCCCGTAAGTCCTTCCATGCGTTTGGCAACCGTTGCCATGTCGGCAAAGATGAGTTCCATGTTAATTACTTCTTGATCGCTCGCAGGGTCGACCTTGCCGGAAACATGGATCACATTGGAATCACTAAAAGAGCGGACCACATGAGCGATCGCGTCTACTTCTCGGATGTGCGACAAAAATTTATTGCCCAAACCTTCCCCTTCGTGCGCGCCTTTCACGAGCCCCGCGATGTCGACAAATTCAATCGTGGCCGGAACGATTTTTTCCGATTTTGATTGAATCGCCAACTTTGCGAGGCGGTGGTCCGGCACTTCAACAACCCCGACATTGGGATCGATGGTGCAAAAGGGATAATTGGCAATGTCCACCTGTTTTTTGGTGAGTGCCTTAAAGAGCGTGGATTTTCCAACGTTTGGGAGACCGACAATGCCGATTTGTAATGACATAGACGAGTAAATCCAGTAAATTCAGTGAAGCCAGCTGGCTAGCCGGATTTACTAGCGAAGGTAGCTTAAATCAGGGTATAGCGGATGCGTCATGGTGATCTCCTTGCTTTGCGTTCGGATTTGAGTGAGTTTTGTTTCGTCTCCATGGTTATGCAATGCGTCCACAATGAGATTTCCGACAAGCTCCATTTCTTGTTCCTTGAGTCCTCTGGTGGTGAGAGCTGGAGTCCCTAATCGAATCCCGGAGGGGTCCATGGGTGAGCGTTGATCATTGGGAACCATGTTTTTATTAACATAGATTCCGGCTTTTTCCAGAGCGTGCTCTGCCTCTTTTCCAGAGAGCCCTTTATTACTCAGATCGATCAGCAACAGGTGATTGTCTGTTTGCCCAAAGCAGATGGTAAATCCGTTTTGTTTGAGGATGCGTTCGAGGACTTTGGCATTGGCAAGGATTTGTCGGGTGTATTCTTTAAATGAGGGCTGTAGTGCTTCTCCAAATGCCACGGCTTTGGCTGCGATATTGTGCTCGTGGGGTCCACCTTGTAATCCAGGGAACACTGCTTTGTTAATGATCTTCGAATATTTTTCTTTGCACATGATCATCCCGCCGCGCGGGCCTCGGAGTGTTTTGTGTGTTGTGGTGGTGACAACATCAAAGATTGGAACGGGATTAGGCCAAGATCCTCCGGCTACGAGTCCGGCGACATGGGCAATGTCTGCCATCGTGTAAGCGCCGACTTCATCTGCAATCTCTTTGAACTTGGTCCAGTCAATGAGTCGTGAGTACGCTGAAAATCCCGCCAGAATCAATTTGGGTTTATGCTCCAGTGCCATCTGGCGAAGATTGTTATAATCAATCGTCCCTTCGGGCGTGGTGATGTATCGTACGAAGTTGTAAATTTTGGCCATATAAGTGACCGGGTGGCCATGCGTCAAGTGCCCGCCATGCTCCAGGTGCATCCCTAAGACCGTGTCGCCGGGCTCCAATAATGCTGAGTACACTGCGATGTTGGCGGGAGCACCCGACAGAGGCTGCACATTCACATGCTCGGCACCGAAGAGTTCTTTAGCGCGTTCGATCGCCAGTGTTTCGATGACATCGATAAATTCCTGTCCTCCGTAGTAGCGCTTGCCGCTGTAGCCTTCGGAATACTTATTGGTGGCGACGCTACCCAATGCTTCCAAAACAGAGGCTGAGACAAAGTTTTCCGAGGCAATCATTTCAAGCCCATCGCGTTGGCGGTTGAGCTCTTGTTCTAGGGCATGGGCGATCTTCGGATCGCTCTGGAAGAGGTGGGACATAGGGACGAGTATAAAGAGTAACAAAGTAAGAGAGTGATAGAGTTGCACAAGTATCTTACGGGAGCACGGCTTGATTGACAATGGGGATAATTAATCGTCAATTGTGATGTTAAGTCCATGGTGGAGTCGGTGGGCGCGAAGATCCAAAACGGTTTTTCCAATAATAAGAAGAATTAACGGAACAATACGCAGGGAACTTGTTGCAAACACAAATATTCCTCCAAACAGAATCGTGAGGTGCATGACCACAATTCGTTTGTATGGGGAAAACATGAGCTGTGAAACGTCGGTGTGCTGATACTCTTTCTTGCCAATATAATTTTGAAAAAAAGAGACACTATGACTCAGAGTCAGAGATGCCATTGGGGCCAGAAATTTGGTTGTGGATAATGCTGATAGAACGGTTTCTCGGATGCTCTGGTCGAGGAGTTCTTTGTGAAAGAAGGTAATGAGGAACATGAGATGACCCACCATAAATCCTCCGTAATGAATGGCAAAGAACGGCGCATACAACAAAGAGGCCATCCAATTACAGCGAATCATTTTGAGAATATTGAATACACCAATCACGGCGCTCTCTGCCCAATAGACGTACAACACCGAAAACAAGTCCCAGCCAAAAAGGAGGACACCAACAATCGGAACACAGTTGGCCGCGACCAGTGCCAGTGACGAAGTTTGTTTACTGGGCTGAAGCATACATTTTTTTGATCATATACGTCCCTTCGAGCGCGTATCCTAATTTTCTATAATACTCCCGCACACCAACGCCGGCGATGACGGCGATTTTTTGTAGGCCCTGTGCATGAACGATTTCTTCGGCTTTTTCCATAAGCTGTCGGCCCAGGCCGGTATGCTGCACAGCGGAAGTCAGAGGTTGGAGGTCAGAGGTTGGAGCGTCGATTCCGATTAACTGACCATAAGTATGGAGTTCGCGGACAAAGGCACAGTCTTGGATTTCCGGGAGAAGGTTGTAGAGATTCGTCATTCTGGCTTGACCAGAATCTGGAGATTGTGCGATCGGATCCTGGTCTGGGCCAGGATGACGACGAAGAAGAGGCGTTGGAATCCGCAATCGGCAAAACGCATAGACGACTTCGCGGTCTTCGCTTTCAATGCTCAAAAAATACTCTTTGCCATTTGAGGCCTCGTATTCCTCAACAAACAGTCGTAAGTCGTAAGACGTAAGTGGTAAGGCCGAAACTTCGGTGCTTATGTCTGAAGTCTTATGTCTTACGACTCGCTGATGCCCCACCTCTCGACACCGCAAGCACTGACATTTCAACCCACGCTCTTTCATTATGCGTTGAATGGTTTCGCGAAGGTTGGTCACTTTATTTCCGGCAACAATATGTTGAGAGGGGATATCGCGAATCAATCGTGAGATGCGACAGTAGCCCGGAATGATTTCGGATTTAATCGTGATGAGGGTTTCGATTAACTCCTCGTCAGAATAAGGAGTATATTTTCCACTCTTCCACCATTGGTACAATTCTGCCGATGGGGTCACCACGCACGGGTAAATTTTTACCATGTCCGGCCGGAAGCGGGGATCTTCAAAAAGGAGTTTGAACATCTCGATGTCCTTTTGCGCAGTGGAACCCGGCAATTGCGGCATCATGTGAAAGTCCACTTTAAATCCTGCTTCGCGTAGGAGCGCGATCGCTCGGGCGATGCTGGCGACATCGTGTCCTCTTTTAATCAAATGGAGAATGTTGTCGTCAATCGCTTGAGCGCCGAGCTCCACGCGTGTGCAGCCCAGTATCCGCAGCTGCCGTACCTCTGCTTCGTTGATCCAGTCAGGCCGCGTTTCGAGTGTTAAGCCAATAATCCGGTGAGCCGCTGTTTCATTGATTGTTTGTACAGAAAGAATTTCTTCTTCAGTCGACTCCCCAGTGGCCCAGTCTCCTTTTTTGTTATAGGTTTCCACCATTGTTCGATCGCCTCGGTTGAGTTCTTCAACGTCAGAATAAGAGTTTGGTTTAATGCTGTCATCCTGGCCTTGACCAGCCTGCCTGTCCGGTAGGCAGGGATCCGATCGGATTTCGGTCTCGTCAGTGTACTGCCGGAATGACGATGCTGCTTGATAACATTCTTTGAGGAACCACCGTTGATACGCCTTTGGGTACGCGCTCCAGGTTCCTCCTTTGACAATCAGTTCAATTTTATCCGTGGGGTGACCGTTGCGCTCGAGTACCGAGAGTCGACTGGTCATTTGAATAAAAGGGTCAAAGTTGAGTCGCAGTGCTCGCTGAGCCGCTGGTTCTGTTTCGATATAACTCTTGGGCATCCTCACTTCGGTGGGGCAATAGACGCACTGCCCTGGACAAGCGTAAGGTTTCACGAGCACTGTGATGATAGCAACACCCGAAAGCGTGCGCACGTCGCGGACGCGGAGCAGTCGTTCGATAGAATCTAGATTCGACGATGAATGCATCGAGCGCACCCCATCAAGAATGGATTGGTTCGAAGAAAGAGGAATGTTAAACTTTTTAGCGGCCTTTCGTTTCCACTTCGAAAGCTCTCCACGCGTTGTGGGTTGAGTTTGAATCAAATCTAGGATAAGCTCTGGAGGAAGTGGCATATTGAGTTAATCCAGTAAATCCAGTTAAGCCAGCTGGCCAGCTGAATTTACTGGTCTTGCTGGATTTACTTTCTGGCCTCTATGCAGTCTATCAAAGATACTGAAATACTCAACTCTGTCAGCGAGACGTACGAGGGCATTGCAGAGAGCTGGGATCGCGTGCGACGAAGGCCGGGAAAGATCTGGGACGCTTTGCTTCCTTATATTCCTCAAGGAGCACGAGTGCTCGACGTGGGTTGTGGCAACGGTCGACTCTCGGAATTTTTAAGCGGGAAGAACGTACGCTATACGGGATTAGATGGGAGTGCCAAACTCATTGGAATCGCCAGAAATAGATATTCTTCGTTGTCATCCCCGAGCGCCATCGGGGATCCAGACAACGATCGTGGATCCCGGATCAAGTCCGGGATGACAGATGTGCAGTTCCTCGTCTCCGACATGCGCTCACTTCCGTTTGAAGATGATGCATTCGATGCCGTGTGCTGCTTGGCCGCGTTTCATCATCTCCCATCCGAGAGCACTCGCAGGCGTGCGCTTTCCGAAATGTTCCGTGTGACAAAACCCGGCGGAGTGCTCCTTATGTTGAATTGGAATCTTTATCATCCCGTCAAGTCATTTCGCTATGGGCTTTGGAGACTCTTATGGAATCAACGCGATGTGGAGATCCCGTGGAAACTTCCGGAAGAAAAAAAAGTGTTCCACCGATACTACCATTCATTTTTTTTAAGAGAGTTGCGAGCACTGGCCGGGAGTGAAGGATGGAATGTAGAAAAAATCGAGTATATTAACAACAATGGTCACGCGTATCTGTGGAATGGGCTGTTTAGTTTTGTGGTTGCCAGAAAGAAGGGGAACACCGTATAATCAATACAGTTATTGTGCGTTTATTTTCTTCTCTTTACTATGTCCCGACCCTTTCGTATCATCGTTGGAATCGCTGCTGGCCTATTACTTCCGGCGTTTGTCTTTTCTCAAGAAATCATTGTTCACCCCAAAGAGGCGATCCACGAAGGGAATTACGTACGTATAGGACAATCGATTGAAGTTGATGGCGCAGTCACGCACGATGTTGTTGTGATGGGGCGATCCATTGTCGTCAACGGTGCGGTGGGAGGAGATCTTATTGCGGTTGGAGAAACAGTTGTCGTCAACGCTCCGGTTACGGGGAACATTCGTGTCGTGGCGCGTCAATTGACGATCAACAGTTCCGTTGGAAAAAATGCCACGGTGGTTGGAGAGTCGGTGGTACTGGGACAACGTGCGCGAGTGGCTTGGGATTTTTGGTTTGCCGCTAACACCGCACAATTGAATGGTACAGTCGATGGATCAGTAGAGGCCCGGGCCGATTCGATCACGCTGGGTGGGACGGTGGGAGGTGCGATTTCAGTTAGAGCGGAGAAGACATTGATGATCACACCCAGCGCCCATTTGGGAACATCGTTGCGGTACAGCGCCCCCGAAGAGCTTGCGATTCCTTCGGGAGCAACAGTTCCGAATCCCCAGTACCAACCGTTTGATAACAAATCGGAAAGCAGTGGGCGACCTTCGCCGTTTTGGCTCCTGGTCTCGTTGTTTGGAGCATGGGTCGTGGGCGGGCTCTGGATTGCTCTGGCACCCAAGACGCTCAAGCAACTCTCTCACACAATTGAAACACAACTTCCCGCAACGTTGGGGTGGGGCGCTCTGGCACTTCTTGTCACTCCCATACTGGTCGCTGTGTTTGCGATGACGTTGATTGGTATACCACTCGCGATTATTCTTGGAGTCAAATACCTCATACTATTATATGTGAGCAAGATTATTGTCGGGTATACGGTAGGAAGTGTGTTCGTTGAACGAGTGGGGTGGAAGGTGGCACCCATCGTAACGATGCTGGGCGGAGTGTTTCTCTATAGTGTCCTTGCGGCAATCCCTTTGGTGGGTGTGCTGGTGTGCGTGTTTGGTAGTTTTGTCACATTCGGTGCTGTAGTGAAGAATATGAAAGCGTTTGTCGAATCGAAATAGTATGCCCACGGTGCCGCAGGGAATTTTTAAGGCGTACGATATCCGAGGCATTTACCCTCAGGATTTGAACGAGTCTTTGGCGTATCAAATTGGTCGCGCGTTTGTGGTGTGGTTAGAAAAAAAATTACCATCCACTGGGCAACCCCTCACGCTGGTCGTTGGCCGCGATGGACGTACGTCGGGCCCCAGTTTAAGTGCTGCGATTAAACAAGGCATTCTTGACCAGGGTGCCAATATTATTGATGTCGGGATCCTTGCCTCAGAGCAATTCTACTTTGCTTGTGCGTTGTTTCGGATGCCCGGGGTGACCGTGACGGCATCGCATAATCCCAAAGAGTATAATGGAATGAAATTTATTCGAGAGATCCCGTTTTTTTTGAGCGGCCAAGAGGGGATTCAAGATATTAAAGGGTTCATTGAAGGGGGCGAGTTGCCGAATGTGTCCACAACAGGCAGTGTACGCGTTGAAGATATTCGCGCTCTTTACAGTGAAAAGATTCTTTCGATTGTGACTCCCAAAGAGATTTCTCCACTCACCGTTGTTATTGATACGGCCAATGGTGTGGGTGGACCAATGATCCAAGAAGTGGCCGCAAAGCTTTCGATACATCTCACCCATTTGTTTCCTGAAGTCGATGGCGCGTTCCCCAATCACCCGGCTGACCCGCTGCGCCCAGAGAATCGCATTGCTCTCGAGCGCGCAGTGGTGGGACAAGGTGCTCAAGCGGGGTTTGCTTTTGATGGAGATGCCGACCGATGTTTTGTGCTCGATGAGAAAGGAAAGGTTGTACCCAACGAATTTTTGGGCGCGCTCATTGCTCGGGACTTGCTCGCGGACAGTCCGGGTGCAACATTTTTGTATGATGTCCGCAGCTCTTGGGCCTTCCGGCAAGCCGTCGAAGCCGCGGGGGGCAAAGCGACGATGAGTCGAGTGGGCCATACTAATATTAAATCCCAAATGATGCAAGAGGGCGCACTCTATGGCATGGAAATTTCCGGCCATCATTACTTTAAAGATTTCTATTGGTGCGATAGTGGGATGCTGCCCATGCTCTACACCTTGAAGATGATGAGTCGGGCGCAGAAGCCATTGAGTGAATTGGTGAAAGAATTTCGAGCTAAATATTTTATGAGCGGTGAAATTAATTTCACGGTTAAGGATGCGCCCAAAATTATGGAACGCCTAAAGGAACATTTTAAGGATGCGCCCAAGAAGTACGAACTGGATGGCGTTTCGTTCGAGTATCCGGACTGGCACTTCAATGTGCGCAGCTCGAACACTGAGCCATTGCTACGCCTAAACTTGGAATCAATCGTGAGCAAAGAACACATGGAGGAGAAGAAAAAAGAAATGGAAACATTAATTAAGCAAGACCAGCGAGACCAGTAAATCCAGCAAGACCAGCTCACGAGCTGGATTCACTGGATTTACTTGATTCACTGGATTTACTCGTCCGTATGATCGGCGTATTCGACTCAGGGATCGGTGGTCTCACCGTCGTCAAAGAAATCACGAAGCAGCTCCCGGGCATGCCGGTATTGTATTTAGGCGATACGGCGCGTACGCCCTACGGCAATAAAAGCGCTCAAACGATCCAGCAGTATGCATTACAAGACGCGCAGTTTTTAATTTCTCAGGGTGCGACGGTTCTTGTGATGGCGTGTAATTCCGCGTCAGCTACAGCGGATGCGTTTTTGAGTTCTCAGCTTACCGTTCCGCTCTTTGAGGTCATCGTCCCCGCCGCACGGCGCGCCGCCACACTCTCGAAGAAAAAACGTGTGGGAGTGATTGGAACTCGGGCAACCGTGGGGAGTTTGGCCTATGATCAAGCAATTCATTCCATCGACCCAAAAATTTCTGTGGTGGGACAGGCGTGTCCCTTGTTTGTTCCGCTCATTGAAGAAGGCTGGGCAAAGAAAGGGGAGACCACGCGCGTGGTCAAGCTCAGTCTTCAGGGACTCAAGACTAAAAATATCGACACATTAATTTTGGGGTGCACTCATTACCCAATTATCCACGATATTATCCAAGTGAAAATCGGCAAGCGCGTAAAACTCGTGGACCCGGCCGAAGAAGTGGTGAAAGAATTGGCGCAATATCTCAAGAATCACACCGACCTTGCACAGTCCTTGCGCTCCACAGCAGATCACCGGTTTATGGTCACGGATGTCACAGAGCACTTTCAAGCGATCGCCCAAAGCTGGCTCAAACGTAGCGTGAAACTGGAGAAGGTGACACTCCAATAATGTCCCCTCTCCGCTCTGGGGAGAGGGTTAGGGTGAGGTGATGATTGCCCCAAAGCGTATTTTCTGCTAGAATAGAGTGGTATGAACATCCAATACGACCAGCAAAAGCTCGCAGAGGTTGCCCGAAAAAACAACCTCAAATTTGTGATTCTCCATGGATCGTATGCGGATGGGAAGAATCAGGAAGGCAGCGATCTGGACATCGCCGTTGTCGGAAATAGTCCAATGAGCTTTGACGACCAACTCAAACTTTACGACGGCATATCGGATATTTTTCCCGATCGCATCGATCGCGATCTTGATCTTAAAACCCTGGACAAGGTCGACCCATTTTTTCGATATGAAGTCGTGCGTAAGGGCGTGCTGCTTTATGGAGACCCCACAGCGTATGAAGAGTACAAGCTCTATGTCCAGCGCGCGTATGATGATGCCAAGCCCTTAATGGAATTAGAGCGGCAGTTAATTCAGAAATACCAGAAGCATTTGAATGTGATCGCTGAAGAATATGCTCAATCATGAGTTGATCCGTCGCAAAGTAAAGCTCATTCATGAAGATTTAGCCAAACTCGAGCCGCTGGCCCACTATTCCTACGACGAGGTGGCCAAGGACGCGGTCAAGTACGGCGCAGTGGAGCGGTATCTGGAGCGGATTGTTACGCGCGCCATTGATGTCAATCGGCATTGCATCGCGGAATTAGCCAAGGGCAGTGAGGTCGTGCGCACGTATGAAGATACTTTTTTGCGCATGGCAGATTTGGGTGTTTATCCTGTGGAGTTTGGCCAACAAATTGCTCCGTCCGCAGGGTTGCGTAACGTCCTGGTGCATGAATACGACGAAGTAGACCCCAAGAAAGTGTGCGAGTCCATTGGCAAGGCGCTTTCGCAGTATGCGCAGTATTGCGATCACCTCTTGAAGTTTTTGGAAAAGAAAGAATAATCCTTGACCGATTCCGTCGGGGGGGGGTACGCTTGTTGTAAGAATATCCTTTTACAACCGTCTATTATTTTTCAGAGCCACAAAAGGCTTCACCCTTGTCGATGGCCATTTAGCATTTTTTCTTTTTCTATGAGCAAATTTTTGAAAACCGCCGTTGCCGCGATTTTTTTGTTATCAAGCGTTTTGGTGACTGGGAGCGCCAATGCGCAGACCGCGTCGTTGACAACGGATTATGCGCAGTTCGTGAGTGCGAGTTTACCATCAAAGTTTACATTTACTCCAGGAGAATCGATCACCATGACGATCACGGTCAAGAATACCGGCACCAGCACATGGGATAATCGGTACCGTCTCTGGGCCTATCCGGGCACAAGCGGGCAATACGCATGGACAACAAATTCCGGATGGAGCCTTCCTCGCGCCACGGTCAATCCCGGAGAAGAGGCAACGTTCAATCTCCAGCTTCGGGCGCCTCAAAGACCGCAAACTGTTTCTCTCCAGTGGCGAATGTCCAAAGACATGCTTAATGGGGTAACCGCCGTCGAGGATAAATTTTTTAGCGATGACTTAGTCTTAGCCACCCAGAGCAAGTTTTTCGGTGATGTTTTACCCTCAGCTTCGATTAGTTTTACTTCGGTGAAACCTAACCAGAATCCCACCTTCGTGTCCTCGACAGGGCCGGGAAGTCCATTCCCCCAGAATCAATCGTTTGATTTTTCTTGGACTGCCGACGATCAGGATGGCGATGCGCTTTCTTGGACAGTGGATTGGGGTGATAACACCGTGTCGGGCAATGCCAATGCAATTTGTGATTATAGCCGCGCCATGAGCGGCGTCTTGTGTCCGACGTTTCGAGCATCCCATACCTGGACTGCAGCGGGGAATTATACGATTCGCGTTACGGTCGCAGACGGAAAGGGAGGGAGTGCATCACAAACTCTTCAAGTGATCGTGGCCGCACCCACAACAACCACGCCTATCGACAATGCACAACATGTGGGCGGAAGTAGCTTCCCTACAAAAACAATGTTTGTGCCGGGTGATTCAATCAATTTTAGTATTACCATGAGAAATACCGGCACCAGTACGTGGAAAAAATCAGAGTTTTATGAACTTTACCCATCTCCTTTAGAGAGTAAAGATCACTTAGCATGGAATGGTGCTCGTTCAGGAGTTGGGTGGGACATGATCAGCGGGGATACTCCACCAGGTGAGATAGCGAAATTCGAGCTATGGCTCTTTGCACCGTCAAATCCGGGAACTTATCAATTGCAGTGGAGGATGGGAAAAGGCGTTCGTCAGGGAGAGTCATGGAGTTACCCCCAATTCGGTGCCATAGCCCCTACAACGCCGTTGGTGTGGACTGTTGTTTCTCCCACCACAACGCTCGATGCACAACCTGCGGGCGGGACATTTCCGACCAAAAAAATATTTGCGCCGGGTGAAATTGTGGAGCTGAGCAATGTCATGAAAAATACAGGTACGCAGAATTGGCTGGTTTGTCACCAACTACTTCTTGAGATATCCAAAGCAAACTTGAATATTGGCGGACAAGCGGAGGGTTCCGATTGTTTGAAGGTGTTTGCCAAGCCCGGAGAACAATACACGTTTCGTACATTGGTGACCCTGCCGACAACGCCGGGAACATACAGCTATCAATGGCAAATGGCCAGTCGCGACCCGGGGCAAACGATCGACAGGGCACAGAAATTTGGGTCGGCCACCGCGCTTTGGACAGTGACGATTGCTGAGCCAACGAATAAAAACCCCGTCATCCAACAAATCGGCGGACCCTCTTCGCTCAAAGTCGGCGAAACCGGCAAGTGGACGATTACGGCGACGGATGCGCCGAATCCACGGGTCGGGTTGGCCGTTCATTGGGAAGATGGTGATACGAATGGGTGGGTGACCGACTCTGGAAGTCCTTTCACCTTCGATCATGTGTTTCGCTCTGCCGGGACATACAAGATCCGTTTTATCGCCGACAATGCCATGGGAGGCACCGTGCGCCAGAGCGATCAGTATGTCACTGTGGTTGTCCGCGAGAAATCATCGCTCATTATTCGCAGCATCAATGGTCCTCAATCCATCGCGGTTGGAGAAGAAGGAAAATGGACGGTTGTTGCCGAAGACCCCAATAGCGATCATGTTGGCGTTGCGGTCGCATGGGGCGACGGCGATACGAATGGCTGGGTCGCGAAAAACGGTGTTCCATTTAGCCATCCACACAAGTACCGCACAGCGGGAACATACGAAATGACAGTCATCGCAGATGAAGATCGGGGCGATGCAAGAGTGGAACAAAAATTCAAAGTCACGGTCATCGAAAAAAAGAGCGGTGCGCCGGTCATTAAACAAATGAGCGGGCCGACAACGCTCAAAGTCGGCCAAAAAGGGACATGGTACATAAAGGCCATTGACCCAGAAAATGACCAACTCAGTTATTCTGTCGTCTGGGGAGATGAGTCTAATGCCGCTGATCGTGCGACCAAGATTTCGCCCACCGCTGAACAAGGAATTAGCCAAACCGCAACATTCACCCATATCTATTCATCCGAAGGAACGTACGCGCCCTCGTTTACTGTCGAAGATCCAACAGGCCAGTCGGCGCAAACAAGTGTGAGCGTTGTCGTGGGAGCTCCCTCCGGACCAATCATTATTATTCCGCCTCCACCGGTAGAGATTCTGAAAGAAGATGAGAAACTCCAGGAACGCATTAAACAGCTCGAGTACAAAATTTCCGAGCTGGAAAACAAAGTTGTTGACCTTGAAAAACAACTCTTCACCAGGAAGAATGATCAGTTGATTGGCCGCGTGAAAGGGCAGGTGCTCCTCCAAGTTGAAGAAAACGGAGAAGCATGGTATGTGGACCCGGCTACCTACAAAAAGTATTACCTCAAGGATGGAACATCTGCTTACACCGCACTCGGAGCGTTTGGGTTGGGCGTGCGCAATAAAGATTTAGAGAAGATACCCGTGGGAGTTGAAACACGGTTCCAGTTGCAAGATTCCGATGGCGATGGGCTCGATGACAAGTTGGAAGTGGGTCTGGGCACTGATCCCAAGAATACCGATACCGATGGCGACGGATACAAGGACGGGGATGAGGTGAAAAATGGGTATGACCCGCTGGGTTCTGAAAAAGTTTCCCGGGATTCCACTCTCGTTTCCCGCCTCAAAGGCCGGATCGTGTTGCAAGTAGAAAATGGCGGACAAGCATGGTATATCAACCCCACGGATGGAAAACGATACTATATGGCGGACGGGGCATTAGCGTATCAGATCATGCGGTACCTTAGCCTTGGGGTCAAAAACGATGACCTTCGGCAGATTCCGGTCGGCGAGTTTGATGCCCAATGATTCATAGTGGCTCAGCAACAGATCAACGCAGAAACGACGGTCAGTACGGCCGTCGTTTTCATGCCCGCTAGATTCGGAGGGTGAGCGAGTCGAAGGATCTCACGAACGGGATCTCACGAACGGTTGCCCCAAAGCGTAGTTTCTGGTAGAATAGAGGGGTATGCCAATCAAGTTTTCCGCAAAAAACAAGAAGGAATTCCGCTCCCTCGGTGTCATCACCGTCTATTTATTTGGCTCGCGCGCGCAGAGTGTGGCAGGGCCGCTTTCGGATTATGATTATGCGGTGCTTCTGGCTCAACCGTCGATTTTGAAAAACTATCGGGCAAAGGCGCATCTCTATGATGCGATATACGATATTCTTTCTCCACTTTCACCGCGCACTCTCGACAATGATGTGATCGACATCGTCTTCCTTCAGTCTGGCGTATCATTAGAACTTCAGGCCAATGTTGTGAAACACTCCATTGTACTGTTTGATGACGATCCGGATTCGCGCGCGGATTATGAAGCGCAAGTCATGATACGGTTTGCCGATGTAAAACCCATTCTCCATCAAATCGACCAGGCGATTTTGGCAAGAATATGACCCAGCCGCTCCCGCTCAAAAATGAGGCGATCCTACCGCGTATTGACGGCATCCAAGACAATGTGTCTCTTCTGCGCGAGTTTGGCCAGCTTCCTTTTAACGAGTTTATCAAAAGACCGATTCAAGATCGGGTCCAGCACAACCTTCGTTTAGCTCTAGAAGGGGTGTTTAACATTACTGCGCATATTCTTTCTCGTGTCCCCGGGGCGCGAGCGACCGAGTACAAGACCATGGCGATCAAGCTTGGGGAGATCGGGATTGTTGATGCACCATTTGCCAAGGGGCCGCTGTTTGCGATGGGAGGCTACCGAAACCGTTTGACCCATTTTTATGCAGAGATCACCACCGAAGAGCTGTACAAAATCGTCAGAGAAGATTTGGACGACATTCTGAAATTTTTAGATTTCATCAAACAACTCCTTGCTCATCCGGAGAAATCTGGATTGACGGTTGAGTAAAGAC
>Ga0105164_10000866_pt1 | contig 19811 bp, 19 predicted proteins | sample VDWuncwatermetaG_FD_89674 | JGI IMG/M metagenome (GOLD analysis project Ga0105164, IMG submission 89674) | Wastewater microbial communities from Netherlands to study Microbial Dark Matter (Phase II) - VDW unchlorinated drinking water | ecosystem: Environmental > Aquatic > Freshwater > Drinking...
AATCCTTACTTATTAAAACAAATCAAACATAATACTGCGAAATATAACTAAAGTTGTACTCTACGTAAAAGGGTCGTACAAATTATTAAGTGGAAATAGTTACGCCGTAAACATATGATGATTAATTAAAAATGGGGGTATTATAAGCACTAAATGTGTATAAGAATCGAATTGAGCACAATGTGTTTTTATCATGGCAACACCTTGGCAAAAATTAAACCATGTAGAAAGTTAATAGAATCGTATGACTTTGAATTTGGCATTCAGCTACATAATTCCATTACAAAAGGGTTGTATAACAAAATTAAAGGGCTTAACGTTAAATTTTCTATCCACGCGCCTATACTCTCGGATTATTTTATAAACCTGGCAAACAACGATTTTAGTACTATTCTTACAAATTTCCAAAATACTGCATATATCACGCAATCACTTCACAGCAACATCGTATTATTTCACGGATTTTTTATGACTCAAAAACCTATTAAAAACGACCCAGCTAACTATGGCAAGGTATTACGTGATGCAATAGACAATAAATACAGACTTAACGATACCCGGGTAATGGATCCGAAATTCTTAGAAACCGAAGAATTCAGAAGTTATCAAAATACCGTAAAGAAAAATATGAAACGGCTCAGAGACCGGTATCCATCTTATATCTTATGTGTAGAAAACGATTTTCCTGGCATTGGCAATGGCAATCAGACGCCAGCACACCTAATATACTTAGACTGTCCAATTTGGATCGATGTTGGCCACTTATGGGCATCTGCTATCTTAAATAAATTTGATTTCTATATAGGTCTTGACACAATTTGTAAGCGATGCAGGGTAGTTGGCGTCCATTTGAACACCAATCGAACTCCCCTCAACTGGAATTTTAAAAGCCCATACGGTGACACACATTCGCATTTCTCTAGAAAGTACGATATGAACATGGATAAGATTATTAGTATTCTCAAAAAAAATCAAATTAACCACTTCACAATCGAAGTAATAGATGGAGATTTGGAAGATATAACCTTTTTTATTCAAACATATCAAGAAATCACTTAATAAACTTGACAAAACAAATTTTATTTGTATTATTTTGAAAAATTTACTTTTACTGATTTTTATAATATCGTTGTTTTTTAAAATACGGACTATCCACGTGGAGCAAGTATCTTTAAGATCTTGATTCGGAAAATTGAAACCAATTTATAGAATTCTTATCGCATCGGGTATCGCTATTTTTACTTTCTTAATTATCATGGGGCCTTTGGCATACATATCTTTGACTCCCGCCCTGAAAAACGAGTTTTTAAACCACTTAATCTCTGTCCGAGAAATTAAAAAAATGCAGCTTCAAAATTTTTTTTATGAAAGGTACGGAGACGTCAATATACTTTCCAAAAACCCGCTGGTCGTTCAAAGTCTACCGCGATTCTCAAATGCGTTTAAGGCTGGCGGTTTTCAAGATTCCGCATACAAACAAGTAGATACCTATTACGGTCCTCTACTCGAGCACTTCCTTAGACAATATGGATACAATAATATATTTCTCGTGGATACAGATGGAAACGTTGTCTTCGGTGTAAAAAAGGACGAATACCTCGGAACAAATTTGGCATCCGGAGAATTCAGCTCCTTTACCATTGGCGATGTATTTAAAGAAGGATTAAATAATGTTAAATTTTCTGATTTAACTTGGTGTGAAGAAGCAAAAGATTATATATTCATGGGAGCCGCTCCCGTATATGATCTTACTAATAAGCACTTGGGCGTTGTTATCGTAGAAATACCCTATTCCAAAATCGACGTCTTCTTGACCCAAAGAGACGGCCTCGGTGAAACTGGGGAAATTTATATTGTAGGCAATGACAATTTCATGCGTTCAAAATCAAGGTTTTTAACTCAAAATACCATTCTAAAACTTGAAATTAATACAGAAGCAACAAGAGACGCTTTCCGTGGAAATACAGATATAAGAATTGTAAAAGATTATCGCAATATTCCTGTTCTCAGCGCCTATACACCACTCGACAACCTTAGAGATGTTTCATGGGTACTTCTGATAGAAATCGATGTAAAAGAGGCACTTTATCCCATCCTTGCTCTTAAAACAAAGCTAATTATAATCAGCACCATACTTAGTATTATTACGGCTTTATACCTCTATTTCACACTCCGCAAAAAACATTAAGGAAATAATCCTTCATGACTCTCATAGGATATATACAAATAGGATATTCTCGAAATTTGACAACTTCGTTGTAAGCAAGTTTGTCATGAATTGTACTTATTTCACTCTGTTTTTTTTGAAATTCACCCTCTACTTTAGTCAGCATTAACTTATTCAGTTCTTTGATTTGATCAAAGCAACGCTTTTTCTCGTCTTTATCACAAACAGCCATCTCCGCTATTAGCCTTTGTTTTTCTTTAACCATACTTATAAATTTTGTATCATTTTGCACTTTTCCCGAGGCATACCGTTCAGGATTGTAACGCATGTCCTTTAGATCGTGCTGCAAGACTTGTAATGCTCCAGCTTCCAAATCAAATCTCTCCAAAGGCAAAAAAACATTTGTAGAAATTGTGACAAAGGCTGGGGGATCTATCCCAAAGAATTCTTTTATAATTTCATCGGTAATCTTGTCATATTTTGCACCTCCAATCCCGTGTATAAATAAGTCTGAAAAGAATAATCGCGAAAACATTGTGGTTGTAATTGCACGTGGGCGTATTTTAAAACGCGCTTCCAACGATTTTTTTAACCTCGATATATTTTCCCCTATCTCTTCACCCTTTTTTAGAGTACACAAAACATCCTCCCTGTTTGTAATCTTTATAAGCTCTCCATCATCTTGTATGTAGCATTTATTTCTTTGCCCCCCTTTACTCCATACCCAAAAGGGTAATTCAACGAATCTCCCAATAATCTTTAGTTCAGGCAATGGATTAGCCTTTGAACGAATTTTGTGGACGCTTCTATATTCAGCCAACTTTTTGTTATAAATTTTCAAAAATCGATCTGCATTATATAAAATATGCAAGAAAAAGTGATAAAATCCGTCCGTATCACACATCCAGGAAACGGGCACTTCAAGATTGGCGATACTAAAATCTTCCTCTAGTTCACTTCTCGCGCTGGTTAATAACCCAACCATGCCGACACAACCTCGTCGATGGTATTCCATAATACGATTGATAAATTCTTCAAACGTGTCCTGCATATATCCAACAGCTGTTTTTACATTTTCATTCAGAACATTTTTTCTCAAGAATGATATGACCTCATCTTTAAATTGGAGTAACATTCCAATATCATCAAGCGCAATCTCTTCATACGCAACGTTATCCTTATTTTTTATGAGTGCAACCTTTCGAATAGACGCAGGTTTTTCGGAAAGCGCTGGTATATAGATAAAGCCTCTATTACAGGTATCATTGTCTACAATCATATTTATACCAATACCGCCTAGTTTCCTGGCTAGATGTTGTATAAGGTGGTTTTTTATCCATACCCCGGGATAATAAAAAATCGGTTCGTGGCCTGTCTGGATAATCGGGATATTCTTAATTGACTCGCGATCCAAAGCACGTTCATTGATGTATAACTTGTCTTGAAATGCCTGACTTGTAGGCCCCTTTCGAGTACTATTAGACACACACAGGCACGATTCAGGTTGGTTTCGAATTAAAGATTTGACTGCATTCGTATAGCGGACGGCATTGTGTAACAATTCCTCACGTGTTTTTTCACGCAATACTTTGAATGGGATACCGTTTATTTCAAATTTATAATTTTGTATTCTATTTATATTTATATTCAACAAGTCTGGAATACAATCTATTGCCGGTTCCAGAAAGAGATCTTTGTTGTCTTCAGGTATCTGTAAGGTAATATTTTTCATTGCCATTTTTTGTTAATTCTGATTAAGTATATTTAAGCTAATCTGCAAGAATAACAAAAATTATATCCAGAGAAACGAAATGATTGAAGAGAATAATGAAAAAGTCTTAATCCTTGATTTTGGCTCTCAATACGCACAGCTTATTGCACGACGGGTGAGAGAAAATAACGTTTTCAGCGAGATTGTTTCACATAAGATTACAGCAGAACAAATACAAAAGATCAACCCGAAGGGTATTGTTCTCAGTGGTGGCCCTGCAAGCGTATATGTAAAAAATGCGCCGCGGTGTGACGAAGAAATTATTAAATTGAGAATACCCATTTTAGGTATTTGTTACGGAATGCAATTGGGGTGTCAGATGTTGGGGGCTGCTGTGAAACCTACGCCTACCCGTGAATACGGAAGGACGGTCTGTACCGTGAACAATGAAAGTAAGTTATTCAAATCACTTGCCAGAGACCTCGCCGTATGGATGAGTCATGGTGACCAGGTTGTTACATTACCTTTGGAATTCGATTCGCTTGCAGTCACGAAAAACTGCCCTTGTGCAGCCGTAAAACATAAAAAAACGCCCTTTTACGGGGTGCAGTTCCATCCCGAAGTTACACATACTCCACAAGGAAGCCAGATTATTCGCAATTTTCTTTATGAAATATGTGGTTGTAAGGGTGATTGGAAGATGCATTCCTACATAGAAAATTCTGTGGCCGATATTCGCAAACAGGTCAAAGATGGACGTGTAGTGTGCGGATTGTCTGGTGGGGTTGATTCTGCCGTTACAGCAGCGCTTATCCACAAGGCCATTGGAAATCATCTGTCCTGTATTTTTGTCGATAACGGTCTTTTAAGAAATTACGAGGCCGAGGAGGTTATTAAAACATTTAAAGACAATTTTACGATAGATTTACATGTTATTAATGCACAAAATAGATTTTTAGATAAATTAAAAGGCATGACTGATCCTGAAAAAAAGCGTAAGATCATTGGATGCGAATTCATTGATATTTTCAAGGAAGAAGCAAAGAAGATATCTCAAGCAAAATTCCTGGCACAGGGCACGCTTTATCCTGACGTTATTGAGAGCATCCCAGCCCACGGAGGTCCAACAGTTACCATTAAGAGCCATCACAATGTGGGCGGCCTACCGTCGGAGTTAGGGTTTGAACTGGTAGAACCTCTGAGATATTTGTTCAAGGATGAGGTTCGAAAAATAGGAGAGGAACTAGGCTTGCCTGAGGAATTGGTCTGGCGTCATCCATTTCCAGGACCAGGACTAGCTATCCGAATTGTTGGTGAGATAACACGGCCTCGCTTGGAAATTCTTCGAAATGCCGATAGGATTGTTATTGAAGAAATCCGCAAAGCGGGTTTCTATCGCTCTATTGCCCAGTGTTTCGCCGTACTCCTGCCGCTGAGTACCGTCGGGGTCATGGGAGATGAAAGGAGTTACGAGAACGTCATTGCCATTCGTGCCGTAGAGACAACCGACTTTATGACTGCCGACTGGTACCGTATCCCACATGATGTACTGGGGATTATTTCCAATCGGATTATCAACGAGGTCAAGGGCGTCAATCGTGTGGTGTATGACATCAGCACCAAACCGCCCAGCACAATTGAGTGGGAGTAAGAGAATATACTATAAAGAAGCCGACATATCTTGGAATAATGGTGTAAAAAGGGGTAGCTCGTCAGATCTTCTAGAAGAGGTCTATTCTAAATTTCATACACACATATTCAGACATTCCATATCACATGCAGGCATCATAAAACTCTTGCACGATAACATTCGTCTTTAAGCACAGCAATAAAGGGCAGATTACGATATTTGTTATTGTAGTCTAGCCCATACCCAACCACGAATTCATCTCCAATATCAAAACAACAATACTCAGGATGAATACTGTATCGCCTTCTACTTGCCCGATTTAAAAGAACACAACTCTTAAGCGTCTTAGGATGGTATCTTCCAATATCTTCGAGCACTCTTTTCAAGGTACTTCCTGTATCAATAATATCGTCGATTACCAGTACATGTTTATCTTCTATATCAATCTTAAATTGCCGTATGACCTTAGTTTCTTCTTTTGGAAACGTTGATTCACCGTAAGTAGCAGCATCAATAGTATCCAGTCTGATAGGAAAGGGAATTAACCGAATTAAATCAGCAAGAAACACAAGGCTTCCGTTAAGGATAGCAATAATCGTCCACTCCTTGTCTTTGTAGTCATGAACCAATGCCTTCGATAAGTCAAGCAGCTTATTCCGAATCTGATCTTCATTGATTATTATCTTCGCGATATCCTTTTCCACCTCGCCTATCCTCCATTTTAATTTTTTCTGTCTAAATTATTTTGATTTATTACTCTTATGTCCTTTAATTAATCGCCTGGCGCGAAAGGTAAGAAACCAGCTTAACGTTATTGCTATTGGTACGAAAATAGCCTTTACTGTCGCTAAAGATACATTAATCATTTGACCCGCCTCTAAACTTTCAAAGATAAATCCTGCCAAATGGATGATATAGTATGAAAGAATAATCACAGATAAGCCTTCGACAGTATGTTGCATCATCATCTGGGTTTTTGTCGTTTCATCCACGCTCCGTTGAAGCTCCAGGCTCTGTTCCTGCAATACGAGGTCTATTTTCGTTCGTAACATCGTAATCAAATCCATCATTTCCCTCCGTATGCCGTTGATCCGCATAAAGAGACGCTGGTATTGATCACTAAGGTTATCTGCGCTTTCCAAGAAATATTTTGATAGTAACGGATAGGGAAGATTAATATTGCCGTTATTTTCACCCCAATCGTTAAAAATCTTTTTAACCGCATCCTTTTTTAAAATAGTATAATTCATGTGATGCCGAAATTCTTCTGTAATGCCAGAAATTTCACTAAAGTTATCACTCAATCCATGTAACCATCCTTTTAACTCTTCTGGCAGTGATTTAGCTAAATTCATACTTATAGTACCCATCTTAGATACAATCTTAGAATCTAACAAATTAAGTTTATCTTCAGCTAAAATATATCGTTGCCTTTCCATACTCAATAAATGATAATTTGCCTCTAATGCTACTAGGTCTTCCACAATCTTTCCGAACATGTGGCCATCGGGTATTATTATAAATGTATCTTTCCCTACACCCTCCCCTTCAAACCCTGCTTCAATTCGGTAATTATTGTAAACATAACTCATATATCTTTGCGTGGGTATAATGGATTGTACAGCTTCTTTCTTTGGCACTATTATATCACACTCAAAAAGTTTATTTTTATGTTCTGTAAGATCCGCTTGCTGGAAAAATTTTTTATCATGTATCGCACTTCCATCGGTTGCCATACACGCTATCTGATATATATATACATCCGCATCCTGTCTCAGCCTTGCATCAATTTTTGCACCATTGATTATCGTAGTTACATAAGCAGTATTCTCATGCCATTTAACAGCCGAAGCATCCAAATCTAAGGCGCTCACCATTTTTAGAAATCCTTCATTTGCCCTGTTTCTATCCGCATTGTCCTGTATAAAACCCACAACTCTTATGTAGTTTTTATACGGAATCACAGGCGTTTCAATCACCTCAACGGCTTTTTCTTTCACAACCTCTATTGTTTTTTCTCTTCCTTCACTACGTTCCCTGGAGTCAGGAACATATTGCGGCAAAGAAGGGTCTCCGGAAATAAACCGGTCAGATACAAAAAGCGAGCAATAACACCTTCCATTTTTTTCAACATCAATAAAACAATAGGAACATGGACAGATAATATCACAATCCATCTGGTACTTTCCGGTAGCCAAACGGCAAGGACATGCCTTATATCCGTAACGTTTCTCGTTAACAAACAATCCCCAAAGGATATCGTCAACCATTTTTTGGTCTGGGTTAATTTTGTATCCATGACTTTCGGCTTCTTGTATCAACCATTCACGCACTTTCTCGACAGTCTCACGGCGGTACTTATCCTCTGAAGATGGGCAAGCGTTACCTTCGGCGTCCCCTCTTCCAATCTCTTTTCGTTCCTCTCTGCAAGAAGGCAGTTTCAGTAGGTGAGTTAACCTCGACTCGTGAAAACCTATTACACAAGAACCATCAATATAGGTTACGGGGAACGAACGTTGTTTACTGAGATGATAGGATTCTGCGATGGCCTTTTCCTGTTCATTTCCTCCTAATAAATCTATCACAATGGACTTGTAATGTATGCCATGTTTTTTCAGAAAAGCCTCAACCTTATCACACCAATGACAGGTTGATATTCTATACACCCTTATGTCCATAACTTTTCTCTATCAAACAACTCAAAATAAACCTTCACAATCTTCTGATATCGTAATCCCCACCCATTTCGATCAATTCGAATATCACTCCGCACATACGGCATCGTGCGTTGTCCCCAACCTTTGGCATTTTACCGAAATTAATCTCCCAGCCGCACACGGGACAATAAAATTTCACCTCGTGTTTTCCCTCTCGAATGGACTGTACCAATCTTTGAAGGCCATTAACATGTCCTGTTTCTGCCTTAGCAAATTCGAGAAACATCTCTTTTAACCGCGGATCTTGAACTCTTTCTGCAAATTCATTGTATATACGCACTGCATCCTTTTCGAACTCAAGATCGGTTTCTATCGTCTTAACGATTGAAAAATATCCGTTATACATTTTCGCTCTCTATTAAAATCTATAGTTAACGCAAAAAGAAAGTTGTCATTGCGAGTGTCCTTCGCTTTTGCTCAGGATAAACTCTAGCCTGAAGCAATCACAGGGAAGGATTGCTTCGCTCCGCTCGCAATGACGATTATATGTCACTTTATTTAAAACGTTTACTATATTGCTTTATTTCCTTATCCTGTCACTCCCGCTCCCAATCAATCTTATAATATGCTCCCGAATAATCTTTTCATGGTCAACTTCATTTCTATGCAACCCCTCTAATAGCGTGTGGACATCAGGGTCTTTCACAATATCATGCTGCTCTTGATATCGCTTTGTGGCTTCTACTTCAAGTGCAAGAGCTCGCTCAAGCAGTTTTAAATCGTTCTCTTTACTATTTTGAATATCCTTCATTGCGCTCTACGCTCCACGGCAAGCTGTTTCAGTATCCGATCTTCCTCAATAGCCTCTTCGGTTCTCCCTAGTTTATCGTAAATCACAAAAAGCAGATTATGTGCCTTTTCTGCCTTCGGGTTCAAATGAAGTACTTTTTTAAACTCTGCAATAGCTTCATCAAACATATTCTTTTTGGAATAACAAACTCCCAAGAAATAATGCCCGTCCTCCAAATTTGGATTCATTTCTATTGCCCTCTTACATGCCGCAAATGCCTCTTCGTGTTTTTCAATCAGACTGTAGGCAACTGCCATATAAAGACACGCATCTGCTTCTTTCTTATCTTTTCGAGCCGCAAATAGTGCAATTGCTTTTTGATACTCAGAAAGCGCTTCATTGACTTTCTCCTTGGCCACATAGGCAAAGGCAATATTATAATGTGCCTTGGGTTCATTGGGGTTTACGTCAATAGCCTTTTTCATCTCTGCTATTGATTCATCCGGCATATTCTTCGTGTAATAAACAATTCCCAAATTGAAGTGTGCATCATAATGATTGGGATTTAGTTCTAATGCTTTTTTAAATTCAGGAATTGCCTCGCTATACTTTCCTTTATTATAGAGGAGAAGCCCTTCTTTATTGTGATAATTTGCCTTGTTCCCACAACCTGCTACAACAATGTAAAGTAGTAATATGCATATCCACTTTATACCTGTATTAATTGTTTTTAGTCTTAACATATTTTAATCTTCCTGTAAAGCATCAGATCGGGCATTGAGGCTTTAGGTAAAACAATCGCCTAATCCCCTCTCTCCAATATCTAGATACAAAACATGAATAACTATACCAAAATATTAAACATGCCATTTTACTTACTACCTATTACCTATTACCTATTACCTAACATTAACCTATTATAATTGTGTATACAACTTATAGAATCCTATATTTTTATACACAAGATTGGCAGCTAAAAAATTTGGCGCTTCGTTGCCTGGATTGGGTTTTAATTCAACAACATCCAAACCCACTACTTTACGTTCTTTATATACTTTATGTAAAAAATCTATAGTTCTATACCACCCCAAACCACCTGGAACAGGTGTGCCTGTTGCAGGCATAATGGATGTATCCAATCCATCTACATCCAAAGTAATATATACGTAATTATCTAACGTTTCTAGGGCTTCCTCATGCCAGTCGTCGTTGTCGTAAATATCCTTCGCATAAAACACCGCAACGGAATCTTTATTTTTCTTTACAAATTCTTTTTCCTCTCTCGACACCACTCGTACGCCAAAACTCGTCACTTTACATTTCAAGTCCTCAACAACTCTCCTCGATACACTTGCATGACTATATCGAGTCCCGCCAAATTGTTCCATTAAATCAAGATGTGCGTCCAGTTGAAGAACTGATAATCTCTTATATTTTTCTTTGTATGCCTTTATCGCCCCTTGTGAAATAGAATGTTCTCCTCCTAATGTTACCAGAAATTTATTATCTTTTACAATCCATTTACTGGCGTGGTAAACCGCATCAATTACCTTTTTTGGATCTGTGTGTATTTCCTCGACATTGAGAGTCCCTACGGTAAAAATTCCAACCGTATATATTTCACCTAATTCGTCATCATACGGCTCCACATTCACCGATGCATTCAATATCGCATTCGGACCTATCTTAGTCCCCGCCTGGTATGTGACTGTTCCATCGAAAGGCACCCCCATAATCACAACCTTAGATTTTTTATAGGCTTCACTGTCACTTTTGAAATCGTACGGAAATGCACCAAACTGTAGTGAGCCTAACACGTGCTCTCTGATGTCGCTCAGCATAAATTTCTCCAGTACCTGTTATAAAGTTCAAAATGTTTAATAAACAAAAAAGGCATCTTAGAAAAGATGCCTTTTTTTGTTCTATCAACTTGCGAGGTATAAGCGTCATTTATTGCTATCGCGTCTCTCTCCTTTTTCTCAATATTGCAGCTCCAAACATAATCACCACCACAATACCGATAATACCGCCTATCGTCCCCGCAACACTCTTTCTGCCTTTTGCAGCCACAAGTTCATCTACCTTTTTTCCTCTCTTCAGCGCTATCGCTTGGCTTTCCAGTATATTAATCTTCTGATAGACTTTAGCAGCGCCATACCACCATGCAATATCCTGCTGGCCATGCGCTACACCTTTGTAAGCATGTGCCTTATCACCAAACCACATATCAGCATAAGTAATTTCAATCTCCGAGGGATTGTTTCTTCCTGTCGCAAACAAGCCATGCAAACCTAAAATAGGTCCGATGACCGGTACCTTTCCGGCAGTTGTTTTAAAAGCTTTATATACAGCGTCTCCTAACAATCCAGGCCCAAGCGCATCGGCAAGAATATCACCAAGAGGGAATATATCCCTCTCTTTAATAGGCACTTCAAAAGCGTCATTAGCTACAATATCATCCAATATAACTTGAGCTCTATCTTGCAATCTCCACATTTCAAACATGAAGTCATTTAAGTTTTCACGATACAATCTAGCAAATCGTGGACTATGGCATTTGCTACAAACCGCTACCCATTGCTCCGCTCTCTGCTTGCTTGCGGGAGAATACACATCGAGACTATAATTCAAAGGAGGAAGATTTATACCATGAGGATAATTTTTTAATGACGACTTGTAATCTACGCCTTTGGGTGGAACTGTTCCCATCCTCCAAACACCCTTGGTTACAGGATTATGAGCAAACTTTCCGTTTCCTTGATCAAAATGGCAAAACTGACAAGTGGGTGTTCTATAATCCTTGCCAGGCACAACCTCAGCCAACGGTTTTTCCCAATCCCAGTGATCGCCTTCCAAATGGTAAATGTAACCCATTTTTGATTCGCCATAGGACTCTGCATCAGGATGGTCAAAGCCCATGTGACAACTCATACATGCCTCTGGCCTTCTGCCCTCAGCCGCTGCAAATTTATGCCTGGTATGACAAATATTGCATCGGTCTGTGGCATGACAAAAATCACAACCAAACTGGGCCGCCGGATAACCTCTACGAAACATCTCCGGGTACCACGGAGGAATTACGTTCGCAGCTAAACCCTCAATATGATTAGGACGGCCTCGCTCAGCCTCGCTCATAAATTCAGTTGTTTGCTGAGGATGACATTCTCCGCAGGTCTGCGGGGTAGGCATGCGCAACTCTTTATGGTCCTTCCCGTGACAATCGCTACAGGTTACCTCTTTAAGGTCTCTACCAATTAACTTTTCTATTTGCTGTGTTTTTTCTGCAAATCGTGGGTTCTTCCTCGGCTTCGCATGAGTGGACTCTTCCCAGTCCCTCACAGATCCGGGTGTCACTTCTTCATGACATTTCACGCAGTCGGAAGGTTTGTATTTTTCCAGCAACTGATCGTAGTATGTCCCATCCGGCTTTACATAATGTCTGACCGGAAACCAGTACATTTGCAATGGAACGGGCTTGTATACATTCTGCCAGGGACCGGCACCCTTTTCCAAACCGACATTATTCGTAAACCAGTCTTTCAAAGTTTCATTGGGATACAAAATGTCATAGTAGCTGGTAGCCTTCTTCTGCATTTCTTTTAATTCGGCCTCAGATTGAGCCTTCAAGCTACCAACTTGCAGACTCCAAATCAAAGGGGCTGCAAATATTATAGCACTAAATCTTAACAACTTCATTCATGTCTCCTCCCCTGAAATTTTGCAAATATTTACTTAAAGTTTATACTAAATTTAATATCTGAGGTTGCTTCTCTCGCTATCTAACTTCTATCAAATATTCATTAATAAATTTTTGGCAATGGCTCAGATACGGATGCACCCTTTCCCGTTAAACCAGTTTTATATGGAGCTGTATGTTGTGGGAAAAACCATTCATCCGAACCGCCTTTTTCCTGGAAGAATTTAAGACGCATTTCATGACCTCTCGTATGATGGCAAGGTCCACACACATTGTACGGTGTTCCAAATGTTCCCACTTTAGCAATTTTCTGCCCTTCTGGAGCCTTTCCAATATCCATAAAATAACTAAACACCTCACCTGCGCCATGACAAGCCTCACAGGTAACCCCTTCTTCGGAATATTTTCCTGTTGTCTCATCGTAACCTGTTGTGTGACACTTAAAACAAGTTTTTCGATACCCTTCATTTCCGGCAATATAATCAGGCGCTTCCTTTACACGCTCAAATGTTTTAAATTTAATCCTTTTCCATCTTTCTACATGGGGAGAAGTCAGCCCTGCGTGGCACTTGAGACACTTTTGACTGCCCACATAAATCGCCTTGTCGCCAGTAATACTATACTTTTTGAAATCTCCCATTTCTATTCTTTGATTGGGATCGCTTTCTTCTGGTGTTAAGATTGCTAATTCACCCCAAAACTCAAACATCGTTTCAGCTGAAGCTAATCGAAGCTGCATTTGCCTTTTATGATAGAATATTCCCTCGTGTGCCATTTCCTCACTTAATGCCCTTCCAATTCCCCCGTGACAAACTGTACAGCCGTAAATGTCAAATGGGAAATCTTTTGCATTAGGATGGTTTGCCTTTAGTTTGTCCTCGTCAATATGACAGGTCATACACCTATCAACCTTATCGCCATTTTGCCTTTTTGCCCAGCTATACTCCCCTTTCAAAAGAATCTGCTTAATCTCATACACAGGTTTTCTCAAAGAGGTCAAACGCTTACCCAGTAACTCCCTCTCCTTTATCGAGGTAGCCGCCAAATATTCCTTCTCCGTCTTTGACGCCTGCTCTTCATAATATCCCTTTTGATATTTTACCCACTTTGGATGCAGTTCGTCATTAATCCACTTGAAAGAGCCTATAAAAAATAGGGCGCTTAGAACAAAAAAGAGTAATCTTTGTACGCTCATATTTCACCCATTCTGGAAATACTCGATATAAAAATCCTGAAATAAATCATATGTTAATCCAAGGCGTAGCAATGATGTATCTAACATTAAACGCCAGCCGGAAAACCATCTTAATCACTGTTCCTATCATGGTCAGAAGTAATCCCATTGTGATCGCATACCGTATGACACCCAGTTTCATAAAAAAATCTCGCTTCATAAGCGCCGGCAAAATTAACCCTGCGGTATAAAATCCTCCCAAAAGCACAATGCCTAATGGCAATGGTAAATTATGCAAAGGAGGTGGGATCGGAAAGTCATGTGTCCATTTCTCCCATGGCCAAAAAAAGGCCCAGAATGGTCCGCGCAGCGCGGTGCCGATGTATATCAAGACATACCAAAACACATAACCAAAAACAAAAGTGGTTACAGCAAACTTCCGATCTTTAAATGAAAAATAACCATTCCCTTTCGGATTGATATCCAAATACGGAATAAGTATTAAACCAACAATAATTATGCTGGGAAGCACGACTCCGGCAAACCATGGATCAAAATACACCAATGCCTCTTGTAATCCAAGGAAATACCACGGCGCTTTCGCCGGATTCTCGGCCTGACCAGGATTCGACAGATCCCGCAGCGGAGCATCAACAACATACGAATAAAAAAGCAGCCCTACCGTAACCAAAATAGCAGCCAAGAACTCCTTGGCAACCAGGGTGGGCCATGTAAACACCTTATCGTCTTTAAATTCGACAACGCCCCTTTTTTCTTCCATAACTTCCATGGAACCACTCCTCAGAAATATCGTCAATAAAAATTATAAGAAAATTTTCCTTACCCTATAACGGCCCAGAAATACCGCCGTCTTTGCGCATTCTCCAGAAATGCAACATCATCAACGCGCCAGCTATCACAGGTATCGCTACGCAATGCCATACGTATGCCCGCAACAAGGCCGGAGCTTCAATAAGTGTTCCTCCCAGCAAAGCAAAACGAACATCATTATCTGGCTTCATTCCCAAGATGTATGAAAATGGGCCTTCATGTCCCAAAAACGGCGTTGCACGCGCCATATTCGTACCGACAGTAATAGCCCAATACCCAAGTTGATCCCACGGCAACAAATATCCGGTAAAACTTAATAAAAGTGTGAGAACCAATAAGATCACACCCACCACCCAATTAAACTGCCTCGGCGGCTTGTAGGAACCGGTCAAAAACACACGGAGCATGTGGATACTTACCGTAATTACCATAGCATGCGCACCCCATCGGTGGGAATTTCTCAAAAATCTGCCAAACGGTACCACATACATTAAATCCACCATATCTGCATACGCCCTGTTTACATCTGGAACATAATAAAACATTAACAATATTCCCGTTATTGTTTCAAACAGGAATATAAAAAAGGTAATTCCCCCCATACACCAGGTAAAGCGAATTTTCGTACCATGCTCCCGAACCTTCGCTGGATGCAAATGCAACCATACATTGCTTATAATCTGTAGAACCCTGTTTCTAGGGGTGTCCGTGTAACCGTGGCGAAATACAGACTTCCAAATCTCGTTGCCCGTAATTTTCTTTATTAAATCAAGAATTAATTTCATTTGAACATCCCTTTCTCCACATTACTTTCGATTTTTCAATCTCCTCCCCCATATTAAAATTTATCCCCCTATTCCTCCCTTTCTTCTATTGTTCTATTGATTTCTTCGTTAGGCTTCCAAAGCACACGCTTTAAGGATATCACGTTCACAGGACAATCCTTACAATTTCCGCATCGGATACAAACGTCAGTGTATTTTATCACGATACCATCTTTACTAAGAAACGGCCGATACGCCTGACTCTCATCATAAACATCTACCTGCCTTAGCGCACCAACTGGACATACCATGCTGCATCGGCCACAGAGTACACATTCATTCGTCTCTACGCTAATACTAAGATCACATTTCAAACAGCGGGAAGCCTCAATCTCTGCCTGAGACTCCGCGAGACCAAGTTCCACTAAATTAAATGTTCCCTCCCTATCCACGGCAGGTAACATTTGCATTTTTTGGCGTGGCACGGCATCATAATTTTCCTCTCGTGAAACAAACTCACTGTCTACCAGAGTAACCCACACCTTTTCCTTAGGTTCCTTAACGTCTTCTCCTCGTATAAATCTATCAATAGATTTTGCTGCGGTATGCCCTTGGGCAATGCATTCAATAACGGTGCTTGGCCCCAAAGTTACGTCACCTCCAGCAAAAACACCTTCCTTATTAGTCATAAGGGTCTCGTTAACAGCTAGCATCCCCGATTTAGTAACTTCTAACCTATGATTTTCACCAAGAAATTTTAGATCAGGCTCCTGACTTATGGCAGTGATTATACAATCCGTTTCTATGGTAAATTCTGAATTTGGAATTGGCTCTGGCCTTCTCCTTCCACTACTATCAGGTTTACCGAGTTTCATTTTAATACATTCCAGCGCCTTTACTTTCCCATTCTCAGTAAGAATCCTGACTGGCGCAGATAAGAAATGGAACTGGACACCCTCGTGTTCAGCCTCCTCTACCTCCCACGGTAATGCCGGCATTTCCTCCCGTGTTCTTCGGTATACAATAGAGGCTTCTGGACTCAAACGTTTAGCCGTCCTAACCGCATCAATGGCTGAATTCCCACCACCAATCACCGCCACTTTTTTGCCCGGACTTCTTAAATCACCCGCATTCACATTTTTTAGGAATACCAAGCAATCCATAACGTCTGCGGTTCCTTCTTCTCCCGGAATCTCAAGCCTCTTTCCCTTTTGTGCCCCTACTGCTAAAAATACCGCTTTATATCCTTCTTTGAATAAATCAGAAATTGTTTTGCCGGGGCTTCCAATAGGGGTATTTGTCCTTACCTCAACACCTCGAGCCACAATTTGGCTTACATCAAACATAATTTGCTCACGAGGCAACCTATAGGAAGGAATCGCCCACATCATCATACCACCTACCTGTGGTTCCTTTTCAAAAACTGTCACTTTGTACCCCATCCCTGCAAGGTCATTGGCTGCTGCTAATCCAGCCGGTCCCGCTCCAATAATGGCAACCTTTTCCTCTCGTTGCTTTATCTTTGGCGGAAAAATTCTTATCTTGTTTTTGAAAATATAATCGGTAACAAAACGTTTTAATGCGTCAATTGCTACGGGTCTGTCAAAATCACCACGTTTACATTTGGTTTCGCAGGGATGCGGACATATATACCCACAAACGGCGGGAAAGGGATTGGTTTCTCTCATCAATTCATACGATTCTCGATATTTACCTTCTTCAATCAGGCGTATATAACCAGGCACGTCCATGTGCGCTGGACATCGATGTTGACAACGAATATTTCCCTGCAACCAGTCCAAATCGACAAGCACCCGTATCCCTTTTTTAGGTAATGTTGCTTGATCCATAGATATAACCTTCTATTAAAAAAACGAATAAATTTTATACTAAACAGCTAATTCTGTCTCAAGGGACACGACCTTACTTGTATCTACAACTAATTTTCCATCATCGGCTAAAACCACATCAAAATGATTTAAGGGACGTGGAGCTGGCCCGGCAAAATTTACACCATTTCGATAGTATTTACTTCCATGACACGGACATTCAAAGATATTCTTCTCTTTAGAAAATTCTACTGCGCATCCTAAATGTTGGCATACCACCGAAATCGCCTTAAAACTATTGCCATCACGAACGATGAATATTTTCCTTGACCTTAATGTGGTCACTGAATTCTCAGGAAAAGACTTCGGCTCTCCCACAGTAAATCTTGGTGATGGTTCAAAAAGTACCTTTGGATAAAAAAACCCTTTATATCCCAAAATTTGAGATAAATATCCGGCTAGTGTGGCAAAAAACAAACCCCAACCAGCTAATGTCAAAAAATTTCTCCGAGAGAAATTAAACCAGATTCCTCTCTCTGTCTCTGACGTATGATGGCATTCGGTCTTTTCTTTTGTTTCCATAACACCCTCCTACCGCAAAAACCCTATTTTGTTACCCAATTCTGTTATGTTTACAATTCTCCTAAAATCAAATCTAACAAAATTATAAAATTACCTACGCCTTTAAAAGGCGCATATTATATTTGGCAATTGAAAAAGTCAAGCATTTTTTATCTAAATTTAAGTTTTCTTTACCAGTAAACGATATGCGTTTTCAATTTTTTCCACTTTAATCACCTTATGGCCTTCCTCCTTCAAACTTCTCGGAACACTTCTTATGGGTTCGCCATCGTCCAATATTACTTCTAAAACCTGGCCAGAATCCAGCATCTCCAGTTTCAATTTTGTTCTCACAAAATTAATAGGGCAGAGCACTCCTCGCAAATCAATTCGATCGTCAGGATTAACCTTTTCATTTTCTACCACGTGTAAAACTCCAAAAATCGCAAAATTTAAGTTCTGAATGTTTGCTTCGAACACATGAGATATCATTAATTATTGCAATGTCTATTCAGTAGACACTTATTTTTTCTTCTTCAAATTGCTTCTTTTCTTCATTAAAAATCCACGATCGGACTTCAATTTTTTCCCCCTTTTCTATCGCAGCTATCATATAAGAATACCCAGCCCATGCATGCTCCGTATCGTATGCTGATGGCAGGGCAGGATGGTCTGGATGAGAGTGGTATATACCGACAATTTGAAGTCCCTTCTTTGTTGCTTCCTTATCAATTTTCGCAAATTCTCTGCCATCTATTTCATACCTATCGTGAGTCCTTTCTGTATTCTTATTTTGTACAGGACGGACTTCAAACACCTTTTTCTCAGACGTGTTCGTGCCAATTAATAGTCCGCAACATTCCAGAGGATAACTCTTTTTAACCTGATTCTCTATATCACGAAATTTACTATCGTCAATACACAGCAAGGCTATTAACTCCAGAAACTCGTACTCAAATAACGATCCCCTCTATCGGGGAAAATCGCAACAATTAAACCTCGTTCAATTTCGCTTGCCACCTTCAGCGATGCTACAAGTGCTGCACCTGAAGAATATCCTACAAAAAAACCCTCTTCGACTGCAAGCCGCTTGACGGCCTCATAGGCGTCTTCTGTCTCTATTGAAATCTTTCTGTCCGGAAAATGCTCATCATAAATACCAGGAACAATCGAGGTAGCCATGTGTTTCATGCCTTCCAATCCGTGAATTGACGTGGACGGCTCTACGGCTATCACCTGAATATTAGGATTGTATTTCTTCAAACGTCGTCCCGTACCCATGAGTGTGCCACTCGTGCCTAAACAAGCAACAAAATGGGTCACCGCGCCTGCCGTTTGCTCCCATATTTCCACACCCGTAGTCTCATAATGAGCCCTCCAATTCGCAGGGTTATTATACTGATCGGCATAAAAATACCGTGAAGGTTCTTCACTCACTATTCGCTTTGCCTCTATCATAGCGCCATCCGAGCCCAGTAGTGGATCAGTAAACACAATCTTCGCTCCAAAGGCACGTACAACCCTTTTCCGTTCCTCACTAACATTTAAAGGCATTACTAAAGCTACTTTATACCCTTTCGATGCGCCAATAAGCGCATAAGCAATGCCTGTATTTCCAGAAGTTGAATCTATTATAATTTTATCGGGGGTTAGTCTTCCTGATTTTTCTGCTTCTTCTATAATCCACAAGGCTGGACGGTCCTTTACAGATCCCCCCGGGTTGAACCATTCTGCCTTAGAATAAATTTCTACATCGCTATTCTTTAACTCCCTTGTAATTCTATCAATTCTCAACAGCGGGGTATTTCCTATCCTCTCCAAAATTGAACTACTGGAAACCCGCTTTGACATGCACTGAGTGTTTTTTGTCACAGTATTTACCACAATACCATCTTTTGATCATATAAATAGCTGTGTTTCTGCGCCACGAGCTATCTCTAACAGGGTAGTTAATCCAAGTATATCATCTACTTTCGATTTAACTAGAGATTCTTCTAATT
>Ga0105164_10000868_pt1 | contig 19795 bp, 18 predicted proteins | sample VDWuncwatermetaG_FD_89674 | JGI IMG/M metagenome (GOLD analysis project Ga0105164, IMG submission 89674) | Wastewater microbial communities from Netherlands to study Microbial Dark Matter (Phase II) - VDW unchlorinated drinking water | ecosystem: Environmental > Aquatic > Freshwater > Drinking...
GATGTATTCTGGATACGTCCCGAGGAGAATTCTCAGGGCATAAAGATTGAGGCCGTCAGGGAACTCCAGGCGCGCATTTCGCTTAAGCCGTATGAGGGGCCTTTTAAGATATTTATCCTTGAAGAAGCGGACTATTTATTAGAAGACGCCGCAAATTGCCTGCTTAAAACCCTGGAAGAGCCGGTTGGCGCTGCCTTATTGATACTTATCGCCGAGGCAAAGGATAGGATTTTACCGACCATTCTTTCCCGCTGTCAGATGGTTAAATTTACGTTGCTTAAAAGAAAGACCATAGAAGACTTTTTGGTTGATAGACATGGCATGGAAAGAGAAAAAGCCGAATTCCTCAGCCATATTTCAGCTGGAAGCCTGGGTAAGGCATTTTATTTCTTGGAAGGCGGTTACTTAGAAAAACGCAAGGCGGCCTTGGAGAGCTTCTTCAATAAGACGGTGCTGGATGATACCGCTTGGACTAATAGAGAGCTTTTAGACGAAGGAATTTGTATCATCATGAGCATTTTGAGAGATTCTATATTCACGAGATTGGGTTTGGATGAACTGGTGGTGAATACCGACCAGAAAAGTTTAATCTCAAGATTTATTTCTGGGGATTGCCAAGACAAACTGCCCAGACTTATGGATAGGTTGAATTCTTACCATAATTGGCTCGAACATAATGCCAATAGCCGGCTAATTTTAACCAATCTAGAGATGGACTTGAAATAATTTACAGTTAACAGCTTAAAGCTTAAATTTAAATTGCTGAATTGTTAAACTGCTAAACGGTTAAATTAAGATGAAGAGTTTTCAATATAACAGTAGAGCAATTTAGCAATATAACAATTAATCTTTTGTAACTGAAGGGAGCAAATAATGTTAGTCGTTCAGGTAAAATTGAGAGAAGGAGGCAAGGTATCATTTTTTGAGATAAATGAGCTTAAGCCCAAAGTGGGTGATTGTATCATTGTCGAGCAGGAGAGAGGGCTTGATTACGGAGTTGTGGTTACTGAACCTGAAACAATCATTGAAAAAAACCTCGAGGAGCCGGTGTATAAAGTTTCCCGGATTGCTACGGCTGACGACCTGAATCAGATTACCCGCAACAAACGCAGAGTCAAAGGGGCAATGAATCTGTGCATTAAGAAGATCGCGGCGCATAAATTAGATATGAAGCTTGTCGATGCGGAATATTCCTTCGACCGCACTAAGATAGTTTTCTATTTTACCGCTGAGGGCAGGGTTGATTTCCGGGAATTGGTCAAGGAATTGGCCAAGGTCTTCCGGGTGCGTATCGAACTGCGCCAGATCGGCGTAAGGGATGAGGCCAAGATGCTCGGCGGCTTTGGCCCCTGCGGAAAAACCTTATGCTGTGTTTCTTTCTTGAAGGATTTTGAACCGGTAACCATGCGCATGGCCAAAGACCAGAATCTGCCGCTTAATCCCACCAAGATTTCCGGGCTATGCGGCAGGCTGATGTGTTGTCTAAGTTACGAATGCAGTCTTTATCGGGAGTTTTCCCGCGGCTTACCTAAGATGGGAGAGCTTATTCATGTTGAAGGAGGAGCAAAAGGCAGAGTCGTAGATTTGAATGTCCTGAAACGCAGTGCAACCGTGGAACTGGAAGACGGGAGAAAGCAGGAGATAAGCTATAAGAAATAGCTAATTGCTGCATGCTACAAGTTACAAGCTACAGGCTTGAAGCTTGCAGCCTGAAGCCTGTCGCCTGAAGCAGAGCAGTGCATATTTATCTATGCCGGATAAATTCTATATTACTACGCCCCTATACTACGTTAATGCCTCGCCCCATATCGGCCACTCCTATACTACTATCGCTGCAGACACCTTGGCCCGTTTTATGCGCCTCAGGGGTAAGGATGTTTTTTTTCTAACCGGGACAGATGAACACGGTCAGAAGATTGTCCGGGTGGCTGAAGCAGAAGGCTTGAGTCCTCAGGAATTTGTAGACAAGATTGCCCCCCGCTTCGGGGAATTGTGGAAAACACTTTCTATTTCTTACGATTATTTTATACGCACCACCGAACCCCGTCACAATAAAGCCGTGCAATATATATTGTCAAGTCTGTATGATAAAAAAGATATCTATCTAGCCGAGTATGTTGGTTGGTACTGTACTCCTTGTGAGACGTTCTGGACTAAAACTCAGATTTCTTCGCCCATCTGTCCCGATTGCTCTCGTCCGCTTGAGGAACTAAAAGAAAAGAACTACTTCTTCCATCTAGAGAAATATCGTCCTTGGCTTATAGGTTATATTAAAGAAAATCCTTCTTTTATTAAACCGCAAACCCGCAGGAATGAGATACTAAAGTTCTTGGAAGTTCCCCTAACGGATCTTTGTATCTCCCGGCCAAAAACACGTTTAGAGTGGGGGATTCCTTTACCCTTTAATCCGGATTATGTGACCTATGTATGGTTTGATGCCCTGACTAATTATATTTCTGCGATAGGCTTCAGTCAGGACGAGGAAAGATTCAATTCCTTATGGCCGGCGGATGTGCATTTCATAGGGAAAGATATCCTGCGTCAACACACGATTTACTGGCCGATCATGCTTTATGCCCTGGGACTCGAACCGCCTAAAACCGTATTTGCCCACGGATGGTGGATGATGGGAGAGTCCAAGATGTCTAAATCCAAGGGTAATGTAGTTGATCCGGTTGAGATGGTCAGGACTTACGGCCAGGATGCCTACCGTTATTTTCTTTTGCGCGAGGTCCCCTTTGGCCTTGACGGTAGTTTCAGCGAAGAGGCATTAATCGGCCGCATAAATTCCGATTTAGCCAATGATCTGGGTAACCTCTATTTTCGCACTTTTACCATGGTAGAGAAGTATTTCTCGGGGCAAGTTCCGCAAGTGGCAGATCCCGATCCGGCGTTTAAAAATAAATTAGATAATCTTAGCCGGGAACTCGATAGTTCTGTGTTAGAGTTAAACTTTCAGGTGATGCTTATTTCAATCTGGGAATTGGTAAATATCGCCAACAAATTTATCGAGAACTCCAAACCCTGGGAATTGAGTAAGGCAAAACAGACCGAGAAACTTTCGGTTTTTGTTTATAATTTAATTGAGGTTTTGCGCATAGTTACCATCTGTATTTATCCTTTTATGCCAAATTTTGCCCAAAATCTTTGGCAGCAATTAGGACATAAGAGAGAAATAAGAGAGGCAGAATTTACAGAAATTTCTCAGTGGGGACTTTCTATTCCGGGAACAAAGATTCAAAAAGGCAATCCCCCATTTCCGAGGATTACGTAATGATACATTAATTTAATAACGTTACGTTTACCATGTGCCGTTTACGGTAAACGGTAAACAGCGACGACCCCGAAGATGCGTTGGGGGAAGGAGCGGGTAAACGGTAAACGCAACTACCCAGGCATATAATTAAGGATATGAAAGTGATTTACCTCGACCACAACGCTACCACACCTCTTAACCCGCAGGTTTTGGAGGCGATGCTTCCATATTTGAAAGACAAATACGGCAACGCCTCCAGTATCCATGCCAAGGGCAGAGAGGCAAGAGAAGGTATAGACAAAGCGCGCGGCATAATTGCTTTGACTTTGGGCATAGCTTCTGAAGATTTAATCTTTACCTCAGGCGGAACCGAATCCGATAATTTTGCCATCAAGGGTATAGCCTTAGCCAATAGAGATAAAGGCAATCACATCATCACCTCAAAGGTCGAACACCCGGCCGTATTAAACACCTGTCAGTTCTTAGAGAAGATGGGTTTTGAGGTTACTTATGTAGATGTGGATAAATATGGATTGGTTAGCCCCGAGGATGTAAAGAAAGCAATTAAAAAGAACACCATCTTAGTGACGATTATGCAGGCCAATAACGAAGTGGGTACCATTCAGCCTATAACCGAGATTGCCCAGATTACTAAAGGGAGAGGAGTCTATTTTCATACTGATGCAGTACAGAGTTTCGGTAAGGTTGCTTTTAGAATAGAAGACCTGGGAGTGGATTTGTTGTCGATTTCTGCGCACAAAATCTGCGGACCCAAAGGAGTAGGCGCATTGTATATGCGTAAAGGAGTTAAGATTTATCCGCACCAGCACGGTGGCCATCACGAAAGAAACCTGCGTGCCGGGACCGAAAATGTGGCTGGTATTGTAGGTTTTGGCCGGGCAGTGGAATTAATGCGTGAGAATTTTACCCAGAAAAACGAGCGGATAATAAAATTAAGAGATAAATTACACCACGGCTTCGCAGATAAATTAGATGATTTGCATCTTAATGGCCATCCGACCTTGAGGCTTGGCAATACTTTGAATCTGAGTTTTGAGTTTGTCGAAGGCGAATCTTTAATTATTAACTTTGATTTAAAAGGAATTTGTGCGGCCACTGGTTCCGCCTGCACCTCCGGTTCTTTGGAGCCTTCCCACGTACTGACCGCCATGGGTGTAGTTGGTCGGATTGCCCAGGGAGCAGTGCGGTTTTCTCTGGGCGAGGTTAATACCGAAGAAGATATCAATTATTGTCTTGAGGTCATCCCGCCTATAGTCAAGCGCCTGCGCGAGATGTCACCGCTTAAGAAAGGGAATAATAGTTAGTTGGATAGTTGGTTAGAGGCGTAAAAGGGACGGTTCTATTAAATTTTAGGCCAGAGTTAATTCTTTAATTTGTTCTGGCCTTTTAATTTTACAAATTTATTCTTCTCTGTTATAATTCCCTCAATAACTAACCCGCTAACCAACTAGCAAACTAACCAACCAATTATGTTAATCGATACCCACGCGCATTTAGATTTTCCCGATTTCGCTAAAGATAGAAAAGAGGTCTTGGAGCGCGCCAGACAGGCAGGTATAGAATATATTCTCAATATCTCATCCGACTTTGCCTCCAATTTAAAAAGTCTGGAGCTTGCCAGTGCTTATCCCGAAGTCTATGCCACTTTGGGAATCCATCCCCACCATGCCAAAGACATAGATAAAGAGACACTATCTAAGATAAAAGAACTGGCTAAAAATAACAAAAAAGTAGTGGGAGTCGGCGAGATTGGTTTAGATTTTTATAAGAATTTATCCCCTCGAGAAAATCAAATAAGAATACTAAGGGAATTTCTGGAATTGGCTAAAGAATTATCTCTTCCCGTAATCATCCATTGTCGAAACGCTCAGAAAGAGGCATTAGATATTCTCAAAAAAGAGGCGAGAGCCTCTTTTTTGGGAGGGGTGTTTCATTGTTTCTCGGGAGATCAGAATTTCTTAAAAGAAATTCTGGATTTAGGATTTTATGTCTCTTTTACGGCCAATATCACCTATGCGAATGCTCAAAACTTGCGAGAATTAGTAAAAGAGACCCCCATTGAAAGAATTCTTTTAGAAACCGATTGCCCATTTTTGCCCCCCCGAGAGAAGAGAGGCAAGCGTAATGAGCCGGCATATTTAACTTATCTATCAGAGGAGATTGCCAGCTTGAAAGGATTGTCTATAGAGGATGTTTCCCGTATTACCGGCCTTAACGCCTGCCAGCTATTTAAACTCCCTTATCAAGAAAGCGAACACCGGATTACTTATTCCATAAGGGATTCCCTCTATCTAAATATCACCAACCGCTGTACTGACAACTGCTCTTTCTGTGTGCGGTTTTATACCGATTATGTCAAAGGGCATAATCTTAGGCTCAAAGACGAGCCAAGCATAGAAGAAATAATAAAAGAGCTCAGCGACATTTCTAGATATAGAGAAGCCGTTTTTTGCGGTTACGGTGAACCGCTCTTAAGGCTGGATGTAGTGAAGGCAGTTGCCAAATTCTTGAAAGATAAAGGCACGTACGTGCGGCTCAATACTAACGGCCAAGGCAATTTAATCTATAAACGGAATATTGTGCCCGAACTGAAAGGTCTTATGGACGAGGTTTCGGTAAGCTTAAATGTGGATAGCGAGGAAAACTATAATAAAATCTGTCTTCCCCAATTTGGGCAAGGAACATTTAGTAAAGTTAAAGAGTTTGTCTGGGAATGCAAGCAGTGCATTCCCAGAGTTTCGGTTACTTTTATTGACCTGCCTGAGGTGAATCTGCAAGAATGCGAGCGTATTGCTAAGGAAGAATTAGGGGTGGAATTCCGGATTAGAAAACTGCACCAGGTTGGTTAAAATTTAATGACTAATGTCGAAATCCGAATGACGAATAAATCTTAAGGCTATATGAAAAATTCCAAATCCCAATACTACCAAATCCAAAATCCCAAATTCAAAATATAGAGCTCTATTGCAGATAAATTATGTTGACCCATAGTTTGGGATTTGAAAATTGGGATTTATTTGGTAGTATTGGTAGTATTTGAAATTGGGATTTTCTACACATTCGACATTTTAGATAAGAATGGACGATAAATTTACCCAAATCCTGTCTTTGCTGAAAAAAATAGCTTCTCAGAATCAGCTCTATGTCTGGCTTTTGATACTTACTTTGTTTCTGGGAGCGTTTTCTTCTCTCCATAAGGACTTTTTTAGTTCGGAAAAAGATATTGCGATAGCTGCAGCAGATACCGCAGCTCTTAGAAAGATACCACAGGAAGAGCTGTTTAAAATACTCGATAAAGACAAACTGCTTTCCCGGCTCTTGGGAATTACTTTTTTGTTTGGTCTTTTAATTTTTTCAGCCGGAATTTATCTTTTGGTACGGTTCTTGCCGGGGATAATTAAGCATAGAACGCTTTTCGCCTCGGGGGGCATGAATATGGCTCACTGGACCATACTGGATATCTTGAGGGCGGTGATTATAATTATATTCTTTACCCACTTCCTATATGTAGCTGAGCCTTTATTCTTTAGGTTGTTTAATCTTGTTGCGCCCAATATATTTGCCCGTCTGTTCTTTAAATCCCTGGCCGTAGACATGTTTGCTCTGGGCGTGGTTCTATATTTCGTCATCGCAAAATATGCCGCTGATTTTGTCAGTCTAGGACTGGATTTCGGGAACTTTGTGCGAAATCTTAAAATCGGGCTGGTGCATTATATTGCCCTGATTCCTATTTTACTGATGGTTGTTCTTGTTTCTATTACTGCGGCAAGCGTTTTCAAGTACGAACCTGAACCAGCAGCTGTCTTTGCTATATTTTTCGGGCCTCAACCTAAGATTATTCTGCTGCTTTTTATTTTGTTTATTACCGTATTCGGTCCGATAATCGAGGAGATTTTCTTTCGGGGATTTTGTTATCCCGCGCTGCGCAAGAAAGTCGGACCTTTTAAATCCGCGGTTTCGGTTTCAATTATTTTTGCCTGGCTCCATATGAATATGATTGGTTTCTTGCCGATTTTTCTTCTGGGGCTTCTCTTGGTTTATCTCTACGAAAAGACGAATTCTTTAGTTGCTTCGATTGTAGTGCATGTAATTCATAACAGCGCAGTATTATATTTAGTCTTTCTTTATCGGTGCCTGGTGTTAAAATGAAGCCCAGACTTACGGAACGGAGTGAACGTAAGTCTGCTGGCTGAATTTTACCCTTGACATTTTCTGTAATTCATCTTTTGGGAAAATGTCAAGGGTCAATTCGCAGATATCACTTAGCTTTCCGCCATAAAGATGGCGAGCCGCCTTTGACGAGCCTCGCCTTCGGCGGGACCTCGCCAAATTTAATTTGGCGGGCACTACGTTCGCTAAGTGAAGTGCTCATTGAACAATGAAGTCAAAAGTTGCAATTGTACGGTGTCTGGATTATCAAGAAAAACGGGTGTCCGAGGCTATGGAGCGGATATTTCAGTTATTAGGCGGTATAGATAAGTTCGTCAAGCCCAATTATCGGGTTCTCCTCAAGCCCAACCTTTTATCGGCATCTTTCCCCGAACAGGGGATAACTACCCACCCCGCAATCGTTAAAGAAGTAGCTAAACGGATTCGGGATACAGGGGCTAAGGTAATGATTGGCGACAGCCCCGGCGGTCCGCTTAATTTGGATGAGGTATACGAGAAAACCGGGATGCGCAAACTTGCGCGCGAGCTGGATATTGAGCTCGTTCGGTTCGATAAAATCGAGAAGATTAAGAGTTATCCTTTTGCCCAAGTTGCCCTGGATTGCGACTGTTTTATTTCGCTACCTAAATTTAAAACCCATTCCGTTACTGTAATTACCGCGGCGCTCAAGAATTCCTTCGGCCTGGTTCCGGGGATTTATAAGACCGAGTGCCACCTGCATGCACCTCGTCCCCGGGATTTTGCTAAGGTTTTAGCGGATGTTTTTTCTATACGTCCGCCGAATCTGATAATTATTGACGGGGTAGTCTCTATGGAAGGCGAAGGACCGGCTGCGGGAGACTTAAGAAATACGGGACTGATTCTGGGAGGGTTTGATGCGGTTAGCCTGGATGTGGTTCTGGCGGGAATTATCGGGATTAATCCTTTCGACGTGCCTACAACTTCCGAGGCATACCGCCGGAATTTAGGCGAGGCAGATTTAAAAAGAATAGAAATATCAGGAGAGCAGTTAGAATCGGTTTTAGTCAGGGATTTTCGACTTCCCCGTCAGACCCTGCTGAATAAACTTCCCAGGCCCGTGTTGAATTTCGTAGCCCATTTTGTGAACACCTATCCGGAGGTAAACAACAAGACCTGCCGGGAATGTGCTGTTTGTGTCAAGGGTTGCCCTGCGGAGGCAATTACTATTGAAGACGGGATAACCAGGATTAATCATAAGCTCTGCATCAAATGTCTTTGCTGTTTTGAATTCTGCCCGCACAATTCAATTTATTTAAAGAAAAGTCTACTCCTGAAATTGTTGGGGATGCTGAGAAGGTAGCTGAATCTGCTGGTCCCCGCCACAATGATTGGCGGGTCAGCTGTCCCTGCCTACCGGCAGGCAGGTTGGTTTGTTTTTCGCAGGTACGTTTGTCCGCCACAAAACTTTTCCTTCCTTGACGATTCCAGATTTTATGCTATACTGAGATTCTGAAAACTATTTCACACAAATAAACACAATTTTTTTCTTTGCATTAGTGATGATTCGTGCGTAATTTGTAACAATTCGTGTTGAAAGATGCCTATCCCCACCCTCAAGTGGTCTAAAAATAGATTAAGCTTAATTGATCAGACCAAGCTTCCTTTGAAATTCACCTACTTTGATTGTTCCGATGCCTCATCTGTCTGGCAGGCAATACGCGGGCTAAAGGTGCGCGGTGCACCGGCTATCGGTATCGCTGCCGGATTCGGGGTATATTTAGGAATTAGAAGTTCGAAAGCAAAAACTTATTCTTCTTTTAAGAGAGGCCTCGAGAAGACACTTTCCTACTTGGCTACTGCTCGGCCTACAGCCATAAATCTTTTCTGGGCTCTGGAAAGAATAAGGGCTGTTATAGAAGAGAATAAAGGCAAGTCTATCCCTCAGTTGAAAAGAATAATTTTCCGGCAAGCCCAAAAGATTATGGAGGAAGATAAATTAATCTGCCGCCGGATGGCAAGCTTGGGAGAAAAACTGATCAAAAACGGGGATAGAATCCTGACCTATTGCAATGCCGGTTCTCTGGCTACCGCAGATTATGGCACAGCTCTGGGTGCGGTCTATAAGGCCAAAGAAAATGGTAAAAGAATAGAGGTCTTTGCCTGCGAGACCAGACCTTTCTTGCAGGGAGCAAGATTGACTGCCTGGGAGCTGAAGCAGAATAAAATCCCCGTAACTTTGATCTGCGATAATATGGCGGCGACGGTTATGGCCCAGGGCAAAGTGGATAAGATATTTGTAGGCTCAGACCGCACCGTGGCCAATGGGGATACAGCAAATAAGGTGGGAACTTATAATCTGGCGGTGCTTGCTTACTTTCATAAAATTCCCTTTTATGTGGTTTCTCCCTTATCCAGTTTTGATTTATCGGTTAGAAGCGGCAAGGATATCCCCATCGAGGAAAGGCCGGCGAAGGAGATGCTTGAAATTATGGGAAAGCGCATTGCTCCTTATGGGATTAAGGCTTATTATCCCTGCTTTGATATTACTCCGGGGAGACTGATAACAGCGATAATTACGGAAGTCGGGATATTTCGGCCCCCCTATATGAAAAGCCTGAAGCAAATCAAAAAACCAAAATAAGAATATAATTGAAGAAAACTAATTTAGGCTCCATTGGAGAATTTGGTTTGATTGAACTCCTGGCGAGGCAAATTAAGACCGATAAGTCAGTTATCAAAGGCATTGGGGACGATACCGCGGTAGTGAAGTGTTGCCAGGATAAAGCCTTGCTTTTTACCTGCGACCTCCTCATCGAGGATATCCATTTTAAAATCAAGGAAACTACCCCTTACGAGATTGGTTGGAAGGCATTGGGCTGTTCGCTTTCCGATATTGCAGCCATGGGCGGGGTTCCTTTGTATGCCTTGATTTCCCTGGGCCTGCCTAAGAATTTGCGCCTTGAGTTCGTAGAGGGGATTTATCGGGGTATAAATAAATTGGCGCAAATTTTTAAGGTAAATATCATTGGCGGCGATACCAACAGTTCTTCTAAACTGATCATTGATGTGTTTATGGTAGGAGAAGCCCAGCCGCACAAGATTGTTTATCGAAAGGGGGCCCAGAAGAATGACCTCATTGCGGTTACCGGAACACTGGGCAACAGTTATAAATCTGGCAAGCACTCGAAGTTTCTCCCCCGGCTCAAAGAGGGACAGTTTCTAGTTCACAATTTCAAGATAAATTCGATGATTGACATTTCCGATGGTTTAAGTTCAGATTTGCATCATATCTTGAGACAGAGTAATAAAGGGGCAATAATTTTTGAGCACGATATTCCGTTTTCTAAAGATGCGACTTTCTCGCAGGCCTTGAATGAAGGAGAAGATTTTGAATTATTATTTACTCTGTCCGAGAGAGAAGCCCTGCGTCTGTCCAGGAAAGCCAAAAAACTTAATTTCCCCGTAAGTTTTATCGGGACAATTATCGAGCGTCCCCGGAAGCTTTTCTTATTTAATAAGCAGGATAAATTTGAAGAATTGAGGCCAGAGGGTTTTAGGCACTTTTAATGCAGAAGACAGTTATCACTAAAAGCGAGAAACAGACTTTAAGCTTAGGCAAAACCATCGGCAGGAATTTAAGAATCGCAGATGTGATTGCCTTGGTGGGAGACCTGGGTTCCGGTAAAACGGTTCTGGTTAAAGGGATTGCCCAGGGATTAAAAGTACCTGATGCGCAACGTTTAGTAAATAGCCCCTCGTTTGTATTAATCAAGGAATATCCGGGTAAAATAAATTTATTTCATTTTGACCTCTATCGCCTAAATACAAGTCAGGATATTGAGCAGTTGGGTTGGGAAGAATATCTGGATAGGTCAGGAGTATTGGTTATTGAATGGGCGGATAAGATGGAGAAACTTTTACCCCAAGAATATCTACGTATTGAATTGGAGGTTACGAGTGAGACAAAAAGAAGGATTAGATTGGTTGCCAAGGGTGAGAGATATAAAGAATTAATAAGAAAAGTAGCGAGTAGAGAGTAGTCTTTCGACTTTGCTCAGGATTTGAACAAAATTCGTGGCAATTTGGGATTAAAAGATGAAGATACTCAGTTTAGATACATCCACAAAGATATTGACCATGGCAATTACTGAAGATGGGGAAGTCCTCTTTGAATCCGAACGCAGCGCTCAAGAAGAATGCAATAAATTCCTTTTTCCTATGCTGGATGAGATGTTTAAGAAGACAAATACTTCCATAGATAAGATAGATGCATTTGCGGTAGGTATCGGGCCGGGCTCTTTTACCGGAACGCGTATTGCCGTAACGGTAATGAAAGGTTTGGCCTATTTAGAGAATAAACCCATAATAGGTGTTTCGAGCCTGGATATAATTGCCTATAATTTACGTGGTAACGTGGAAGAGCTGATCTGTCCGATAATCGATGCCAAGCGCTGTAATCTCTATAGCGCAATCTATCGTAAAAGAAGCGATATGCTGGAGAAGATTTCCGAGTATCTATTAGTCCCTTGGAGCGAACTGCTTAGTCGGGTGGGACCTAAGGTATTTTTTCTAGGCGACGGTATAAATTTATATAGAAAAGAAATCCTAAAGAAAATCCCAGAGGCAAAAATTGCGGTGCAGTATTTGTGGTATCCTAAGGCCGGGAATTTAGGTATAATTGCTTATGAAAGGATTAAGGAAGGCAGGCAAGATTCGGTTTTCGATTTAGTGCCCATGTATCTTTATCCCCAAGAATGCAGTGTCACGGTAAAGAAAATATGAACCAGATTATTGAAACAGAACTCAAAAAGCACAGCCGTCCCTCATGGGCGGAGATAGATTTGTCCGCTCTGGGTTTTAACCTAGGTCAGATTAAGAAGAAATTATTACCGGGTGTTAAAATTATGCCCATCGTTAAGGCTGATGCCTATGGTCACGGATTGGTAGAGGTTAGTAAGTATCTGGTTACGCAAGGTGTGGACTATTTAGGCATTGCTACCGTAGACGAGGGGATACGCTTGAGAGAAAGCGGGATTAACATTCCTTTATTTCTCCTGGGCAAGATTATCTGCGAAGAAGCAGAGGCTGTTTTAGAATATAACCTTATTCCGACAGTATGCAATTCAGAGGTTGCCATCGCACTAAATAGCTTAGCTAGGCAGAAAGATTCCCGAATAAAGGTCCATATAAAAATTGATACCGGTATGGGCAGGATCGGTGTATCGCATAAAGCGGCCTTAGAGTTTTTTCTGGAGCTTAAAGATTTAACCAAGATAGAGATAGAGGGAATCTGGACGCATTTTGCCTCCAGCGAAGATCTGGATTTTAGCAAGTTGCAATTGAACCGGTTTAATTTTGTTCTCGGCGGGCTAAAGGAATTAGGTTTTAAATTTGATTATATCCACGCAGCAAACTCCACCGCAGTCCTGAATAACGAAGACTCCCACTTCAATATGGTGCGTCCGGGTCTGGCACTGTACGGGGTTTATCCGGATATCAGCGTAAAAGAGGCTGTGGAATTAAAGCCGGTGATGCATCTGAAAACGAGGATTGTTTTTATAAAGAGAGTCAACGCAGGCCAGACTATAAGCTATGGACGGACCTTCATTACTAAAAAAGATAGTATTATTGCCACTTTACCGATTGGCTACGGAGACGGTTACCGCTGGGCTCTTTCCAATCGGGCCAAGGTAATTTTAAGAGGCAGGCGTGTCCCCGTGGTGGGAAGAATTTGCATGGACCAGACCATGATTGATGTAACCGATATCCCGGATGTAAGGTTGGGGGAAGAAGTGGCTTTGATGGGCGAGCAAGGGAGCGAACGTGTCAGTGCCGAAGAATTGGCCAGCCTTTCCGGCACCATTGCCTACGAAATTCTCTGCGGAATCAGTCCGCGCATACCCCGCACCTATAAAGTCTAAGGTAGATGATAGATGTCTTAGTTAATTTCGTGGTTCCATGAAGCGGTTTAAGATAGAAGACCTGAGTCCGACATTAAGGATTTTGCGCCGCGAGACGAGGAAATATCGCCTGCCAATCGTCAGTTTTGTTGCCAACTATTCCCAAAATGACCCCTTTCTTGTTTTAATCTCCTGTATTCTTTCTTTGCGTACCCAGGATAAAACTACAACGCGAGCGACAGAACGGCTATTCCGTCTGGCGACTAAGCCCCAGAATATGTTAAGACTCTCCACAGAAATAATTGAGAAAGCGATTTATCCGGTGGGCTTTTATCGGACCAAGGCAAGAAATATCAAAGCCATCTGTCATACCTTAATAGAAATATTTAAAGGACGGGTTCCTTCTACTTTAGAAAAACTTCTGTCACTGAGAGGTGTAGGTAGAAAGACCGCCAACTTGGTTCTGACCGAAGGATTTAATAAGTTAGGCATCTGCGTAGATACCCATGTCCATCGCATATCTAACCGTCTAGGGTTGGTAAAAACCAGAACTCCCGAGCAGACAGAATTCGCTCTGCGGGAAATATTGCCCAAAAGATATTGGAAAGAATATAACTATATCTTGGTTACCTATGGTCAGAATATCTGTAAGCCAATACGTCCTTTGTGTAGCCGATGTAAGATTTATCAATATTGTTTAAGAGTAGGAGTAGATAAAAACAACTGATGTTTCTATCGATAGTTATTCCCATCTATAACGAAGAAGAAAATTTAGTCAAACTATATGAAAGATTAGATAAGGTCATAAAAGACAACGGTTATCTCGCTGAAATGATCTTTGTTGATGACGCAAGCAGAGATGGGACATTTGTTTTATTAAAAAAACTTCATCAAGAAGACAAACGGATAAAGGTTATAAGATTGAAGAGAAATTTCGGTCAAATTCCGGCGATTTTAGCGGGGATAAAGATTGCTAACGCAGATACCATAATAACTCTGGATGCGGATTTACAAAATCCGCCTGAAGAAATACCGGAATTTGTAGAAAAAATGAAGGAAGGATATGTGGCAGTATTTGGTTATCGGATAAAACGCAAGGATTATTTCTTAAGAAGATTTGGTTCCTTTCTTCTCTGGAAGTTTATTTCTCTAAAGATGGGGAGAAAAATCAAAGACCCCGGCTGCGGGTTTAATGCTTTAAGAAAAGATTTTTTTGAGAAAATTATCGATAAATATGGAATGCATTTAAAGAATATCAAGCATACAATTGCCAAGGAAAGCGATTCTTTCACTCAGGTAGAGGTAAGTCACTTTGCCAGGGATAGAGGTAACAGCAAATATGGCTTGGGAAAACTTATTATATATGCATCGGGCTTTTTAAAAGAGGCATTTTCCCGGGATACTAATGCAGATATTTTTCCTTATGAGATTGAGGAGATTCTAAAATGAATAAATTTGAAATCAGCATATTAGGGAAGAAAAGCTTAGAAAAGATTAAGCCTTTAATCTCAAACTACAGATATAACGAATATCGCAATTATAAGATATTTAATAAGGATTTAAGGGAGCAGATTTTATTTAACCAGATAGCAGAGGTTGTAATAAATAAGCGAGGCCGATGTGTTGTTGCCTGCGCTAAAGATGAAATTTTAGGCTTAATTACTTTAATTCATCTACCCTGGGATACGAAGCATTTCGGCTTTCGGATGGCTAAGATAGGACATCTAATCTGTGATGGAAACTTGGCTGATTCGGTTTCGCACGCGTTAATTCGTTCTACCTTGGAATTGTGTCGCAAAGAAAGGGTAAGACATCTATCTTTTCGGGTGGATACCCAGGATTTTGCAGCTATCCATGCCCTGCAGAAAAGCGGCTTTTACGTGGTTGAGACCTTGCTGACGTATATATTTACTCAAACAAACAAGATTCTTCAATTAAAAGATATTTATAAGGTTAGGGCTTTTAGGGAAAAAGATTTACCGCATTTGGTAGATATTGCCCAAAAGAGTTTTACCCAAAATAGGTTTCATATTGACCCCTATGTTCCTAAAAATAGAGCAGATTCACTCTATTGTGAATGGATAAGAAATGCCTGTGTAGATAAAGATACCGCTTTCACTTTTGTCGCTGAGAAAAAGAATATTCCGGTAGGTTTTTTTACTTGCGAGCTAAATCAGGGTTTGTTAAAATGGACGAAGATAAAAGTCTTGGGCCGAGGCTTAGCTGCGGTTTTACCTGAGGCTAAAGGAGCCTATATTAGTTTTATAAAAGCCGCCTTACATAGAGGAATGAAAATTCTGAAAGTAGATATTGGTGAATTTGATACCCAAATCTACAATTATTCCGTGATAAAGGCATACCAGAGATTTGGAATGATCCCCGCAAAAGCAAGGTATACTTTTCATAAATGGATAAATTGATGGAAAACATAGAAGATAAAATTAAAGAATTCTGTAAAGAGCATAAAGCAATTTTTGTTTATCTTTTTGGCTCTTTTGCTGAAAATAGGCAATATCCAAATAGCGATTTAGATATTGCCATTTATTTAGAGGACTCGGATGAAGTATGTCTTGCTAAGATAAATTCTGAACTCTCTAAGTCTCTCAAAACGGATAAAGTAGACATTATAATCTTAAATAAGGCATCTATTTTTATGCAGTTTAAGATTATTCAGAAAGGCAAATTAATTTATTGCCACGATGAATTGAACCGTATAAGATATGAAGCTAAGATTATGTCTCTATATTTTGACCGTCAATATTATTATAGAAGACACATTGAGAAAAATTTAGAAAGGATTGCCCAGAGAGGAATATTATGATAGATGAAGAGATAATAAATGAAAAATTGGAAAAACTCAAAGAGTATACTTCATATTTGAAGGAATATCAAAAAGCGACCTTGAATGATTTTAAAAAAGACCACAAATTACAGGGGGCTGCGCGTTGCTATCTACAATTGGCCTGTGAATGCGTAATTGATGTTTGTGAAATAATAATCAGCAGTCTGGGTTTGAGGCGCCCTGACACAGCCAGGGAAAGCATTGAAATAATAGGAGAACAGGGGATATTGCCTGAGGAATTTACAAAAAAGGTATCTTCAATTGCTGGCTTTAGGAATATTTTAGTCCATGAATATGCTAAAGTAGATATAAATGAACTATACCATCATCTCCAAGAAGATCTCGATGATTTCTCTAAATTTTCCCAGTTGATAGCCCAATGGCTGAGGAGAAGAATATAAAGTTTATTTTCTGATAAAGGCATACCAGAGATTTGGAATGATCCCCGCAAAAGCAAGGTATACCTTTCATTGTTGGTTAAGTAAAAATTAACCCTTGACGAAAGGAAAGGAGGAAGCGATGGAGACGATGTTGATAGAGAAAGAAGGCTTGACTTCGGATAAAGAGATAAGGCATAAAATTATTACGGAAGGGTTATCCTACTGTCCGAGCTGTAAACGGGCAATCAAGTCCCAAGTTTTATTAAAGGATAAATTCTTGTATTTGTTTAGTTTTTGCCCTTTTGAAAAGGAGGCTCATGAGAAATTATTAATGAAGTATGAGGGCAATTTGTTCTCGAAAAACTGGGAATGGGGAGCTTACAAACCAAGACATTGGTCTGTGGTCACAAAAAATATACAAGTGGGAGATAAAAGAGAAAGCCGAAGCGATATTGAGGAGTTTGGAATTAGGAATTTTGGTCATGTTGCCAATGCCATTCTTAAACTTACAAGTCAATGTAACATGAGATGCAGGTTCTGTTTTGATAAGCTTGATTCAGAAAAAGAGGAGATGGATATAAACTCAATTATAACAATATTGCAGAATCATCATCGTAGCGTTATTACCCTATTCGGAGGAGAACCAACTTTAAGGGGAGACATCGATTTAATAATAAAGTTGATAAGGAGAAGTCAAAATCTCCCCGTCCTTTTTACTAATGGATTGAAATTAGCCAACGTTAGATTCTTGAAGGGCTTAAGAAAAGCAGGGCTTAGAGACTTATGTTTTACAATAGACGGCTTTGAACCATCTTTATTAAAGCAAAACAGAGGCATCCCAGAGAAAATACAGTTCATCAAGCTCGAGGCCCTTAAGAACTTAGAAAATGAAGAGATGCGGACAAATCTACAGACTACGCTGTTTAAATCCAATTATAAAGTGCAAATACAGCAGGTTCTGGATTTAGCCTTGAAGAATGAAAGTATAAAAAATATTTGGTTCAGGCCAGTTTTCTTAATGGGAGAAGAGGAACTCTTTGAAATTAACAGAGAAGAAATTCAAAGGGCGGTTAGTGAATATTTAGAGGTCGCTCCAGAAACCTTTCAGCTCTGGGATGAATTAAAGGTTGAAATTGCTAAATTTTTCACCAAGAATTTTCCTTGGTTTAGACTTCCCATGTTTGAGCAGGATATCAGCTATTTAAAGAAAGAAAAAGAATTATTTGTTCCCCTTTTTAACACCCATGAACTTAAAGGGATGATAGCAGTGCTTAAGGAAAAGAAACCTTCCTATTTCCTGCAAAAAAAATTAAGTTCTCTGCTCTTGAAGCTTATGACAGAGATTTTTATGCTTCGCTATCCTGAAAAAGTCTTGAATAAAAATAGAATTTTTCGGATAAAAACCCAACAACTCGGAAGACCTGGTTTATGCTTAATTCCCAAACCCGGGATGCTTGTTTCTATTTTGCTTTATTATCCTGGCGGGAAAATCTATGCTTCACCTTGCTGGGATAGTAAAATCTATGCACAACAACAGACCACTCCGTAGTATACTTGATTGTGTGTAAATTCGCTTCAAAGAGGTAATGGTTTTATATGACTCAAGGAAAAATCGTGTCTCTAAGAAAAGATTAGAGGGCAAATTTTTAAGCATTTTAGCCGAAAACTATTTTTCTTTGAAATTCGATAAAAAAGGCGTATCCTTCTCTTAAAAATATCTTATTAACCCCGGGCAATTAGCAGTTGCCCCAAAGAGAAAGGAGTACGCCTTATGCAATACTTAGTCTTTGACACTAACTTAACACAAAGGTGGCGCCGCGTAAAGGAATTTGTTGATGCAGCCACTGATGCAAACTTCTGGGTTGATATCAAACGGCATACCCGCTCTCTCTTAAAAGACACTATGGAGCTCTGCATGCAAGAGGAAATGGTTGAATACACCCAAAGGCAGAAATACCAAAGAACAGAAGAAACCATAGATTACCGTAATGGGTATTACTATCGTAACCTTGATACTGAATTCGGCCCAATGAATCAGCTTAAGATTCCCCGTTCCCGTATTGGACTATTCAGGACTAAGGTATTCGACTTTTATCAAAGGAGACAAGCGGCAGTAAACCAAACAATATGCAATGTCTTCCTTGCCGGTGTCTCAACCAGAGATGTATCATTGACGCTCAAACCGCTTCTTGAGACAACCTTCTCTGCTTCTTGCGTATCGCGTGTTACTAAATGCCTGGATATCAAGGTTAAAGAATTCCACAAGAGGACGCTGCTTGATGAATATCAATTCTTATTCCTTGATGGAATCACCCTTAAGGTGAAACAATCGCTTCATGCGATTAAAAAGCTAGTCTTGGTTGCTTACGGCATAACGATCTTCGGTAAAAAAGAGCTTATCTCTTTTAGGATCGCCTCGTCAGAATCGCAAAACTGCTGGGAGGCCTTCCTTAATGACCTTTACACCAGAGGCCTCAAGGGAGATAACCTCAAACTTGTTATTACCGATGGCTGCAAAGGCCTGCGTGCGGCCTTGGATATAGTCTATGCCTACACCAAGCGTCAGCATTGTTGGGTACATAAACTAAGAAATGTAGCCAAAACCTTGAGAAAGAGCGATGAAAAACTGGTCTTAGCCGAAGCTAAGGAAATCTACAAAGCCTCAACTAAACGCGAGGCAGTAAGAATCTTCAGGCGTTGGAAGAGCCGCTGGCACAGAAAATATCCTCAAGCGGTCAACTGTATTGAAAAAGACTTAGATGAGCTGCTTAATTTTTTAGAGATACCTATAAAAGAGCAATATAGAAAGCTTGTTCGTAAGCGTATCAGGACTACCAATGTCATAGAGCGCGCATTCCGAGAAGTACGCAGGCGCACCAGGCCAATGAGTTGCTTTACTAACCAAGACAGCGTAAACCGGATAATCTATGCGATACTAACTCGCTTAAATAACAAGTGGGAGGATAAGCCATTAAAAGAATTTACACAATTTATTTGACATTACCCCACTCCCCCCGAAGAATAAAATTTTGAAGTATAAATTTTATCGTCTCCTGATTTTATTTTTACTTACCTGGCTGTCTTTCCTTCCGCAATCCCTCCAGCAGCAATATCAAAATTTCTTGAGAGTTATTTTGTTTTGCTTCTTGATTTTTTCTTTTTTAAAATATAAATCATTTAAGAACTTAATTATCGCTCAAGAAATTTTGTTTTGGCTTTTTTTGGGCAGTCTCACCTTAAGTTATATCTTTGCCGTAAATCGAGA